>Ga0181530_10001798_pt1 | contig 26420 bp, 20 predicted proteins | sample PEATcosm2014_Bin_42_FD_119769 | JGI IMG/M metagenome (GOLD analysis project Ga0181530, IMG submission 119769) | Peatland microbial communities from MTU Mesocosm Facility, Houghton, MI, USA - PEATcosm2014_Bin10_60_metaG | ecosystem: Environmental > Terrestrial > Soil > Wetlands > Peat | place... | reverse complement strand
GTTCTCTGAGAGACGCGCCACGGTGCGTTGCCGGTGAGCGGCGCAACCGATGTCCCGTGCGACACCGAGACGTTGGTCTGCTCGATCGTCTGGGTCCCCAGAAACTTGCTGATATACTCCGCCGTGAAATTGTCCATGACGCCAAAGCACGTCACCGCCTGCGAATTGCCGATGAACGTCTCCCAATGCTGCGGGTAATCGCGCACCAGCTGATTGAGGTCCTGCGAGAAGGTCCATATGATCATGCCCAGCCCCGCCATGAGGCCGTAAGCCTGCGCGACCGCGTTCAGCTTCCCGATGGTCCCGAATTCGTCCAGCATGAAGAGAGCCGGAAGTCCGGCCGCGATTGGCGGAGTGGACACGTCCAGCGAGCGAGATCCTCCGGTCCCGCGCGCGACCGCGCGGATACCGGCCGATATCATGAGCCGCAGCCACCGCGCGTAGGTTTCCAACTTGTCCGGCGGCAGCACCAGATACACAGAGATGTTTCCCCCGCATAACCCCTCAAAGCTGAAATCCGAACTTTCCATGCTGCGGCTCAAGACGTCGCTATCGAGGAAGGCCGTCTGCGTCCTGGCAGCCGAGATCACGGACATGATCGCGGTGCTCTCTTTCAAATTCTGGAATTGCGCGAGCTTCAGAGCCGCAACGCTGCCAGGACCAAGCTCCATGGCAGTTTGTATCGTGCGGCTCAATTCATCCGTCGATTTCATGAGCAGCTTGCGCGCGAGGAAGAGAGACGCCCGGTCACTGAATGCCGGATTCTCCAACACATAGGCCATAAGGCCCGCCCACAACTCGCGGGCCGTATCTTCCCAATACGGGTCCTTCGTGCTCTGCGTGATGATGAGCGCATCGGCGAGAGCGGCCAGATCCTCGACGAAATCGTCCGATCCGGGTTTGAGAAATGAGAGCGGATTAAAACTCGCGATGGTCTCGGACTCTTGCGGCGATCCATAGCGGCGGTTGACCTCGCCCCATGGATCGACGATGAAAGTTTTCTGGCCGAACGCCTGGCGCCGGTAGCGGGCGGTGATCCAGGCATTCTCGCCCTTGGGATCGACCACCAGAACCGATCCCCGGTAGGTCAGAAGATTGGGCACGATGAGCGAGACGCCCTTTCCTGACCGCGTCGGCGCGATCGACAGCATGTGCTGCACGGGCGGGCGCACATACACATTGCCTGGGACATGGGATTCCCCGAGCAGCAACAGACGCCCTGCGAGCGGGGCGCCGTGGTTGCCGACCGGATGAAAGCGCGGATATCCGGGGTCGGTGCTCCATTCCGCCGAGCCAAGCGCATTTGACATGACCATCACCTCCACGCGAACGCGCGGAAACGCTCACTGCTGCTTAATCGGATAGTCCAGCCCCGCAATGCAGGGTGTGGTGGAAATTTCATTGATGAACGCTCTCGTCTTTGGGTCGAGCACGTTCAGAAAGACGCAGGTTGACGGCGGTTTTCCAGGGTTACGGTGGACGACGGTAAAGCTGATCTGCAAGAGACGCGGCCCGCCCGAAAGCGTCACCGGAATGATGGTCAACCTCGGCGCGCGCCGCATCATCGCCGGTGTAATGGCCTGGAGGACAAGCGCGTTCTCGTCGTCGATCCGTTTGAACCTGTTGGCGTTCTGAGTGTCGAGAAACCGAATGCCGAACCAGATGAACCCCGCCAGCCCCGCGAGGACAAGAAGGAAAATCAGACCCACCGGCCGTCGTCGGGCGGCCCTAGGAGCCGTGACCTGCCCAGGCAGGATCGGAATGCCTGCGGGAAGTGGTGGGATGAAGCGCGCCGATGTGACCGGCACGCCTCCCCCCGGTACTGGCGCGAGTCCTTGGTCCGGCATAAAGAAATAAATAAGACCGAAAGAAAAATGATGACTTCAGGTCGGGGTTTGCCTCGCCGCCAGCGGCGCTGCAAATTATACTATGGGCCGCAACCGGCCGTCCCCGGCCCGTGTATAGCCCAAGCCCTCAAGCGCCACGAACGCCGGGAAGGCGTCAGGCCGGACGCGGTCCCTGGGGACCCGGCCCGCCCTTGGTTGTCTGCTGCGGAGGCGGCGGTTGCGCTGGTTCGTTTGCTGCGCCCGCCTCTGCTTGCTTCGCCTCTTCAGCTTCCGCAGCGGCCTTCTTAGCTGCCGCCCGCATCGCTTGCTGAAAAGCCTTCTCGTCGAGCAGATCGGGGATCACGGCTCTATGCTTGGGATCGGTCACGGCTTTGTTCAATGCCTCGCGCAGTGCGTTGCGGAACTGCGGATCGACCCTGATGTGCGCCATCGCCGCGGCGCCGACGACGATCTTTCGGTGATTGTCTTTCTTGCGTTCCTCGACGCGCTGCCGGGTCTTGAGTTCCGCCATCCTGGCCTTAACCTGCTCGGCCTTTTTTTCCTCTTCGGCGATCAGCTCCTGGGTTGTCTTGCGCCCATGCGGCATAATGCCCCCTTATCCGGGGTATTATCCTCCTCCGAGGCCCATCTGCGGCAGAAAATCTTAGAAGTGTCCGCGCGCCAGAACCGCAACCTACCCGAGGGAACCTCGGGTTGCAATGTTGCGGGCCGGACCGGCGCACGCAGTGCAATTGAATGCATACGACGGGATGCGGGCGCACGACGCCGGGGCTGACGGCAAATACTCGAAAGCCTCGCAGCGTGGATTCCTTATGCGGGAGCCGCACTTGAGGGAGTCTCCCCAGGCGGCTTGGATGGGCGGACAGGAAGCCCTGGCGCTGGCTCAGGCCCTGGAAAAAACTCCGGCAAAATGGCCCTGTCCCCTGGGCGAGTGATGCCTCTTGTTACGCTCTTTCTTACCTCGTCGGGAAACCGGCCGTTCGGTTTGCCGTCAGCCAATATGGCGGACCCCACGAGAATCTTCCGCCGGGTGTCGAGCTTGCGGTCCAGAATTCTCATGCGGTTCCTGAGCTCCGCAACATCGGCTCTCGATTGCTCTTGCCGTTTGAGTTGCTCGGTAATTAGCTGATTGAGTGTTTCGCGTGTTTTGGCCGGGCCGTTCATGAACCCCTCCCCTTTTTGTTGGACTCCCGGAGAGCATACGCCGATATGTTTGCCACTTCGCTAATGGGTGCATACCGGGGTATGCAGGCGGGCCAAGAAATCCATAAATCTGTTGCAGTCGCGGACAGCGTGCTCGAATATGTTGCCGTTTTCTTAACGACTGCATACCGGGGTATGCAGGCAGGCGGTGACTGACAGCGAACCCGACGGGACCCAGAGGTGCGAATCCGTCCCCCGTCAGCCAAAGGACCGCCATTCGCTGCAATACCCCTCGCATACACCCCCCCGTACATGGGACCCGCGGGGCCTACCGGAGTGCATACCGGGGTATGTCATCGTTTGCTCAATTCTAACCATGCCGCGGTATGATGTTCAGAAAAAGCCAGGTGCCGGATGAGCTTAGCCAAGCCACTGCACGACGCTGCGGAAACCTGGGCACGAGCGAAGCGAGTGCGAGAAGTGATGGCTGCCAGATAGGCTGGAGGCAACCCACGATGCTGCTGGAACTGGGTCACGAGCGAAGCGAAGTGCGCACTTATACATTCCTGCGGAATGTGTGCGGCAAAGGCGCTGCCTCTGCACTCCGGAGGGGCTTTCGCGCCCCTTCACCCACGACGATGGGCGTGCCTGCCCCTCGACCCAGCCCAACCCTGCGCGGATTGGATGCGCGCCAGGGCCTTCCCGCCCTGGACCTGGACTCAGAAGGGCCTTGCCCCTCCGAGACCTCCCGCGTCAGGGCTTTCGCGCCCCGACACCCACGACCAGCGTTTTCCCGCTGGAGCAGAACGAGCGTTTGGCCGCTCGACTACCACGCGTCACATGGTGCCCTATGGCTGATTATCGCCTCCATGCCAACATAATCGGCCGCGCCCAAGGCAAGTCGGTCGTGGCGGCTGCGGCCTATCGGGCGGGCGAGCGAATCCTCGACGAACGCACCGGGGATGTTAAGGACTATTCCCGCAAGCGCGGCATCATGGAGACCGTGATACTCACGCCTGGGAATGCGTCCGAGTGGCTTCAAAGCCGCGCCCGTCTCTGGAACGATGTCGAACATAGGGAAGACAAGAGCACTCGCCGCAGCACGGCACAACTCGCCCGCGAGCTGCAGCTTTCGCTGCCTCACGAATTGACCCACGAGCAACGCGTCGAGTTGGTCTGCGATTTTATTAAGAAGGAATTCGTAGAGCACGGAGTCGTCGCTGACATCGCCTTCCATGCCCCGCCGCGCTCCGGCGACAAGCGCAATTACCACGCCCATGTCCTCTTGACCCTTCGCCACACTCGCCCCGATGGCTTCGGCAAGAAAATCCGCCTCTGGGAGCAACAGGACGGCACGGGCAAACGGAAATCCTGGAACCAGTTCGAGACAGAGCGCCTGGTCGAATGGCGGCGGCTGTGGGCCGTCTATGAAAACCGCGCCCTCAAAAAATTTGGCCACCCGGAGCGCGTCGATCACCGCCGCCTCGAAGAGCAGGGCATCGACCGCGAGCCGACCACCCATATCGGACCGGACGCCAATGAAATGGAGCGGCGCGGGATCAAGACTGACCGGGGCGATCAGAATCGCCGCATCAAAACCTCCAACGACAATCTGGCTCTCGCCAAGAAAGAACTCGCCGAGTCCGAAAAACACCTGGCCGAACTCAAGCAGCAGCTCGCGGCCGAACGGATGGAGCAAATCCAAAAGACCGTCCGCGCAGCCGATGCCGTCTGGGAAAACGCCGAACGGCGACAGGCCGCACTGCGGCCATTGCAACCTCAAGCTCCGCCGCCTTATCCTGAAGGCTCTGCACCGCCGGTTTCCGCCGGCGGCGAGGAGCCCGCCCCTATGCCCGACGATCTCTCCAAGCAGCAGGAACTCGCAGCCCAACAAGAAGCGGATCGGCAAAAGCAAACCCAGGACGCCGAACAGGCCCGCCAGACCCAAGCCGCCAAAGACGAAGCCGACCGCCAGCAACAGCTTCGCGACGCCGACAACAAACGCACCGAAGAATTCGCAAGACAAAATGCCGAGCACGTCGCGGCCCAGGCCGAGGACATGCGTCAGGCCCAGCAGCGCCAGGACGCCCAAACGGCAGAGCGAGCCCGGCTTGACGCCGCCTATCAAGCCGAACAGAACCGAATCGCTCAAGAGGACAAGCGCAGACAGGAAGCCGAACGGCAGGCAAAGCTCGAAGAGCAAGCCAGAGAAGGCCCGATCCGCGAAGCGGGAGCCCGCTATGGCCAGGCTCTCGGTCAGCATTACGATATGCGCGATCCCTACGCCTCCCTCGCCAAAGCGGCGATGGCGGAATATGCCGCCTTCCGCCGCGACCGCGAGGCCTACGACCGGCAGATCGCCAAGACGGCCGATCCGCTGGAACGACAGACGCTCGATCTGCGCAAGCGGATCGAGGGCGCCGAATATCTCGCCATGACCGGCGACCGGATCGCCGTGCAGTCCGAGATCATAACCGGTCGTCTCAACAGCGACGAGGCCAAAATCCAGCGGGCGCGCGCAACCGACTACCGCGTCCAGGCCCAGGATTTGCGTCAGCAGCTTCGCGACTTGCGACGCGAGCGTGCACCGGAAAAAGAGCGAGAGCACACCGAGCAAAAGCCCGAACCCGCGACACAGAAGCGGAGTTTCGGTTCGGAAACCGACAAAATCATCCAAAGGGTGGACGATAACGCCCAAGCGACGGAACAGGCCAAGAAAGACGCAGACCCGGCGCTCGAAGCGGAGCGCAAAAAGCAGCAGGACCGCGAGCGGGAACTCCAACGAAAGCGCGACCGGGAACGATAGCCCGCTCTGGCGTCGCGGGACAGCCAGGGCGCAACAAACTACACCCCCGCAGATATTACACGCTCAAGCAAACGTCCTGGGCCTGGCGATGCTCGCGCTGGGTTTGGCAAAGTTCCTGGGCTTGGCAGAGTCCCTGGTCCGGGCTCCTGTCGCGATTCCGGCAGCTTGCCTGGCTCTTGACGGCCTGCAAGCCGCCGTTGCCGCTCATAGCACCACTCAGAAAACTGTGGCGCTTGCTCGCCCGCGAAATGACGACGCCGCTGTTTCCCCATTCCAAGCGACCGCGTAAATCAAAAGCTCCACGCCCGTTTTAACCAACCAAAAGGTGAAACATGACCGGACCTCTCCTCTCTCCCCACGAAATCGCCAGCTTCCTGTTCGATTCCGGCTTCATCGACAAAGGCACGGCCGACCGTCTGGAGCGTAGGATCGTCGCCTATGGCGACAGCCGCGCAAACGAGGGACACAACGCGGGTGTAGTGACAGCAGCGCGAAAAGCGGCTGCGGTTGCCGCCTCCGTCAAGGGCGCTGGTCAGCGGGCCGCCGCGCAAAGAGTTTGGCGGGCCATAGAAGCGCTCTTGCCGCACGCACGCGAAGCTGAAGAAGCGTATGCGCGTGGCTTCAAAGACGGCTCCGAACATCGATCCAAACGGCACCAGCAAAAACCGCATCCACGTAACGCTTCGCCAACTCGACTGTAAGAAGTTTCTGGTGCCGTTCTTTCCTGAATAGCGCCGTGCAATCGCGGCGATCAGCGTTATGATGGTTCCGATCTAGGAGCACTTCGATGGCAGATGACGAGCGGCCACCTGAGGAGACGCCATGGGGCAGTGAAAGGGACGAGCCGGACAAATTGTTTGCCGGATTTTGGTGGATCCACACGTCACGTCATGGAGGTCTGTACCTGACAGCCAGGCAGCAAGGAGCCATTCCAGAAAGCCTGAAGGCGCATAGCAAGAACGGAACAGGAGTGTGGTGGGAAGAGAATACTGCATGGTCCTTGCCAGTGATTTGTCTACTTTCGAAACGGTCCGAAGCATCGCTTTCAGAGCACGAACAGGAAGTTCTTCAGCGAGCTCATAACACAGCACAGGACGAATATCCCGACGAATGGGAGCATCTCACCGGACGCAAGCTTGAACCGGGTGAAAGTCAGCGGCGTGATGAGAACTTGGAACCGTCGCCGTGGACATTAGACTGGAAGGCAGCTCTGGCAAAAGAGATGGAAGCCGGGCACCTCAAATCTGAATCCCGAACCATGCCATACGAACCATCAGACGAAGAAAAACGACTTGCCGAACTCGCGCAACAGCACCGCGACCGGCTCATCGAGCAAGCCAGGGAACTCGAACAGAAATACAAAGACCCGGCCACTCCAGAACCTCACAAAGAGCGCATCAATTCCTACCTCAATCTCAGAGAGCAGCACGCGGACCATTTCCGCGATCTGGTTGCAACCCATGACCCTGAAATCCGGAACCCTGACATCGTTAATGCCCAGCATCGTTTTGGAAAAGCATCCGCAACGCACTTCCATTTCGAGACAGCATTCGAGTCTCTCGTAGCGACAGACCAAGCAGACTATGGCATCTTCAACAGGCAGCAGAACCATCTAGCAGAAAAGATCTCCACTTCCTCGGATGTGAAAGCGCAAGAGGCTCTTAAGACTAGGAAGCTCATCGAGGCCTACGAATACCTCGACCGAACAGCCAGACACATCGCCCTTCAGAGCAACGAAATCACCGGTCGTCCCGACAATCCAGAGAGCGTCAGCATGACGCGCGCCGCAGAAGGCACCAATGACTCACCAGGCTATTTGACCCGCGCATTTCATCTCCGGAAACACTACCGGGAACTCCAACCGGAGCCCACCATCGGACACTCATTCCAAGCCAAAGCTCAAGACATCGTAGAAAAGCCCCCGGATCGATTAGACCGCCTCATCGAAGAACAGGACCGTATCGCCCGCGCCAAACAAGAACGAGCTGGCACGGAAAGGCCGAAAGAGCGGGAGCGCGATCACGAACGGTAAGGGCACTTCATGCCCCCTCGACGAATCGCGCGGCGCTGCACGGATTCCGATAGGGCGGCGCCCAAAAAAGGCGCCCAGGCACAAAATTCTTCGCTCGTTCTAACACGTCCACACATCCACCATGACATAATCCCCCGTCATGGGCGTACTCGGCCTGCTTCTGCAACGCGCACAAGAATGGCCGGTCAAGAAAATTGACATCAGCGATGTCACCGACCAGACCAAGCGCGACATCCTCCATATGTCTCCGCTTTTAAGCCCTGAGGACATCCTCACCCCGGAGGAAGTTGCAGAACGCCTCAAGGTTCCACCATCCTGGGTTTATGAAAAGACTCGCGGACGCTGCCGCAATCCTATTCCGTGTTTGCGCCTTGGCCGGTACATCCGATTCGACTGGAATGCCGTGCTAAACTGGCTTTCTGTCGAGGCTGAAAGCCATGCAAAAAGGGCAAGTATTCCGCCGAAGCGGTAGCTGGTATCTGCGCTATTATCGCGATGAATTCAAAGATGGCCGTCCTGTTCGCCGCCGTGTCTGCGAACGGCTCGCCAGATGTTCAGACGATTACAGATCAAAGCGCGATCTTCAACCGCTCATCCAGCCCATGCTGTACCCCGTCAATTCCGGCGACGTGCAGCCCGAAGCTGCAATGACGATCACAGAATTCGCCGAGAAAAGATACTTTCCCAGCCGACTCCGGAAACTGCGTCCGAGCACAATAAGAAGCTACACAGTTATGTACAAAAATCACGTCAAGAACAGAGTCGGCCACATCCGCTTGCGTGATTTTCACACCAAAGACGCCCAACACCTGTTCGACAAAATAGCCGCAGATTTCCCGGAGCTTGCGCATGAGACACACCTTCGCACCAAGGCGGTCCTATCAGCCATTTTCACTTACGCCAGACAGGAAGACGCCTTACGCGGCATAAATCCCTTGCTGGGCGTCAAGGTAGAGGGCCGACGCTACAGACCCGTGCGCAAGGTTTACACTCTCGAAGATATTCAGGCGATGTTGGCTCTCCTGCCAGAGCCAGCCCGCACCGTCGTTATCGTGGCAGCATTCACGGGCCTTCGCGAATCAGAGCTTCGCGGATTACGCTGGGAGGATTACAGTGGCGATGAATTGGTTGTCCGCCGCAGCGTATGGCGCACTCATGTCGGGCCGACCAAGACCGATGCCAGCGGAGAAAACCCTGTCCCCGTCATTTCCATTGTCCGCACCGCGCTCGATGCGCACCGAAACCTCCACGGCGGCGACGGGTACATTTTTGCTGGGGAGCGCAAAGGCACGCCGCTGCACCTCGATAATCTCTCACGCCGCGTTATCGCGCCCGCGCTCAACGGTGGCTGGAAAGGCTGGCACGGATTCCGCAGGGGCCTTGCAAGCAACCTCTATCGCCTCGGCGTTCCTGCTAAAATCATTCAAGACATCTTGCGACATGCGGACGTGTCCACAACCCAAGCGAACTACATCATCGTTGATCGCTCGGAAACGCAAGCTGCTATGCGCAAACTGGAAAGGGCAGTGGGCAAAACATGGGCAAAGGCCAAAAAGACGCCGAAACCTAAGCTCCCTGTCCTGAATCAGTTATAAACAAGGCCGACGTAGCTCAGCTGGTAGAGCAGTCGATTCGTAATCGACAGGTCATCGGTTCAAGTCCGATCGTCGGCTCCAGGAAGTTCTTTTGTTTGGCCAGATTCCCTCTGCACATTCAGGATTTGCGTCGCGGCAAATCCGCGCCCGCTTGTCGCTTGGCGGTACGGGCCAGGAATGTTTCCTGACTGTTCAGAGCGTCTTTCTTGTCGTAGTTTGGGTCGCGTACGTACTTTCCCTCGGACGTCATGTGGCGTGCCTTGGCCCTGTCTTTAAGACCGGTAGCCAGAATTTCGTCACGAACGACGCGAATCAGCTCCTTGTCCTGGACCGGGAAGTCCACTTCCACCCGGTGGTTAAGGTTGCGCGGCATCAGGTCGGCGCTGCCTAGATATACCTCTTCCTCGCCGCCATTGTTGAAGTAAAAGATGCGGCTGTGTTCCAGGAAGCGGCCCACAATGCTGGTCACCGTAATGTTATCGCTAATGCCCGGAACGTGCGGTATGAGACAGCAAATTCCGCGAACCAGAAGCTCAACCTTCACTCCCGCCTGCGATGCCTGATACAAAAGCCGGATCATCTTCTTGTCGACCAGGGCGTTCATCTTGAAGATCAGGTGACCGCCGCGGCCGTTTTTCTGGTGCTCAATTTCGCGTTCGATCAGATGCTCCATGCCCCTACGCATGGTAACCGGGGCAACCAGCAGCTTGCGATAGGACGTCTTGGCCGAATACCCGGTCAGGAAGTTGAACAGGTCCGTGCAATCGGCGCCAATTTCCGGATCACAAGTCAGCATTCCTATATCGGTGTAGAGTTGCGCGGTCACGCTGTTGTAGTTGCCGGTGGAAAGGTGGGCGTAGCGGCGAATCATATCGCCTTCCTTGCGGACAATCAGCAGCGCCTTGCAATGCACCTTCAGTCCCATGAGTCCGTACACCACGTGGACGCCATATTCTTCCAGCTTGCGCGCCCATCCGATGTTGCTTTCCTCGTCGAAGCGGGCTTTCAGCTCCAACAGCACTGCGACCTGCTTGCCGTTCTCCACCGCCTCCAGCAGCGCGTCCACCACCGGGGCGTTGCGCCCGACACGATAAAGCGTGATCTTGATGGCCAAGACGTCGGGATCGCGCGCCGCCTTTTGCAGGAGCCCAACCACAGGTTGAAAGGAATCGAAGGGATGATGCAGCAGAATATCGCCGCGCCGGATGCTGGCGAAGATGTCCTCCTCCTCGCCGTCTTTCATCAGCGCAGCCGGCAAAGCCGGAACAAAGGTGGGAAACTTCAGGTCCGGCCGGTCGAGCCTGGTGAGAGTGCGGACCCGAACCAGCGACTGCGGGCCGCCGCTAATCTTGTAGATGTCCTCGCGATCCAGCTCCAGATTCTTGATGAGTATGTCGAGAATCGGAGCGGGCATGGCTTCGTCCACTTCCACCCGCACCACGTCAGCGAAACGGCGCTGCCACACGCCTTTCTCAACCGATTCCAGCAGGTCACCCGCCTCCAGGTCCTGGATCTCATAGTCCGCATCGCGGGTGACATGGAAAGGATGCGCTGCCAGGATTGTCATGCCGGGGAAGAGATCGCCGAGGTTGGCGGTCACCAGTTGCTCCAGCCAGACAAAGGATTGCCCCTTCATCACAGCCTTGGTACGGCTTCGCGTCTTCGCAGCGCCGCTCACCGGAACCAGTTGCGGCAGGGTGTCGGGAATCTTGACCCGCGCAAAGTGCTCTTCGCCCTCGCCGGCGCGCAACATAACCGCCAGATTCAGGCTGAGGTTCGAGATGTGCGGAAACGGGCGTCCGGGGTCGAAGGCCAGCGGCGTCAGGGTGGGAAAAACTGTCTGCTGGAAGTAGGAATTCGCCGTGGAGCGCTGCTCCTCCGTCAGATCGCCATAGTTCAGGATGTGGATACCCGCGCCGTCGAGGGCGGGCACAAGTTCCTTGGTCCAGCAGTCGTGGGCGCTGCGAAACAAGCGTATGACCGAGGCGCGGATAGCGCGCAACTGTTCTGCCGGGGTCATGCCATCGGGACCGGTTTCGCTGACGCCCTTTTCGATCTGCTGCTTCAGGCCGGCCACGCGCACCATGAAGAACTCGTCAAGGTTGGAGCCGACGAATGACAGGAACATCAGCCGCTCCAGCAGCGGATTGCGGTTGTCCTGCGCTTCTTCCAACACCCGCCGCTGGAAGTCCACCAGGCTCAGCTCTCGGTTGATGTACAGTGCAGGATCGTCGAGCGACCGGGTATGCTGCTGGCTGCCGTTGTGATTGCGCGATTCGTAAGCCGTGGTGGCACGGGCGGATATACGTCTGCCCCTGGTCGGTGCGGGTTTGGCCGATGTGCTCATAGAAAGTTTACGCACGGAGATAGACGTTTATTGTAATGCGGGCGTCCAGGATTGAACATCCGGCATGCCGAGCCATTGGAATGGCCGACGATAGCGCTGGTGGTTTCTCCCTGTCTCCCCACCCAATCTACTTCGCCAGTTGCCTCTCGATGTCGGGGGCAATTCGTTCCGGCGGCGTGGTGGGCGCGTAGCGCTCGATGACCTTGCCTTGCTTGTCGATGAGGAACTTGGTGAAGTTCCACTTGATGGAGTCGCCCAGCATCCCGCCCTTTTCGCTCTTCAGAAACTTATACAGCGGGTGAGCGGTGTCGCCGTTGACTTCGATTTTGGAGAAGAGCGGGAACTCGACGCTGTAGTTGAGCTCGCAGAAGGACTTGATTTCGTCGTCGGAACCGGGCTCCTGATGGCCAAACTGGTCGCAGGGGAAGGCGAGCAACTCGAAGCCCTGGTCGTGGAACCTCGCGTAGAGCTCTTGTAGCCCTTTATATTGCGGCGTGAAGCCGCACTTGCTGGCGGTGTTGACGATGAGCAGGACCTTGCCTTTGTAGGCGCTGAACTTCTTGTCTCTGCCGTTGTTCAGGGTTGCGGAAAAGTCGTAGAGGGACATGTGATGTGCTCCTTATACGAGGGGCTGGGGGTTAGGGGTAACGATCCCAAAGGAGCTTCAGCAGGCCTCCGTCATCCTTCACTAGCTCCCATCCCCTAATCCCAATTCCCTGCTTCAGTACGCTTTCGCAATCACCACGCGCCGATCGACCGGCTCGCCGGTGACGATGCACTTCCCGGGACCATCGTATTCATCGACCAGCGGAATACAGCGGATCGTCGCCTTGAGCTCCTTCATGCGCAGATCGCACCGCGGATCGTCCTTCACATGCGCCACGACGAACTTGCCTCCGCCTTTTTCGGCAGTCACGTCTTTCAGAATCGACTCGACCTCCTCGATCGAGTTCGCCAAGACAGTGTTCGCCTTGAGGCGCTGCTTGGCAGCGTCATACATCGCGTTTTGCATCTCGCTCAGCAGCACGGGCAACCTCGCCGCCAGCTCAGCCTGCGGCATCGGCTCTTTCGTTCCGGTATCGCGTCGCTTTAGGACGACGTTGCCCGATGCCAGATCGCGCGGGCCGAGCTCCAGAACAAGCGGGACACCGCGTCGCTCCCAGTGGAAGAATTTGGCGCCCGGAGACTGTCCTTCGCGATCGTCGACTTTCGCGCCAACATCCTTGGCGATACGGTGCGCCGCCTCCAGCACTTTGGCTTTCTCTTCGTCTTTGCGATAGATCGGCACCATTACCGCTTTGATCGGCGCGAGTTTCGGCGGCAGAACCAACCCCTTGTCGTCGGAGTGGCTCATGATCAGCCCGCCGATCAGCCGCGTGCTCACGCCCCAACTGGTTTGCCAGACATACTCCAGCTGCCCTTCTTTGTTCTGGAATTGCACGTCGAACGCCTTGCCGAAGTTCTGCCCGAGGTCGTGACTCGTGCCTGCCTGCAGCGCGAAGCCGTTCTGCATCATCGCCTCGATCGAGTAGCTTTGCAGCGCGCCGGCGAATTTCTCCGACTGCGTCTTCAGGCCCTTGATTACCGGCATTGCCATCACGTTTTCAGCCACGTCGGCGTAGACGCCGAGCATACGCAGCACCTCCTCGCGCGCCTCGTCGTGGTTGGCGTGCGCGGTGTGGCCCTCCTGCCAGAGGAATTCCGTGGTGCGCAAGAACATGCGCGTGCGCAGCTCCCAGCGAATGATGTTGGCCCATTGGTTCAACAGCATCGGAAGATCGCGCCAGCTCTTGATCCACTTGGCGAAGAAGTGGCCGATGATGGTCTCCGAGGTTGGCCGCAGCACGTACGGCTCTTCGAGTTGCTTGCCGCCGGCCAGCGTGACCACCGCCAGCTCCGGCGAGAAGCCTTCGACGTGCTCGGCTTCCTTGTGCAGAAAGCTCTGTGGGATAAGCATCGGGAAGTAATAATTCTGGTGACCGGTGGCTTTGAAGCGGTCGTCGAGTTCGCGCTGCAACAGCTCCCAAACCGCGTAGCCGTTGGCCTTGATGACCATGCAGCCCTTGACGATTTCCGCCGGCTCGGCCATGTCGCCTTGCAGTACGACGTCCTGGTACCAGGTTGCAAAATCCTGAGCGCGTGGAGTGATGGGAGATTCCGCCATGAATGCTCTCTCGTTCGGATGAATGCACTTCGTTCTTACATTATGACAGGTGGATGGGTTCATCCGGCTTTGGCTTTGCGCAATGCAGGCTCCGACATGCATTACAATCGATGCATTACAATCAATCTGTGGGCGGTGTAGCTCAGGTGGTTAGAGCGACGGTCTCATAATCCGTAGGTCGCTGGTTCGAGTCCAGCCGCCGCCACCAATTAAATCAATAACTTCCGAAGGAACCCGTTCGATCTCATGAGCGAGCGTTTGGGAGTTGTGTGCGGATGTTTGCAGCGTCTCTGCCAACCTCGTATCAGGCCGATCCATACGTGAAACGTTCGCACCGGGTATGAGGTATCCGAGGCGACCCGTTCCGGCGAGTCCTTCGCCGTCGCGATCTCCAGGGGTTGGAGCTGCTGCGCCCCGAAACTGCTCATTCCATCCAAGGTTTCCCACCGTGCTGCCGCTTTAAATCTGAGGATCGGCGTTGACCGCAGGCGGGAACCATCATACGATTCGCCTACATGGCAACCCCATCGCCACAGCCGGGCGATCTATTTGGGCACTTTCGCCTGATCGAGCGAATCGGTGAAGGCGGAATGGGCATAGTGTACCGTGCGCGCGACGAGCGCCTGCAGCGTAACGTAGCGGTCAAACTTCTCAGCCCCAAGACCCTGATCGATCCCGCAGCCAGCCAGCGTTTTCGCCGCGAAGCTTTGATCCTGGGCCGGCTCAACCACCCCAACGTCGAGGCGGTTTACGATTTCCATTCCGAACACGGACTGGATTATCTGGTCATCGAATACGTTGCGGGAACATCGCTTGACGACCGCCTGCATCGAGGCGCCCTCTCCGAGAAGGAGGTCATTTCACTTGGGCTGCAACTGGCAAGCGGACTGGCAGCGGCCCATGCCCAAGGTGTCATTCACCGCGACCTCAAGCCCGGCAATCTACGCGTCACGCCGGAAAACGTCCTCAAGATTCTTGATTTCGGTCTGGCCCAGCTCTTTGCAGCACCGGATGCCCAGACTCTCACCGGGACCCCGACCGTCGCGATGGAGACGCCCGGTTTTGCGGGAACTCTGCCCTACATGGCGCCAGAGCAGCTTCAGGGCCAGGAACCCGACACGCGCTCCGACATTTACTCTGCCGGCGTAGTTCTCTATGAGCTGGCCACCGGCTCAAGGCCGTTCCCTCAACGTGGGCAGATGCTGTGGGAGGCAATTCTTCAGTCGGATCCTCCGGCGCCGCGAATCAAGAATGCCGATATCTCGCCAACGTTGGAAGCGGTCATTCTGAAGTGCCTGGAGAAAGACCCAAACCGGCGTTACCAGTCAGCAAAGGAACTGCTGGCTGGCGTGTCGAGCATCGCCGCCGACCAGAACATGGCGATCCCGAGCGAACAAAGATCATCTTCGCTAAGTCCCGCTACAAGAAGAAAGGTTTGGCGATCGCTGGCTGCTGTCATGGTGCTCATCGCAATTGCCGTCGCCGTCTTCCTGCGCCGGCCACCCAAGGTTGAGGCCCACCAGAAAATCATGGCGGTATTGCCCTTTGATGCTGTTGGACAGAATTCGGCGACCAGCGCCCTGGGTGTCGGCCTGATGGAGACCGTCGCCACCAGGCTGGTGGAAGTGGGGCATGACGACACGGTTCAGGTAGTTTCGCCGCATGAGCTGAGCGAGAAAGGCGTGAAGAGCGCCGCTGACGCTCGGCGCGAGTTTGGCACCGACATGGTTCTGGAGGGAAGCCTGCAGCAATCTGGAGAGGAACTGCGCATTACTTGCAATCTGGTGGACTCGAAGACGGGGCGACAAATCGGCGCACGCACCATCACCAGGGATGTGAACGATCTTTTTAGTTTGCAGGACGAAACTGTAAACGCGGCGCTGGGCATGTTGGCCGACGCCCGCATCAAAATCCAACCGTCTCCGGCAACTCGTCCCGATACCCAGCCTGCGGCGTATGAAGCCTATATTCGTGGCCGAGGGTACTTGGAGGAATTGAAAAAGCCGGATGCCATCGATGATGCGGTTCGGGAGCTTACGCGAGCGGTGACCATAGATCCGAACTATGCTTTGGGCTACGCTGCGCTCGGCAACGCCTACAGCCTCGGGTTTCAGCAATTCTCAAAAGGAAAAGAATGGGTCGCCAATGCCTCCCGTAATTGTGAAAAAGCTCTGTCCTTGAATCCGGACTTGGTGGAAGGTCATGTCTGCCTGGGAAATGTGTCTAACGGCACTGGACAATATGCCAAGGCAGCGCAGGAATTTCAACGAGCCTTGCGCTCCGAGCCGAGCAGCGAGGAGGCCATTGTCGGCTTGGCCAATGCTTACACCAGCTTGGGCGACCTGTCCGCAGCGGAGGCCACTTACGAAAGGGCAATTGCGCTACGCCCTAATTCCTGGCTGGCTTACAGCAGACTAGGCTACTTCTACTACAACCAGGCCCGATATTCAGACGCCGCGGAAATGTTTCGAAAATCTACCGAGTTGGCGCCGGAAAACTATCTGGGATATTCCAATCTCGCTGCCATGTATATATTGTTGGGCAGATACGCGGAGTCTATCCAGGCACTGAAGCAAAATATCTCCCTAAGACCTAGTCCCGAAGCATACGGCAACCTGGGTTATACGTATTTCCTGATGCACCAGTTCGGCGATGCGGTGACAGCGTCGGAGCAAGTCAGACCCTCCGATCGCGCGTGGCAGAATTGGGGTAACTTGGCCGATGCGCTGTACTGGACGCCAAGGCGGAGGGCCGAGGCCGTCGACGCTTATCGAAAAGCTATTTCCCTTTCGCTCACGGAAGTCGAAGTGAACCCGCAGGCGGGTGACACGTTAGCTTATCTCGCAGACTATTATGCGATGTTGGGCGACAAGAACCTGGCTTTCACCTTCCTCCAACGGGCGCTCAAGGTTGCGCCGTCAGATTCGGAAGTTTTGTTTCGCGCCGCATTGGTTCATAATCACTTTAACCAGAGAGAAGAAGCGTTCACGTTCTTGAAGAAAGCCGTGGACGCACATTACTCGCGCACGATTATTAGAGATACACCGGATTTCGAGCCTCTCCATCAGGACGGCAGGTTCCAGGCGCTACTAAGTCAATAGGCTGCAACTACCCGCCCGGTTTAACGATAACTCCCATCCCCGAAGGGTCTGAGCACTTAGTACCATCAATGGTCACGGCACTGTACTTGAAGGTAACTTGCTCACTAAACAGCTTCTCCCAGTATGTGAGCACTGACGGACCAGAGGGCGTCGGGTTCAACGCAGTTCCCGAGAAATTGAACTGCCAAGCGCCGCTTGCATCGTCCTCAAAAGGAGTCCCCGTATTCGGAGGCAGAACCGTGGCTTTTTGGAAGCTTAAGCTCCAATCCTGAGAAGCAACCCATGTTACGCCTTGATCTACATATATTTCGGGAAAGTTCCTATCTTGTACTCCTCCTCCTGGCACTTCCACCTTTTGCTTGCACTGGCCGTTATCGACATACAGAGTAATCGCCAATGGAGGGATATACTTTCCACGATGAAGCTTAGGCCCAGGTGAAGTCTCGCTCAATTTGATCAACCCCAGCCAGATCACAAACAGTACCCCCACGACGCTGGCCGTGTATATCGCGATGCGCATGCCTTTTCCTTCCTCCCAATGGAATCGCTCAACCCGCGCTAGCTGCCCGGGACGTACTGCTTTGAGGAACATCCAATCACACCTGAACAACTTTCAGCCGGGCAGGCGGATCAAAGCTCCCATGTGACGGTCAGTCTAGGCAACATTAGCACAACATCAGCGGCTGTCAAGAAGATAGCCGGTGGCGTTCTGCTGCGGTTGAGCTATTGGCTGTCAGCGGCGCCGCCGGGTTGGGTTGGGCTGTCTACGCCCAACTCATGCGGCGACGGGATGTTCGCGGTCTCGGGGTTTAGCAGCCCCTTGTGGTCCGGTCCCAGTCCGAGCTTGATGAGGGCGCGGGAATCGGGGGTAATTTTGGTTTGCCAGCCATTGTCGGCCTGGTAACGCAGCATGGCATCTTTGGAGGCCTGATCCCAAGTTCCGGAAGGCTCGCCGATGAGGTAATGCTCGCGGATCAAGGCGCTCTGGATGGCGACGGTCCGCTCCTCATCGATGCTGTGTTGTCCGTGAGAGCGAGAGGCAACTTTCGTGACACGCCTGGAAGAATGATGGCCTGACGAACTGTGATGGGTGCTGGAAAGGTGCGCGTGCTTCGCTTTTGTCGTGGTTGTCGTGGTCGCCGATGTCCATCCGGCCAGGCCCAACAACACCAGAAACACCATAGCGATTTGAAGTGTACGATTTCCGATAGGCAACGAGCACCTCTCCGCTAAACGGATGTGAACGGTAAATGACTGGCCAATTGTAAATAAGCCTTACCGATTAGGGAACAAGAAAACGACCCGGGTTCCCAAAATGGAACTAGGCGGCGCTAGGCATCGGTTTGTGATGCACCAGCGCCGCTACTGCGATCGTTAACGAGGTAAGGGTCTGGGTGCCAACCGGCGCGCTTTTCCAGTTACGGCAGTGTGCCTCCCAGGAAGATTGTCGAGTTATCGCGGGTGCCACGCTGCCGCACCAGGAAGACGACATCCTGGCCGCTCTTCATCTGCGACTCGATGCGGCGGAAATCGTCCTCATTGTTCACTGGCTGCTTGTTGATTTCGAGGATGACGTCTCCGCGGCTTAATCCCGCAGTGTCGCCGAAGCTGTCGGGCTTCACATCCTGCACCCACACGCCCTTGCTATTCGGCAACTGGTAACGGCTAGCCATTTCCGGCGTAATGCCGCGGACGGTGATGCCAAACTTGCTTTCCTGCGGCTGACTTTCCTCACCTTCCTCTTGCTCGCCGCCCAAACGATTGGCGAAAATCTTGGCGCGATCGGCAATGGTGACCTCGGCAGTCTCCTGCTTTCCGTTCCGGATATAGCCAAGCTTGGCCATCGACCCCGGCTTCAGGGAGGAAATATCGGCAACCAGTTCGTCGCCATTCTTCACCTGCTTGCCGTTCACCGAGATGATGGTATCGCCGGTCTTCAGTCCAGCCTTGTCCGCCGGGCCATTGGGAGTAATGCTGGCGACGGTGACGCCGGAATTGACCCCATACACGCGAGCGACCGCGGGATTGGGCTGGGCATTGAACGACACGCCGATGGAGCCGCGCGAAACTTTATGCTCCGAACCGATGAGTTGGTTGTAGACATTGACGACGGTGTTGGAGGGCATGGCAAAGCCTACCCCCTGATAGCCGCCGCCACTGGTATAGATGGCGGTGTTGATACCAATGACTTCGCCATTCATGTTGACCAGCGGACCACCGGAGTTGCCAGGGTTGATGGCCGCGTCGGTCTGGATAAACGACTCGAACTGGCGCTGGGGAATGATATTCCGTCCGATGGCGGAGACGATGCCGGCGGTGACGGTTTCGTTCAAGCCAAAGGGACTGCCGATGGCCAGGACCCAATCGCCGACATTCATGCTGTCGGAATTGCCCAGTTTAGCTGCGGGCAATGGCTTTTTGGCATCGATCTTGATCACCGCCAGATCGGTTTCCGCATCCGTACCGACGACTGTGGCATTGTAAGTCACGCTCTCAGGATCGCCCATCAGGTTGACGCGAATTTTGTCCGCCTTCTCGACGACGTGGTTGTTGGTGACGATGTAGCCCTTGGAATCGACGATGACACCCGATCCCAGCGAGCGCTCCCGCATTTCGGGCGCACCCTGGCCGCCTTGGCCGCCCTGTCCCGGCTGCCCGCCAAAGAAGCGGTTAAAGAAGTCCTGGAAGGGGTTATCTTCGTCGCCGCCGCCTGGACCTTCGTCCTGTCCGGGAGGCATCATGCGCCGGTGCGGGTTCTTAATGGTCGATTCCGTGTTGATGTTCACCACCGAGGGCTCGAGCTGGCGCGCGATGGTGGAGAACTGACTTGACATCTGGACCGGCGAAGGAACTTTCAACGGCGTAGCATCAGCCGATGAGTTCTGCTGATTGCCCTTGACGGCCCCGGAGACGACCGTGCCAATCAGGATGCCTAGCGTAAGCGTCGCCAGGATTACCACTGTCGAGGCAAAGCGATTGGCCTTTACTCTTTGCCTGAAACCAGAAGCTTGCGAATCCATTCCCTATCCTCCAGCTAATGAGCCAAATGTAAATTATACAGTCGCCGCAGGTTGACTGCGCTTGTGAGGGGAATCACTGGGGGTTCTCACGCCATTAGACGGCGCTAGATCCGAAATGGTCACCAATATGCAACAAGTCTGGATCAGGCGAACGGTGCGGCGGTTCAGATTGGGTGTCGCCGGCAGAATCGTGAGGCTGCATGGCGGAGCGAGATTTTGCTTTCGCGGCGTACGATGATCGATGACGCCCACACATTCGCAAACCAAGCGAATGTGTGGGACATCCAAGTTTGGAATTCGCGTCCGAAAAGGACGAGCCACCTCCACCTAAGAAGCCGCTTCTGCGAATTGCTCGGCCGTTACACAGAGGCGCGCGAACGGTGATGGCCTCTGCCGCCTGCATGTCTGCTGGCAGTCCTTACGTGAGCAGGTTTCGAATGACGGTGGGCTGACATCGCCTGGGGCGCAGCGTGTGCTTTTGAGTCATTGATTCGTGCCGTTGATTGATCGAAATGGTCCGGATCGACCTCTTGCTGAGCATGGGCCGGAAATGCGGACACCGCACCGACAGCCATTAGAAATACCAACAACCTGAGAGACTTCATACTTCCCTCCTTAGACGTCCGGTGGCTGTTACTACAGAGCAGTCCCGGTTCCAAAGGGAGGCGAAAGTGTGCGGGCTCGTCACATAATTTGTAAGACCCTGGCGCTGTGCAGCTTGGCATGGATTCATCAGCATGATGATCGAATCGACAGAATGGCCGAAGGCGCAGAAACGCTATCTCATAGGCGAGAAGGCTATCCGGAGAGATAGACCGCTTCGGAGGGTTCGGCGTGATTCTGCGCAGCATAGCTATCGATCTAGCGTTCATAAACGGTTTTCCCGCCGACGATCGTCCGCAGAACTTGCGTTTTCAGGATCTCGGGCGGAGCAACCTTTGTCAGGTCGCGATCCAAAACCACGAAGTCGGCCAACATGCCGGGCGCGAGAGTTCCCTTTTCCTTTTCCGCAAACTGAGCGTAGGCAGCGCCAATGGTGTACGCGGCGAGCGCCTGCTCGATGGGTACCTTTTGCTCGGGGAGGTATTCTTTCGTGCCGGCCTCATTCTTGCGCGTCACCGCGGCATAAACTCCGCGGAACGGGTTGATCGGTTCGACCGGATAGTCGGTGCCGAATGCCAACCGAACGCCGTTGTCGAGGAATTCCTTCCAGGGATACGAAGTCTTGGCGCGCTCCGGGCCGATGCGCTCGATGACCCAGTGCATGTCGGTCAGCAGATGACACGGCTGCACCGACGCGATGACGCCAAGCTTGCGAAACTGCGCGAACTGGTTGGGCGCAATCACCTGATCGTGCTCGATGCGAAAGCGAAAGTCGCGCAACCGGTTATTCACGCGGGCGTCGCGCTCGGCTTCGGCAAAGGCATCGAGCGCCATTTGCGCCGCACGATCGCCGATCGCGTGGAAGCCCAACTGAAATCCCGCAGCGGAGCGCTCGACCGCCATGCGGTTCAGCACGCTCTGGTCATATTGCGGCAAGCCGGAATTGCCGGGATCGTCGGAGTAGGGCGCCAGCAACGCCGCAGTGCGCGAGCCCAGCGAGCCGTCCATGAAGCCTTTGGCCATGGCCGTGTGCAGCATCGGATCGTCTGCGGGATGTTGCGCGCGGTGTTTTTCCAGCAGCTCAAGCGGATCGTTGAACGCGATCCATTCGCTGATGCGCAGCGTCAACTTCCCTTCCCGTTCCAGCTCTTCATAGACGAGAAAATCTTCCCAATCCGAATAATCCTGCACCGAGGTTACGCCCCAGCGCGCGGCGTTCGCCAAGGCCAGCTCGGTGCCGTGGCGGCGCAGCGACAATGACGGGCGGGGCGCCTTTGCGATGAGCATCGCCCGCGCCGTTTCACGAACGATGCCCGTAGCTTTGCCGCGATTGTCACGATCGATTTTGCCCCCCGGCGGATCGGGAATCTTCTCCAGCATGCCCGCTGCTCTGAGCGCTGCCGTATTCGCAACCGCGATGTGGCTGTCGACGCGTGAGAAGTAAGCAGGATGGTCGCCGGTGACAGCATCGATGTCCTGGCGCGTGGGCAACTTCTCGCCGGCCCAAAGAGTGTGGTCCCAGCCGCCGCCAACCATCCAGTCATTAGGCGTTGCGGTCCTTGCATGTTCGGCGATGCGCTGCTGCATTTCCGCCAGGGACTTCACGCCGATGAGGTCAACCTGCAACAGCTCGCGGCCGCCGTAGGCAAGATGCACGTGCGCATCGTTGAAGCCTGGCATTACAAAGTGCCCGCCCAGATCGACGATTTGGGTGTGGCCTTGTTTTAGCTTGCGGATGTCGTCGTTGAAGCCGACCGCGAGGATGCGGCCGTTGCGCACTGCCATCGCCTGGGCACGCGCTGGAATCGACTGGGTGTAGATGTCCCCGTTGATCAAGATGATGTCGGGAGCGCCATCGGGCGTCTTTTCCGGTGCGCCTGAGAGAGCATTCGTATTCAATGCGGCTAATGATATCGCAAGCACCAGGGTAAGCAGGATCGGGTTGAAGCCTACCCACCCCCCTCCCCCCACGTGACCGTAAAATCTTGAAAACACTAGAGAAGGTCTGCAAAATCTCGAGTTCAAAAGACTTACACGCAAAATCTTGAGCCATAAGCACTTATGGCAGAATTCTTCGAGTTGAGCGGGGGTTTGCTCTTCAGAAATCTGGCGGGGCGGGCGGCAGAAAAAACGTTGCTGAAGTCGACTCACTCAGTCACGCTCTGGAGGACGTTGCGCGAAGCGCGCCCGAACACAACTCCGCCTTTCGTCCTTCCCTTTTACATTGTATCCCGGGTCGTGCGCGATACCTAGAAGCTTTGTCACAGATGCCCGTGACGTCACCGGCGGTCGGAATGTGTGCCGTCAAAACTTCTGCGATGATTGGTGAAGTCGAATCGGTATCGATCCGGCGTATTCAAACCTTTTCAAGGTGTATTTGTGGTGGAAAAAAAGCCCGAACCGAAAGGTCCGGGCCTTTCATCGCACGCCGCCGAGGCAGCGAGTACTGAAATATTGCACTACTCGCTACGGGATGGTGAGGGTGACCGTAGTCGTATGGTTCAGGCCCCCGCCTGTGCCCTTTACCGTGATCGGGTAAGTTCCGGCCCTTGCTCTCCTATTTACCGTGACTGTCATGGTCGACGACCCGGAGCCCGGCGCGGGTATGGAGCTGGGGCTGAAGCTTACCGTCACCCTGCTTGGCTGGCCACTCGCAGACAACGAAACGGCCGAGTCAAAGCCGCCGGAAATAGTTGTGGTGATCGTGGAATGGCCGGAGTTCCCCGGATCAATCGTAAGCGATGTGGGCGATGCGCTGATGGTGAAGTTAGGACTCGTCCCGGTCACCGTCAGGGAAACCGTGGTGGTTTCTCTGATGCTGCCCGAGGTTCCGGTCACCGTAATCGTATAGGTGCCAGGTGCGGTGGATGAGGCCACGCTCATGGTCATTGTCGAAGTCCCAGCCCCGGTAATCGAGGTCGGGTTGAAAGTTACGGTCACGCCGGTTGGCTGGCCGCTCGCCGACAAGGAAATAGCCGAGTCAAACCCGTCTGTCACCGTGCTGGTAATGGTAGAGGTTCCCTGATTCCCCTGCGCCACCGTAACTGAAGAGGGCGAAGCGGAGAGGGTGAAACCCGGGCCTGACGAGCTTCCGGCAAGTGCGCTGATTAGTCCGCTCCCGTTGGGACTGCCCCAGCCGGTCGCCAAATCGTATCCCACGGTTGCCGAATAGCCGTTGCTGCCACTGGTAATGTCGTGGAAATCGGTGTCATAGTTCGAGCCCAAACCAATCGTATAGAGGGACGGATTGATGAACCCGACTGTATGGTTACCGTTAGCAACTGCCTGTTGGTTGACCAGAGCCAGGTAGCCGGCCCACATGGGAGCCGCAAAACTGGTTCCACCATACTCGTTGGCAGTGCAGGTAGTTTGGTCGGCACAGACATAAAAGGTAAAATTCGCGTTCGCCGAAACGTCTGGGCCATTGCGATAGGTCTTGGAGCATGGGGAGCAGCCGTTGGCCGTAGTCGTCTGCCAGGAGGGAATCGCAAAATGGTCCGGCGAAATACCGCCGCCACCGTCGACCCAAGCGGTCTCCGAACTCCAAGGACCGCCCGCACTGCTGGTATCTAGGTCCGTCCCTCCAACCGAGGTGAGATAGACATCATCCGCCGGGTAAATCTCGGAAGACGATGTCCACGCACCGCTGTCACCGGCGGCTTGAAACAAATTCTGACCCTGCGCCGCGAACTCCTCGAAGTAGGGGTTGTCGGTGCCGGGGTCCGCCGGGCTCCACGTCCACGAAGAACTCAGTTGCGCGTTAAGCGGATTGGCCGTAGCCATTGCGTTAAAAATCGCTGCATCGGTGGAACCCACGTACATCACCAGGCTGGACATGCCAGGGGCCATACCGAGAGCCTGGGTCATGTCTAAGGTTTGTTCGGTGTCATCACAGCCCTGTGAATAGACGCAGCTGGTACTGGTCCCATCGGTGGACAACAAGGTGATCGGCACGTTATTGGTCTGGTGTACGTTGCTGTAGTAGGTGTTCAAGTCGGTCAGGTCGGTGCCGTAGTACTCCAGCAACCCCAGCGACTGGCCGCTGCCGCTGAGGGCCGTTCCTTCGTAGTACGCCGCCCTCATATCGCTGCCCAGAAAAGAGGCACCCGGGCCGGAGCCAGTCGTGGCCTCAGAGTGCAGACCCTCTCTACGCACGACCAAGGGACGTGGGATGGAATAGTTGTCCAGGCCCGAAATGTGCCACAACCGGACCGCAAGGTCGTCAGTCGTGGGCTCCCGGTCCAGAGCGTAGAAGGTACGGTTTTCGCTAGGGAGCTGGTAGATGCCCATCTTCAGATGGAAGGCTTCCTCGATGGCCGCCACCGACCCCGTGACATCCAGGTTCAGGCGATTGCGGGAAGTGCTGACTACCGTAAAGCCGTGGGTTTCCGCGAAACGAATCACCTCGTCATAATCCTGCTGGCTGGGACCAAACCTTGCGGTGAACTCTTCCACCGTAAGGAACTGGTGATACGACCCACTGGAAGAGTCGTAGACTTCCTTCAAAAAGTTATCCAAAGCTGCCTGGTTGCGGATGGGCAGAGCAACGACAAGACGCATGGACTGGGTTGCGGGAAGGGGCCCGACGTACTGCGCCTGCCCATTGAGCGTTGCTTCACGCACATGATGGGTCAACAGCGATTGTGGCTGCGCCAGACAAGCGATACCCACGACCGACACAAGCGCGACCATTGTCAGCAAAGAGGTACTTAGTCTTCGAATCATGACTTCTCCTTTGTCCGCTATCGCGAATTTGCTTTTCAGTTATCGGTCCGGCGGTTAAGCCGGAATCTTCTTTTTGACTGAAGAAATGACGCCGATTGGGCCCAGAATTTACTGTGCAAATCTACACCTTACCGGCGCGAAGCCGATAGTCCAGTGCGTGTCCTCTGGCCGTTTATCCTGCCGCGGCGGCCGGCGTTTCGCCGGACGACCTGATGATCACGCTCTACGAAGCTCCGGCGAGAATTTCTCATTTTGGCCGGGGCGAAGCCCAGCGCGCCAACGCTGTAGCGCGCGAACAAAAATCGCATGCCGCTTGATCTTTCGCTGTTGTTTTGCGGGTGGATCCCCGCTCCTGCCGGTTCCCATGACCTCCTCCAGTGGCTAGACTTGGCGCTCGATGCCGTGGTGGTAGCCGGTTTGAGGATTTCAATTCGATTTTGATCGTGGCCAGAAAGAAAAATAAGAAGTGGTTGGATCCTTTGGGCCAGCGCTAGTGAGGTGATGAACCTGCGCCCACTGGGGTTGCCCTACGATTTCTCAAGATGCAAGGAATTTTTGGTCGCGGAGAGCGACACGACTCAAATATGCAGCCCTGCGCGTGCCTGTGATCCCGAAATGAGCCAAGCCGCCAGCACCATCTGTGATTTTGGCTGTGGCACGATCTTCAAAATCACCCCCAACGGAACCCTCACCACGCTCTACAGCTTCTGTAGTAGGAGTGGGTGCTCTGACGGCCAGTTGCCTGCCTCCGCGCTGGTGTCGGCCCCGGCGGCAAGTTTTACGGTACCACCGGCGAGGGCGGGACTAGCAATGACGGCACGGTCTTCCGTCTGGCCCTTCTGCGCGCATGTACGGTTTGCCCAAACGTCGAGTGAAGCGGACAGAATCCACATGGCTGATTAGTCGGCTACACTTCCTCGTGCCCAGCTCCTCAGGAACGCCTTCAGGTCAGAGAGCGGGTAGGGCGTTAGAACTAAGCCGCTGGCGCGGCGGACGTTACCGCGTACGACGGACCCAGCATTGTTGGAGTAGGTGAC
>Ga0181530_10001788_pt1 | contig 26496 bp, 23 predicted proteins | sample PEATcosm2014_Bin_42_FD_119769 | JGI IMG/M metagenome (GOLD analysis project Ga0181530, IMG submission 119769) | Peatland microbial communities from MTU Mesocosm Facility, Houghton, MI, USA - PEATcosm2014_Bin10_60_metaG | ecosystem: Environmental > Terrestrial > Soil > Wetlands > Peat | place... | reverse complement strand
TGGCGGCAGCTTTCGGCACGGCTGAAGCCGTGCCCTGACACAAAGCATTTATGAGATGGCTTCTAGTCACTAGCCACTGGCCACTGCCCTCGCACATTCTGCGGTAAAATTTCCGGCGGGGGGTTGCGATGACGGACTTGCGATATCCGGTGGGGAAGTTTCAGTGGGTTGAGCCGGACAGCGAACAGCAAAGTGCCAAGGACCGCGAGCGCTACATTCAGGTGCTTGCCAAGCTGCCGATCCAGATGCGCACGGCGGTGCAGGGCCTGAGCGCGGAGCAACTGGACACGCCGTATCGGCCCGAAGGCTGGACGGTGCGGCAGGTGGTGCACCATGTGCCTGACAGTCACATGAACGCCTATATCCGGTTCAAGCTGGCGCTGACTGAGGAGCAACCGGAAATCAAGCCGTACCGGCAAGACGCGTGGGCGGAGCTGCCGGACAGCAACATTACTCCCATTGAAGTGTCGCTACAACTGCTGGCGGCGCTGCATGCGCGTTGGGTTAACATTCTGCACGGGATGCGGCCGGGGGATTTCGGACGCACCCTGTACCATCCCGAGCATGGTGTGATGACGCTGGACCGCATGCTGGCGATGTATGCCTGGCACTCCGGCCACCACCTGGCGCACATCACGTCATTGCGCGAGCGGATGCAGTGGAACCAGCGCGCCGCCGGGCAACCATAGTCCGCGGCGCGAACCTTATTTCTTTTCCTTTGGCGGATAATTCTTGAACAGCTTGTCGACCGCCTTATCCAACTTGTTGATGTTCTTGTTGGTGTTGTCGGTAATGGTGTCGGTGGCCGAGCCGCGCCACAGCAACTGCTTGTTCCTGGCGTCGGCCAGCTCCACCACCAGCGTCCCCTGCTTGGTGATGTAGGTGTTGTAGGTGACCTGATTTGGTCCCCAATAACCCCAACCCCAGGCTGGCCCGAATCCGTAGTTGGTGCCAATCACTTCCTTCTGGTCGTGAATGCTGTTGCTGTAACCGACCCACAAGTCAGGATTGGAATCGACCTTGATGAGGCCTTTGGCCTGCAATTGCTTGTCAACTGCGTCCATTATGCGCTGGTGCCAGAGGCCATGGGCGGGACGCGGACTTTGCTCCCACATGTAGGTGTGGAAGGTGGCGAAATTAGCGCTGCGGTCCCAATCGATGTCGACTTTTTGCGCCACGGCCAGCGTGGAAAGCAGAAGGCCGAGAATCACAGTCGTGAATATGCGTTTCATCATGGATAACGGCTCCCTTAGGATGGATTGCGGCACGATCGCGTCGTGGCATTCGCAAAGATACTATTCTAGGTTGGCGGCGTCCAGTGGGATGAAGGCTGTGCGCCCGGCATCGCGGTGCGTCCGGGAACCATTTCGATTACCCTAACGTAGAGCGCCCAGGAGATAGCGATGGATGGAATGTGGGTTTGCGGCGGGCTGTGGATCGTGTTTTTCGTGGTGTGGATGGTCTGGGCGATCCGAACCAAGCCGACGCAGATGCGGGAAGGGGTGTCGTCACGGCTGTCGTATACCGTGCTGACGGTCGCTGCCTTCTACCTGATATTTAGCGGCGACGCGGCCCGGGATTGGCGGTTTAGGACACTACCAACACTAGCGGATTGGCTGCGCATTCGCATGTTTGCGGCGAATCCGTGGACCGCAGCGCTCGGGGTGGCCATTACGGCCGCGGGTCTGGGCTTCGCGATGTGGGCCAGAGCCTACATAGGTACCAACTGGAGCAGCTCGGTGACAGTCAAAGTCGGACATCAACTGGTCAGGACAGGCCCGTATCGCTGGGTGCGACACCCCATCTACACGGGGTTGATCCTGGCGATGCTGGGCACGGCGCTGGAGCGCCGACAGGTGCGCGGGTTGGTAGCTGTGCTCCTGTTGTACGCAGGCTTCAAGATCAAGAGCAGGATCGAAGAGCGCACCATGACCAACACCTTCGGCGCGGAATACGACGACTACAGCCGAAGTACCGGAGCGATTGTGCCAAGGCTGCGGTTGTGACGAAAGCCCTGATGAGGGCCTTCTGACATTTCGGTTGCGGCACACGCCATTGCGGCGGCGAAGGGGAGCGGGTCTGGCATAAGCGTCTGCCGCGCAACCTAGTGCTTGGCCGCGCTGATATCATTTCCTCCGTGGCCCGGCGACCGCAGCGCGGGAAGTTTATTAGCTTCGAAGGGCTCGACGGATGCGGCAAGAGCACGCAACTGGAGAAGCTTGCCGGGGTGCTGCGGCAACAAGGAATTGAGGTAGTGACCACGCGCGAGCCCGGCGGGACCGAGACTGGCGAGCGCATTCGCGCCGTGCTGCTGGATTCACGAACGGCGGGACTTGATCCCTCGGCTGAGATGGCGCTGATGTTCGCCTCGCGCGCGCAGTTGATCGCGGAGGTGATCCTGCCTGCGCTGGAAGCAGGGAAGTGGGTGCTGAGCGACCGCTTCACCGATTCTACCGAAGCCTATCAGGGCGGCGGGCGGCAGATCGGAGGCCAAGCCGTGCTGCGGTTGCACGAAGTCCTGTGCCGCGGGGTGTGGCCCGACCTGACCATCCTGATGGACTCGGATGTGAGTTCCAGCGTAAGCCGGGCGCGGCGGCGGAACAAAGCTGCGGAGCATGACGAGAACCGCTTCGAGCAAGAGAGCTATGCGTTCTTTACGCGAGTGCACGAGGCGTTTCTGGAGATCGCGCGGCGCGAGCCGCAGCGCGTGGTTATGATCGACGCGAGACCGCCGATCGAGGTGGTGCATGAGGAGATTGTGCGGGTGGTAGAAGAGAGATTGAAGAGAGATTGATGTGAAGGCAGCTTAAAGGACGAAGTCCCTCAGTGGCTAAAGCCACAGGAGGTGGAGGCTGGTATCGGCGCACCTAAAGGTGCGCCCCTTCAAAACGAAGAGTGTGAAAGAGATCGACAACCATAATGCCTTTTTCAGATTTTCATGGCAATGCCGAAACTGTACACACGCTGCGCGAGATGCTGGCGCGCGAGCACTTTCCCCATGCGGTGATCCTTTCCGGGCCGCAAGGGGCAGGCAAATTCACGCTCAGCCAGATGGTTGCCAAGGCGATGAACTGCCTGGAGCGCCCCCTGACCGACGGCCTGCCGGACTTCTGCGGCCATTGCGCCAATTGCGTTCGCATCGCCGTAGCCGATGCCCTGGAGGAGCGTTTTGCCGAGGCCGTCGAGGCGCGCGAGAACCTGCGCGACGCCGATAAGCGCGAGACCCGCATCTTCGTCCAGACCCATCCCGACGTGCTGATCATTCCGCCCGACCCGCCGCAGATGCTGGTGAAAGTCGACCAGGTGCGCCACGTCATCCACGAGATCTACTACAAGCCGAGCGAAGGCCGCGAGCGCGTCTACATCTTCAGCGATGCCGACTTCATGAAGGAGGCGGCGAATTCGCTGCTGAAGATCCTGGAAGAGCCTCCCGAGTTTGCCACGATTTTCCTGCTGACCGATAACCCTTCCGCGCTGCTGCCGACGATCCGCTCGCGCTGCATGCATTTGCGATTATCGCCGGTGGCGGCGACGGAAGTGGAGCAATATTTGGCGGAGGTTCGCCCAGAGTGGAAGCCGCGGGAGCGCGGCGTAGTCGCGCGGGTTTGCGGCGGCGGACTGGGGCGGGCGCGCAGCTTCGATCTGGCGGGATATCTGGCGGCGCGGCAGGACGCGCTGGCGCTGCTGGGGCCGGCGATGGGCGCGCGCGACCACAGCGATCTCTTCCATGTCACCGACACCTATCGCTCCGGCGCCGAAGGCAAGGCGAAGACCGAGCAACTGGTGCGGACACTGTACTCGCTACTGGAAGACATGCTGTTGCTGAAGTCTGGAACGCCGGAACTGGTCCGCAATCAGGACATCGAGCCGCAACTGGCGCGCATGGCCGAGGGCGTGGATTTTGCCTGGATCGTGACTGCGGTGCAGCGGCTGGGTGAGCTGGAGAGCGGTATGAGGCGAAACCTGCTGCGCTCGCTGGCCCTGGACACCTTCGCCACCTCGCTGGATCGATGACACCAAAGTAGCAATCCGGACGATTGTTTTGGCGGAACGCCTGTGTTAGGGTATCGCTAAGTTCACACCCAGGAAACACCGGGTCGACACACGCCTGAGCTTGCCCGAGTACGGTGTCAGCAGCAGCGCCCGAGTTCACGATCGCCTAAGGGCTGGTGTGCAGACCACAGGAGCAATCACCATGAAAGAGTCCATGGATGCCACCGCAGTGGGGCGGGCTATTGACCCGGAAGCGTTTGCCAACCGCAAGCTGATCCGCCCTTCACTTAATCGCAACGATCACCCGCGCCCGGAGAACCACCGCCCGGAGCGCAACGACCGTTTGGAGCGCTCTAACAACGGCAAAAAGGTGACGCCTCCGGAACAGACCCACGCCGAGAATTTTTATTATCAGAAGCAGATGCAGGCCAAGACACCGATGGTGCTGGTGCTGCAGGACGGCGAAGAAATCCACGGCGTCATCGAGTGGTACGACAAGTATTGCCTGAAGGTGAACCGCATTGGCGCGTCGAACCTGCTGATCTACAAGCCCAGCATCAAGTACCTGTACAAGGAAAGCGAAGCGGAGCCGCGGAAGTAGGGAAGCTGTCAGTTGTCAGCCGTCAGCTATCAGCTTTCAGCTTTCAGCCGTCAGTCAAGGCGCAATTCGCTTTTCGCCAGTGAGGCCGCCCGGCGTGTCTGTGCCGCAGCCCGCATAATTTCCCTTATTCCAGCTTAGATCTCAATTCACTCGATTCGCGACGATCAAATTGATAATTGCGGGTTGAAATGTGCGAGATCTGACATCAACAGGCCACTCTTAGCGCTTCCAGATCATCTAACGTAAGGGAGCTATTTCGTTTATGAGCGAGAATTATAAAGGTCACATCATCCAGGTGTTAGCCCTCCCAGACGCCGATCATAGGAATCGGTGGAGGGTAAAATCGATAGCAATCTTTCGAGGAGAAACGCCTTATTCGTATTTTTCCTTGTTGGAATCGTTTCCCAACTAAGGAAAAAGCTGAAAGGGCTGGCCTCGAGTCGGGAAAATGGAGAATCGATAGGGGATATGAGATCAAGCATTATTTGGGACTTGAAACCTGTTAGACCGAGCGGCATTTGATCTCCGCTCGATTTTCACCGACGCCCGCGCGGATTGCCGGATCCTCGCGAATGCGCCGATTTTCACAAACCGCACCATTATCGGTTCTCCGGTTATCCCGGCTGCTGGCGGACCGCTAAGCGCTGACAACTGGCTACCGGCAGCCGACTGCCGCCAACTGACAACCGCCCTTCACAGCTTAGGCAGCACGATGCCTTTCTGCCCCTGGTATTTTCCGTGCTTGTCCTTGTAGCTGGTTTCGCACATCTCATCCGACTGGAAGAACAGAATCTGGCACAGGCCCTCGTTGGCATAGATGCGCGCGGGCAGCGGCGTCGTGTTCGAAATCTCCAAGGTAACAAAGCCTTCCCACTCCGGCTCGAACGGCGTCACGTTGACGATGATGCCGCAGCGCGCATACGTGGACTTGCCGACGCAGATGGTTAGCACGTCGCGCGGGATGCGGAAATACTCGACCGAACGCGCCAGGGCAAACGAGTTCGGCGGGATGATGGCGACGTCGGTCTGCATGCTGACGAAGGAGCGCTCGTCGAACTTTTTGGGATCGACGATGGTGCTGTTGACATTGGTGAAGATCTTGAACTCGTCGGCGACGCGCAGATCGTAGCCGTAGGACGACAGCCCGAAGGAGATGACGCCCTCGCGGACCTGCTTCTCCGAGAAGGGGTTGATCATATCGTGCTGGGTTGCCATTTTGCGGATCCAGCGGTCGCTCTTGATGGACATGGGGCTCCTTGGATTACGACGGCATAAGCCTATTGGGTAGAGCCAGCCTTCAGGCTGGCGTTCAGGCGCACTCGCGACAACTGGGAAGCAGTACGGTCATCGAGAGATGACCGCCCTGCTTCCCGATTTTATATCCGCAGCCGGGACGCGGCGCTGAAGCGCCGCTCTACCCTTTCGCTTCCTGCGCGACGAACACGTCATCTTACGGAATGACGCTCTGGTTGACAATGGCCGCCGGCTTCGCCAGGATTCGCCCACCCACCCGAAAGTCGTAGCCTAAAAGTAACTTACGCGAAACTGTGAAGTCGGATAGAATCACAATTGCGTCGGCGGTGCAGGCCATTGCGCCCGGCGAGCGTCAACCCTTGTGGAGCTACTTGTGATCAAACTAGATCTGATCAACGAAGTTGTCACCAAGACCGGCGTGACCAAGACCAAAGCGGAAATGGCCGTCGAAACCGTCTTTGAGAGCATGAAGAAGTCGCTGGCGCGCGGCGACCGCATCGAGCTGCGCGGCTTCGGCGTCTTCACCGTGCGGCCGCGCAAGACCGGGATCGGCCGTAACCCGCGCACCGGCGCCGAAGTCAATATTCCGCCCGGCAAGGCCGTCCGCTTCAAGCCCGGGAAGGAGCTGCAGTCGATCGAGTAAAGCAGTGGTCGGTAGCCAGTGGTCAGTCGCCGATGGCCAGACGGTCGTCACCGGCAGCCACGCGATTGCGCGCGCAGATCGGTACCGTGCGCCCGCGCTCAGAAGCCGCCGGTCGCAGGTTCGTAACTGGCCACTGACCACTAGCCACAGACCACTGTTTAAACGATGTCCAATCCCACGCCGCCAATCTCCTACACCTTCGAAGTTCCGCGTTATCCGCAGGTCTTTGTGGCTGCGCCAGCGCGCCGCCGGCCATATTGGCTGCACCTCCTGCTGCTGTTGTTGACGCTGCTGACCACGCTCATCGTGGGCGCGCGCTTACAATTCAACTTTGTGCACGATCTGCCGGCCTTCGATGTGGACACATTCATGCTTCCGGTGTTTCATTCCGGATGGATACTGCTACGCCCAGAGCGACTGATTACGGGGATTCCGTTCTCACTGACATTGATGGGCATTCTGCTGGCGCATGAATTCGGGCACTTCGTCGTGGCGGAGCGAAATGGCGTTTATGCCACGCTGCCGTACTTTATTCCAGCTCCAACGTTTATCGGGACGTTCGGCGCGCTCATCCGCATCAAGTCGCCCATCCGTTCGCGCAAGGCGCTTTTTGACATCGGCATTGCCGGACCGATTGCCGGCTTCCTGGTTGCAGTTCCCGTGCTGTTTTGGGGATTGGCGCTCTCCAAGCCCATACCCGCGGGCGCATCGAATTCAGTGCTGGAATTTGGCTATCCGCTCATCTTCAGAGTGGTCAAACATCTGCTGGCGCCCTTCACGCCGCATGGCGGCGCCTTGGGAAGCTTGTATTTGCACCCGGTGGCGATAGCTGCCTGGGTCGGGATGTTCGCCACGGCGCTGAATCTTTTGCCCGGTGGGCAATTGGATGGCGGACACATCACCTACGCAGTTTCTCCGCGGGCGCACAAGTGGGTGACGCGCGCCACCATTCTCGCGCTGATACCTATGGGAGCGTTTTGGGCGGGTTGGTGGGTTTGGGCGGTGATCCTGGGCTTCACCGGCACCAGGCATCCCAACGTTCCACCCTGGCCCGACATTGGCCCCGAGCGTCGTTGGCTGGCCTTGGCTGCGGTGCTGATGCTGGCGCTGACGCTGGTGCTCGCGCCCTTCCATGGGGCAGCGCTGTTCGGAAGCTAGAGCCGGTTCACGCCATCTAACGTTGCTTAACGCTTTCTATCCCATGCTCATTGACAGCGGTTTTTCGCTCCCAGACAATTGAGGGTAGCAGGAAAGGATCAGGAATGTTTCAAGAAGAAGAAAGCGCTCCTCCCGCACCGCAACCGGTGGCCACCGACAAGAGCGACATCCTGAAATACGTGCTGCTGGCCGCGGCCGCAATCTATGTGATCGCTTCGCTGTACCTGATGTACGGCATGAAGACGCAGATCGCGACGCTGGAGCATAAGCAGGCTGCGCTGGCGACGGCGCAGGACGATCTCGACAAGCGCCTCGACGCGACCTCGCTGCACTTCAAGCAATCGCTTACCTCTGAGGTCGGCATGACCAAGCAGGAGATAGCCGCCCGCGCCGCTGAGTTGCAACGCCAGCAAAAGGCTACAGCCGCCGCTGCCGCCAAGCTCGCTGCCCAGCAGAATCAGCAAGGCCAGCAGCTCGCCGTGGTGAATGGCGAAGTCAGCAACGTCAAGACCGACGTGGGCGCGGCGAAGACCGACATCCAGAAGACCCAGACCGATCTGGCCGCCACCAATGCCAAGCTGGAAAAGACGATCGGCGACCTCGGCCTGCAAAGTGGTCTGGTCGCTCATAACGCCGAGGAGCTGGAGATGCTGAAGCGCAAGGGCGAGCGCAATTACTACGACTTCACGCTGCAAAAGAACGCCAAGGTTCCAGTGTCGACGGTGAGCCTGGTGTTGAAAAAGGTTGATCCGAAGAAAAGCAAGTTCACCCTCAACGTGATTGCCGACGACAAGACGATCGAGAAAAAGGACCGCACCGTGGCCGAGCCGCTCCAGTTCTATACCGGCCGCGATCACATGCTGTATGAACTGGTGGTCTTCACCGCGGGCAAGAACAGTATCACCGGCTATCTGTCAACTCCGAAGAATGCGCCCACGCCAGTGACGCCGTAGAGGGGGATCGAGCAATTGTATAGCACATTAATGCTATAAAATAGGTTACAGGCCAATTGCTGATTTTCGCTGGTTTGGCCGTTGGGTAGAATGCCCCGTAATCGCACAGAGAGGCCAGTGGCTAGGCTCTTGGTCGCGGGGCGACCCCTTTCGGGGGGATGGTCAGAGCCGTTCTGGCGCGTCCCAAGGCGAATTGCGCAAGACTTTGCACTTTTCGCGGTGCAGTGCGCTATGCGCTGTTTACACTTTGGTGCCAGTTGCCCACAGCCCATCCAACCCGCCTGCAAAAATCCAGTCCGATTTTGACTCTCGACTCAATCCAAGTTCAGTGCTGAAGGTGGATAACGGCCTTGCCGCGCAGGCCGCCGTTGCGAAGCTTCTCCAGTATCTGCGCTGCGCCGTCGAGTTCGACCGTGGCGCTGATGCGCGCGGTGATCTTGCCGTCGGCCAACATGCGCGCTACCTCGTCCAAGCCTTGCGGGGTTTCCGCGGGATTCGAGTCTGGTGCAATGTTGTACGCCTTGATTTGACGTTCAGCGAACCACGCTTCGTCGGCGGCGTGAATGGTCGAGACGAAGCCGCCTCCGGGCTTCAGAATCTCAGCATCGCGGCGGATAGCGTCCGCACCGTTGACGAGATCGAGGACCGCGTCGACTCCGTCGGGGTGAGCGCCATGCAGCGTGTCGATTACGTCGACGGCCTTGGTGTCGTAGACTTCTTCGGCGCCGAGACGGCGAGCTTCGTCGGCATCGCCGCGAACGGTGGCGAAGACATGCACGCCACGGGCACGAGCCATCTGCACTGCGTAACCGCCGACGCCGCCGGCAGCGCCCATCACTACCAGGCGCTGGCCCGCGGTTAAGCGCAGCAACTGGAGCGACCCCAGCGCAGTTATGGCCGCGATCGGCAGGGCGGCTGCCTGTTCGTCGGTGACGCCGTCGGGGATGCGGGCCAGCGGTTCTGTCTGCACTCCCGGCGCAACCGCTGTGTATTCGGCGTACGCGCCGTGGGTCCGCGCCATGCCGAAGATGCGGTCTCCGGGATGAAAATTGCGCTCGCCCGCCGGAACGCGTTCCACGACACCGGCGAAGTCAACACCGATGACAAAAGGGTAGGTTGATTTGGCGGTCAGCCCGTCGATGAGTTTGTAGTCGAGCGGATTGACCCCGGCACACTTGACACGTATGAGGAACGCGCCAGCGGCAGCGGGAATCGGTAAATCGTGGATAGCCGGAACTTCGCCGAAGCTCCGGACGGCAAATGCGCGCATATCTCCCTCCTTGTCCCCTATTCAGATGCATGTCTTGAGATTTGGACGCTAACGTGGCTTCGCTAATTCCTCTCCCACTCGCACTGACAGTCCCTCTGGCGCTGCTGAAACCTTTCTCGATAGTCAGCCGTATCAGGGGCGGGGTGAAAACATGAGCGCGTCACTGACTTCCACTGAACCTTCCCAGGAACTTTCCCATCCTGTGCTGGCCGATACTCCGAACGAGCCAATCGCGCCCTGGTGGCATACCGTTCTGGTGCTGCTGCCTATCGCGATAATGTCTGTCGCGAGCGCGTATCAGCACGGGTTTCCCAACGCCAATCTGCCCGGGATGAGTTCCCGGCTATCGGGCTATTTCACGGTGATCGCGGCTGAGTGGTTCGTGGTTCTGTTGATCTGGCTCGCGCTCAAACGCCGCGGGCTCTCGATCGGCAGCTTGGTTTCAGGCCGTTGGCAGTCGCTCAAAAGCTTCTTCAGAGATCTAGGGCTTGGCGTCGGACTCATCGTTGTCGCCGTGCCGACCGTGAGCGTTGTGATTCATCTTCTTCGAGTCCACCCCAATAGCACCTTGGCCACCGTCACGCCCAAGACCGTCTTCGAGCTTGTGGTATGGCTGGGACTCTCCGCCACCGGCGGCTTTTGTGAAGAGCTCATCTTCCGGGGATATCTCACGCGGCAATTCAGCGCATGGACGGGCAGCCGCGCCTTCGGTCTGGTACTGCAAGCAGTGGCCTTTGGGCTCGCCCACGGATACTACGGCAAGGCCATGTTGGCCATCATGGTCGAGGGATACCTCCTGGGACTACTGGCCTACTGGCGCAAGAGCCTGCGTCCCGGAATGCTGGCCCACGGCCTGCAAGATACTCTCGGCGGCGCGGTCGCGTTCTTCGCGAAGTAGAGAGGGAAATGTGTCGGTCACCCGGCGGCAAAACAAAGCTGCCGGAGAAAGAACTCCGCTTCTGAGAATCAAGAAGTGGGGTGTGATATGCTGTGCCCCATCCAGGGGCCAAAATGGAAATCCTGGTTAAGAAGGGATCAGCCATGAAGCGCAGAAGCAAGGTCGCGATTGCGATAGCTACGATAGTGCTCGCCGTCCTCGTTGCCACCGCCGTTTACGCGCAGGACAAGTACTCGCTGAAATCGCCGAGCGGAATCGCGTTCTCCGATTTCAGGGGATACGAGGACTGGTCGGTGGTCTCTTCCGCCCGGACCGAGGAAATACTCAAGGTGATCGTCGCCAATCCGACCATGGTCAAGGCGTACAAGGCCGGGGTTCCGGGCAACGGCCAGCCTTTCCCGGATGGCTCCATGATCGTGAAACTCCAGTGGACGCAGAAGAAGAGCACCGAGGCCCCCTTCGTCGTGGATGTGCCCGACGTCTTTAAACAGGCTTTCGTCATGGAAAAGGACAGCAAGAGATTTCCGAAAAGTGGCGGATGGGGATACGCGGTGTTCAACTACGAAGCCGCATCGGACAAGTTCACGGCCGATCCCAAAAGCCTCTCAGACTGCGGATTCGCGTGCCATACGCCGGTGAAGGCGAAGGACTACATCTTCCACCCGTACCAGAAGCGTTGAACCGCGCCTGCCGCCGACATCAAGTACCCCGGCGGCAATCAGGATTGCAATCCGTCGCATTTTGCCCTGCCCGGCCGAACTGCTACTCCTTTTCCTTCGGCGGATATTTCTGAAACAATTTGGCGACGGCCTTATCCAGGTTCTTAATATTCTTATTGCTATTGTCAGTGATGGTGTCGCTCACCGAACCGCGCCAGAGTAGCTGCTTATCCTTGGTGTCCGCCAGCTCCACCACCAGCGTGCCAATCTTGAAAATGAAGGTATTCTGGCTGACAGGACCACTCTGTCCCCAGGTGGGCCCAACCAGATAGCCTGTACCCACGACGTCCTTCTCATTATGAATGCTGTTGCTGTAGACGACCCACAGGTCAGGGTTGGAGTCAACTTTGGCCAGGCCTTTGGCTTCGAGCTGCTTGTCGACGGCGTCGATGATGCGCTGGTTCCAAAGACCCTTGGCGGGATTCGGGCTGGCTTCCCACATGTAGGAGTGATAGTTGGCAAAATTTGCGTTGCGGTCCCAATTGATGTTGACCTTTTGCGCGAAAGCTAATGTGGAAACCAACAGGCACAATACAACGACCACCAATATTCGCGTCTTCATGTTCCACTCCAAAACGGCCTCGTGGGAAGGCCGTAGTTAATTCGGATCCGCGACCAAAGCCGGCGCCAAATTGTTCGCCTGATAGGTGCCGATTCCGGTCACTAAATCGTAGCCCGGTCCGGCGTCACACTCCGATCCGCAATTTCCGTTGTCGCCTGACGTAATGTCATGAAAGTCAGTGAGGTAGTTGGAGGAATAGTAAATCGTGTACAAGTCCTGGTGCGCCTGGCTGAGCGTGCCTTTGCCCTGGGCTGCACGCTGCGAGTTGACGAGGGTAAACAATGACGCCCAATCAGGAGTAGCCAAACTGGTGCCGCCCACGCGAATCCAACCGCTGTCATCATAGGTGTCATACACCGCAACGCCGGTAGCAGGATTAGCGTCCGACGAGACGTCGGGAACACAACGATTGCTGGTTGACCAGGTGGCGCAAGCCGGGTCCTGAAACGACGGTTGCGGCTCATACGGACTCACTCCGCCGCCACTGTCAAACCATGCCGTCTCCGCGCCGTAGTCCAACTGTAGTGGACTGGAAAGCGGCGCAGCGGTGCTCAGAACCAATGTCGTGCCGCCTGCGGCAATCACACAAGGGGAGGTTGAAGGATAGAGAGTGAGCGAGTGTCCAACGTCGCCGGACGCGGCCACAAAAGTTACGGGCTGACCATTGCCGGCAACGATATTGCAGAAGAAGCTGTCGTAACCCTGCTCGCCGTTGAACTCATCACCGCCCCAGCTCATGGACACGACGGTGGCGTTATACGGCGCTGAGGACGCCAGTTGAACCGCAGCCAGCAGATCGGCGAAGCTATCGGTTGTGGCTTCTACCAGGACGATGTTGGCTTGCGGCGCCAGCGCGCAGGCTTGTTCCACGTCGAGGGAAATTTCCAGCGCCCAATAGTCGCTGGCTGCCGGATTGCCGATTTCCACCTTCTGGAAATTGCAGGGCGCCAGATGAAACTCAGCCTGATAAACCGCCAGGTCCGATGCGATATTCGGGTCATCGTAGGCATCGACCAGGGCAATCGTCTGTCCCTGTCCCTGATTGGCGATGCGATTGAATCCGTAAGCCGCTCTAAACTGCACTGGCACAATGCCGATCGGAGTATCCGAATTCTGCGGTCCATTGGTACGCTGAATCGGCGGATAAGCATAAATATGGTGAGGATCAGGAGTTTGCGCCGGCAAGGGCACCGCGGCGGCCAGCAAAGCTGACACGCCGATCCACAGAGCAGCAAGCCTATTCATAGTCCCAATCTTCATACAGAAAGCCGTTTCATATCGCCAGTGTTCATGTTGTTCTCACCGATCTGGATGAGTATAACGTCTGCCGAACGGCTGGCTTGCTGCTGTCTTGCTGACAACTGGCAACCGACAACTGACAACTGTTCTTCTGACAACTGGCAACTGACAACCGGTCCTCGACTCCCCCTATTTCGCCCCCTCTAAGCCTTTGAAAACAATCAGAAATGCCAAATTTTTCCCGCTAAAATCCTCTCCCCATTGGACTTACAGGTAAAATCGTCTTTCCAAACGAGTTACAAGCCGGCCACGGTGCCAAAAGGTCGCGTCCGCCTCTCTTGCGATAGCCCGGAACATGAGCCCTGCTGTACCCGCCTTCTCGCCAAGAGCTGGCCAGAAGAGCCCGTCCCGAGCGAAGTCGAAGGGAATGCGGCACCTCAGGTTGAAAACTCAGCCTAAAGGCTGGGCCGTCGTCCGCCCGGTCACCTTGCCACGTGAGCTAAACTGATCGGTGATTTACGAATGGAGCGCGGCGAAGGCAGGAATCAACCTCCAGAAACACGGTGTATCCTTTGAAGAGGCGTCAACCGTCTTTCTCGACCCATTCGCGTCGACGTTTTCTGACCCGGATCACTCCGCCGCGGAGGTACGCGAGATAACCATCGGACACACTGCGCGGCACGGCCTGATCTTCGTGGCCCATTGCCAGCGTGGAGACCGAACGAGAATTATCAGCGCACGAAAGGTGACCAAGCGCGAGCGCGAACAATATGAAGAAGGCATCGAAAGCCAGACAAAATGATGACTTGCGCCCTGAGTATGACCTATCTCAATTGGGTCCAATGGTTCGCGGCAAATACTACCGCGAGGCCATCGCAGGGACGAATCTCATCCTGATCGAGCCCGAACTGGCTCGCGTCTTTCCAGATTCTGAATCAGTGAACCGCGCCCTGCGCCTCCTGATGGAAACTGCGGAAGCGAGCGCTGCTCCCGCTCCCCCGCATCGACGCGCACCTAAGAAGCGCTTGCAATCGTCGCGGTAGGGTAGAGCGGCGGTGGAGCAGGGCAGCGGTAGGGTAGAGCGGCGGTGGAGCAGGGCAGCGGTAGGGAAGAGCGGCGCTTCAGCGCCGCGTCACGTCGATTGTTTTGAAAGCTGAGCCGGCTTCAGCCTGGCGAAACGCCCTCCCACTCATTCGAAACCCGCGAATGAGTAGGGCACCCGGCTTCGACTCACGATCCTCCGGGCGCCGAGTGCAGTAATCCTAGGTTCGCCCAACCGAAGGGCGAACCTGAGGCGCGTACCATAAGAATATGGAGTGGTTGCACCTTCTTTATTGCAAGAGTACACTTCGGGTTCGCAAACTGTTCGATTTAAAGCGACGTCTAACAGGTCGCGGGGTTTCTGCGCCGTGGAAAAACCAGCGCTTCGAATCGAAGATTTTTGATGCCAAAGTATCCCCAATTTTTTCCACACCAGGGCCACAACATAATGCCGGTTTGTAACAGGCTTTCCTCTGAAATTCCGATTCGGTTGTTGATTGGCCCTGGACACCTAGCTAGCATGGCGCAATCGGTACCCATGCCAAAGCGCAAACAGTGCTCGAGCCAACGCGTCTTCATGTTTCACGATGATGCAGCGGAGCATCGTCCCATAGTTCTACCACCTGTTCCCGAACTTCGGACTGAAGGCGCGCCGTCGGCGACTTCGGCTCCGGTTGTGCGCACCGGCTACGATGTTGTTTTGTCCGGCTCTTACAGAAAAGATTTCCAAGCGCTGAAGGCGACATACGAAGAGTTGCTGGATTTGGGGTGCTCCGTTCTTTCCCCAAGCAGCGTGAATGCAGTTTCAGAGATTGACGGATTCGTTTACATGAAGGGTGAGGAGGCCCAAGCTCCCGACCAAATCGAAAGTAGGCACTTGGACGCTATTCAGCGAGCGCAGTTTGTGTGGTTGCATGCGCCCGAGGGCTACGTGGGGCCGACGGCAGCTCTGGAGGTCGGCTTTGCACACGCTATCGGCGTACCAGTCTTCGCTAATCGCGCAGTGGAGGACAAGACCGTCAGTTCATTTGTTAACGTCGTTTCGGCGCCTTCATCAGCGGTTGCTCTGGTCGACGCCAATGCTTTGCCGACACCCCAACCAGCACTCACAGCATTCCAGGAGTACTACCGGCGTGTGGCAGTTCAAAGGGGGTACAAATCTGAGGGTCCAAAAGACTGCTTACTTCTAATGGTAGAAGAAGTCGGCGAACTAGCGCGGGCAATCCGGAAACGCGAGGGGCTAGCCCGGCACGGCTCTGAAGGGAGCGTCAGTGAACGGCACGAACTCGCCGACGTTTTCTTGTATGTCGTACACATGGCAAACATCTTGGACATTGACCTCTCCAAGGTAGTTAAGGAGAAGGAGCTGATCAACCTGCAAAAGTACCTGCCCAGCTAGCCTCTATGAGCACCTTCGAGCAGTTCGCCGCAGCTCGAAAAGACCTACAAGAATTCTGCCAAGCGCATTACACGAGCCTAGAATACTTCCACAATGGCGTAAGCTTTTTCATAGACAAGACTGAAAGGGTCGAGAAACCGTTCGGCCAGAGCGAGACAAAACACCTAACCTCCACTGCTACCTGCTATGCGTCGCTGCTGGGCTGTAGGGCCAGTCTCCCGGTCAAGGTTGATGAGAAGATTCTGTTAAACGGGCGTGCATTTGCGCTCGGTGCCCTTGCGCGGCCACCGGCTAAGTGGAAGTCCGATGGTTCGGCACCAGTCTATTGCCGGGTTCGGACCCTGCCATTTGTAATTAGCCATATTGCCAGTTGGGACGGTCGTGCCGCAGCGCGTATCGCCGAGATTTTTCAGCAACTGCGCGCACAGCCAGAGCGGTTCGGTATCGGGGAAAAGGAGGTCATAAGTCAGTCTGGTCCCGGCGGACGAAAGCCGTTTTGGTACCCGGAGAATGCTTATCACACACATTGGGCGATCGCTACGATTGACGAGTTTTCGAAGACATTTCCCAAGGAGTTTGACCAACAGGTTCGGTCCAAGCTCCGCCTTCGACGAAAACAGTTAGTGGAATCCGCACGCCGAATACTGGGGTACCAAATAGCACTACACTCCTCAAGCCCAAAGTCCTCTATGCTTGACTCGGATCAGCTTGCATGGGCGCTCGCGACCCTTCTGCGAAATCCGAAGATATACCAAGCGGACCTAGCTCAGCAGGACCTCATCAGGCAGGCGTTCACTTGCCTCTTCGACACGCAAACCGAGGTGGGTGCTTGGAGGCACTACGCACCGCTATTCCACTACAGAGAAAGCGGCAACGCGTACTGTTACATCTTTGAGACGCTCACGGCCTTGCTGGGCTGCGCGATGCTGCCCGAAGCCGAATTCGTCCGGTCGACATTGCAAATGCACTTCGAACGGCTGATGCGACTTTTTAATTATGCCAAGCAAACCCAAACGCCCTTGGACGACGAAACGAGGTCCGAAGATGGAGCGATTCGCCCATTAGGCTGGTCGTCGGGGCATCGGGTAAAGAATCCTGAGCCGGAGAGTTGGGCCACCGCCAGCGTTTTTTCTTACGCTCAGACGTTGCGACGGCTAGTTGGAGTTTGGACACGCGACGCCGCACTGAACGTTCTGCCAAGGCGAACCACCTTCGCCCTCAGGGCTAAAGCGGAGCAAAAGCTACGGGAGCGGGCGAGAACTTGGAAGGACGGCGATGACCTCATTGAGCAGCTTTACTCAATGTTCATCAACCAAGTTGGCCTTCAGCCATTCGACCGACCGACCGATCCGATCGATCCAGATACGCTACCCGTTGGAGAGGATTTTGCTCGATCTGCAATCCTTTATGGTCCGCCCGGCGCGAGCAAAACGAGCATTGTTCGTGCTTTGGCGGGAACCGTAGGCTGGGATTACATTGAGTTGCACGCAAGTCATTTCGTCGCTGACGGATTGCCCGCAGTGCAAAAAAAGGCCGATGAGATCTTTCACCAGTTGATGCAGTTGGATCATGCAGTAATTCTATTCGACGAAATTGACGAGCTTGTGCGAGAACGTGAGGATAAGGCGGCCGATGCTTTCGGGCGATTTCTGACGACGAGCATGCTGCCGAAATTGGCAGAGCTTTGGAACGGCCGCAAGGTGATGTACTTTGTTGCAACGAACCACATCGAATACTTCGACCGTGCTATAACCCGATCTGAGCGATTTGACGCGATAATATTCGTCACCCCCCCTTCATTCGAGGTGAAGAGTAAAAGGCTTTCCGATCTGATGGCCGAACACTATGGCCTGGCGATTACGCTGACGGCTTCGCCGGCGGAAGTGGAGAATGCGATGCCTGACGTGAGAGCGATAGAAGCGCTCTCCCCGAAAGAAACGCGTGAGCGGAAGCTGTCAGAGCCTTGGGACAAACCTCTCGCGAAGTTCGCGCTGTTGCGATACGACGAGCTGCCAGAACTGGCCTATCGGCTGAAGGAGGTAGCTCCTTCCGGAGGATTAATTAACTCAGAACTCCTGGCGGCGGCCCTTGCCAGGGTTCGCGATGGCAGGTCGCGCTTGACGCGCGAATACTTTGAATTCCAACGGGATCGCGAATACTGCCGAAGGGACTATAGTAAGCAAACTGTATGGAAGCTGGACGGCCTGGAAAAGGCTGACGCTGACGCGATGCTACGAGGAGAGGAAACTGAGTCGCTCAAAAGCCCGGATGGTAAGGCTTACTTTAAGATTGCCATTCGTCCGGATACGGACGCTATCGCAATAGAGGGATATCGAGTGACCAAGCGCGAATATGGAACACTGTATGTAAGAAAAGTCCTTCCCTCGAGGTGAACCGCCAGCCGCCCCATCCTTGTCGCTCCCCCTTGGCGACAGGGTGTCCGCTGACCACAAGCCCCACCTGCTCCTGGCTACTTCGCCGCCCCGCTCTGGTCGTGCAGCACGATTGGGTTTTGGTCGTAGGGGTCGATCGTGACCGTCAGGTCTCTGCGCGCGTCGAACTGCTGTTGCGTGATGGGGAGCGACACCATTACCGTCCCTTTCTGCTCCGCGCCGGGCGGGATCTTCATCTCGACCTTTAGCGGGCGGCCATGTCCGGCGAGATCGGGATAGGCCATGAGATAGCGGTCATAGTCGCTGGCCGCGGCCGCCTCGTCCGACTGATCGCCCTGCTCCGTCTTCACACTCGCCTTGAGGTCTTTGATGTAGAGCGTCTTCTCGCCCACGTTCCGCAGCGTGACGGCGATCACGATCATGGGGCTCGGCAGATCGGCCGGCTGGCTGAACCAGACGCCGTCAATGCTGCCTTGCGCCACCGGTTTGGCCCGCTGGGTATAAGCGATGATGCCGACTACCAAGGCGACCAGCACAATCGCAATCGCCACCGGCGCCACCGGCGGCAGGCTGCGCTTCGCGGTGCCGAACTCGTCGTAAGCGGGCGGATGCGCGGCCGTCGTTTCCGATGCAACCGGCTTGGGCGCGGCTTCTGGAGTGGCGGGTTCTGGCGGAGTCTCGTTCTCCGGCGTGCCAGGCGTTGGCGGAATCTCCTGCTCCGGCTTCGGGGGAATTTCGTTTTCAGCCATAGATCATCTCGAGGGTTGCGATAACAAGTCTCCAATCTCCCGGCAACGACCAACCGCAATAACTGACAACTGGCTACTGGCTACTGACAACTGTCTCCGGCCACTGATGCTTCATCGCCCTGCGAAACTCCTTTTCCGGCAGCGTATTCAGCACGTCAGCGGGCGTCAGCCAGGCGCGCCGCGCTTGCAGGATACCGTATTTGATCTTCTCGAAGTGTGAGGTGTGGTGCGCGTCGGTGTTGATCACAATCTTCACGCCGCGTTCGCGCGCCATGCGCAGGTGAACGTCATTCAGATCGAGCCGGTCGGGATAGGCGTTCAGCTCCATCGCAACTTTGTTTTGCAGCGCGGAATTCAGCACCGCGTTCATGTCGAAGCGATAGGCATCGCGCCGCAGCAACAACCTTCCCGTAGGATGTCCCAGGATCGACACGTTCTTGTTGTCCAGCGCGCGCAGCAGGCGGTCGGTCATCTGCTGCGGCTCCTGGTTGAAGGCCGAGTGCACGCTGGCGACCACCACATCCATCTGCTCCAACACCTCGTCGGACAGGTCAAGCTCGCCATCAGCGAGTATGTCAACCTCAACTCCGGCCATGATGGTGATGCCGCCGATCTGCTCATTGGCGGCGCGAATGCGAGCGATATGCTCCACCGCGCGCTTGTCGTCGAGGCCGTTGGCGAAAGCGAGATTCTTCGAATGATCGGTGATGGCAATGTATTGGTAGCCGCGTTGCTTCGCCGCCTCGGCCATCTCGTCGATGGTGCACTTGCCGTCGGTTTCAACGGTGTGCATGTGGACTTCACCACGAATATCTTTGAGGGCGATCAGCCGAGGCAGCTTGTGCTCGGCCGCAAGTTCGATTTCCCCACAGTTCTCCCGCATCTCCGGAGGGATGTAGTCGAGCTTGAGCGCGCCATAAATCTCGTCTTCCGTCTCTCCTGCCACGCGCTTCTCGTTGTCCAGGCGAAACAGCCCGTACTCGTTCAGCGTGTAGCCCATCTTCAGCGCGCGCTGGCGAAGGCTCACGTTGTGGTTCTTCGAGCCGGTGAAGTACTGCATCGCCGCGCCGTACGATTCCGGCGGCAACAGTCGCACGTCCACCTGCATTCCGCTGCGCAACTTGAAGCTGACTTTGTTGTCGCCTTTGGCCAGCACTTGCAGAATGCCTGGGAAGCGCAGGATTTCCTCGATCAGCTCGCCTCGCTGCTGATCGTCAACGCAGCACGGGCCGGTGATCAGCACGTCCAGATCGCCAACCGTTTCGCGCCCGCGCCGCAGTGACCCCGCGGGCGTAATCTTCTCGATGCCCTTATTGATGAGGTGCTTCAGGTGCTCGGTCAGCTTCTCCGCTGTGCGGTCGGCTTCGTCCAGCAGAAAGCGGCCAGAGATGCGGCGATAATCCTCGATGGCTTTCAGGATTTTCTGCTCGCTCTTCTCGCTCAGGCGGGGCAGTTCGCGCAGCTTGCCCTCTCGCGCCAGCTTCTCCACTCCCGCCAGATCGCTCACCTGAAAGGCGCTCCACAACAGCGCAATCGTCTTCGGCCCGAGTCCCTGGATCTTAAGCAATTCCAACATGCTAGGACGATATTTCTGAAGTAACTCTTGATGTACGGAAAGCTTGCCCGCGCGGCATAGCTCCTGAATATTGGCCGCCATGCCTTTGCCGATGCCGGGAATCTCCAGCAGCTTCTTCGGTTCGTCAAGCAGGTCAGGGACCTGTTGAGGATGTCCCTCCAGCGCTTCGGCGGCGCGGCGATAAGAACGAATGCGAAACGAATCGTCGCCGTTGACCTCCATCAGGTCGGCGGTCTCATAGAAGATTCCCGCGATGGCCTTGTTGTCCAACAGAAATACCCGTGCGAAATTGTATCGCGTCGCGGGCTCGTTATTGCGAGCTGTTTTGAAGGGGCGCAGCTTCAGCCATGCCCTGAGCCTGTCGAATGGGTGCGCCAGCGCAAGTGGTTTATTCTTGTCATCACGAGCCGACTTCAGTCGGCGAGGGATCTGTTTTCTTAGCTTCGCAAACATTGGCCGATAAGAATCATGCCGGAAAAGCACTCAGTCTCGATAAAGCCCGCGCGCAACATTCTGGGAAGCCTGCGGGTGCCGGGCGACAAATCGATATCGCATCGCTATGCGATGCTGGCGGCGCTCGCCCATGGGCGCTCGCGCTTCGACAACTTCGCGCCCGGCGCCGACTGCGCCAGCACCCTGGGATGTGTTCGCGCTCTCGGCTGCAAAGTCGAGCGCGATGAAAAGGGAACCGTGGTCATCGATGGCCTGGGGACGCAGCTCCGCACTCCGGGCGGACCGCTGGATTGCGGCAATTCCGGTTCGACCATGCGGATGCTCTCCGGCATTCTGGCTGGCCAGCCGTTCCCCAGCGAGCTGACCGGCGACGAATCGCTATCGCGCCGCCCGATGAAGCGCATCATTGAGCCGCTGACGCAGATGGGCGCCGAGATCCGCGCCGCCAACAATGATCGCGCGCCGCTGCTCATCAAAGGCGCAAAGCTGCATGCCATCGACTACGCTCCGCCAGTGGCCAGCGCGCAGGTGAAAACTTCGGTGCTCTTTGCTGGATTGCTGGCCGAAGGCAGAACGACGGTGCAAGAGCCTGCTCGCACCCGCGACCACGGCGAGCTGGCCCTGCGTGCCTTCGGCGCAGAAATAGAAAGGTCGCACAACGCCGTCAGTATCCACGGCGGCCAGACACTACATCCGCTGGAAGCGTTTGTGCCGGGAGACATTTCCTCTGCCGCATTCTTCTTGTGCGCTGCCTCAATTTTTCCCGAGTCGAATCTCGTCATCGACGGCGTGCTGCTGAACCCAACGCGCTCGGCGCTGCTCGACGTGCTCACCGCGATGGGCAGCCGCATTTCCATGGTGCGCGTCGAGGAGAACCACGGCGAGTTGGTGGGGACCATCGCGCTGGTGCCGGGGCAGGGAAGACACGTGCTGATCGAAGGCGCTTTGACCGCGCTGCTGATTGATGAGCTTCCCGTTCTTGCCGCGATTGCACCGTTCACCGCAGGCGGGCTGGAGGTTCGCGATGCGGGCGAGCTGCGGGTGAAGGAATCCGACCGGCTGAGCGCAGTGACCCGCAATATGCAAGCGATGGGCGCGCAGGTGGAGCAGACGAATGATGGCTGGCGCATTCCCGGCGGCCAGCGGCTGCATGGCGCTGAGATCGAGAGCTACGATGACCACCGCATTGCCATGGCATTTGCTGTCGCGGCATTGCGGGCCGATGGCGAGACCCTCATCCGAAACGCCGACTGTGTCGCCATCTCGTATCCCGCGTTCTTCCAGGACTTGGAGGCGCTGGCAGAACGATAGCGTAGTTCACACTACTCAATGCGCAGGGCCTGCACCGGTTCAATCGCAGCCGCCCGTCGCGCCGGGACCAATCCTGCCATGAAGGCGCAGAGCGCCAGGGCGAGAATCGCTCCGCCAAGAATCAGCGGATTGAAGGCGCCCACGCCATAGAGCTTGCTGGCCATCAGCCGGCCGGCCACGATTACCAGCGGGACTCCGATGATCAGGCCGATGCCGATCTGCCAGAAAGCGCCGCGCAGCACCATCGCAACAATGTCTTTGCGGTCGGCGCCCACCGCCATGCGAATGCCGATCTCGCTGGTGCGGCGGGCAATGTTATACGCGGTGACACCGTAAAGGCCGATCGACGCCAGAATCAGCGCCAGCAGACTGAACAATTCCGTTAGCCGCGCAATCAGCCGCTCCTGGTTGAAGACGCGCGTCACTTGCTCGCCGAAGGTGTGCATCTCAATGATGCTCAGGTTGGGATCGATGCCGGCCAGCACGCGCCGTACCTGTGGGCCAATCCCCTCCGCCGCCCCGGCGAACTGGATCTCGATCCTGCTGGTGTATTCCGATTCCACCTCCATGCGCTGATAGTTCGGTTCGGTATAGTTGACGCGCTGAAAATAGGGAAGGAAGAACATCGGAGCCTGTCTATATTCCGTGGCCGTCGGATCTCGATACTGCGTATCTTTGACCATGCCTACAATTTCATAGTCGCCGCTGTGCCCGGGCCGGTCGAAGCCGAAGTGCTGGCCGACGGGATCTTGCTTGGGGAAGTATTTGCGCGCAAAGCTCTCATCCACCACAGCCACCCGTTGCGAGGTCGCCGTATCCTCCTCGCCTATGGCGCGGCCGCGCAGAACCGGAGTTCCAATGACCTTGAAGTAATCGGGGCTGACGCGTAGCCATTGGCAGTCGGCATCCTCCGTGGATTCTGGCGGCCGGCCCTGGATCGCGATGGTGTCGCCCCAACTATCTCCGTCCTGCGGGCTGTACATGGAATAAGCAACGTCGGCCACACCGGGAATCTGGCGCAGCCGATCGCGCAGTTGCTGATTGAGAGCGGGCAGCCCCTCCTCGGTGTAGCCGGCAGTCAGCGGGTCGATGATCGCGATCATGCGTCCGCCCGTATTGAAGCCGAAGTTAAAGTGCTCCAGGTTGCGCAGACTCTGGGTTACCAAACCAGCCATCGCCAGCAGAACCAGCGACAAGGCAGCCTGTGCGATGACCAGCGATTTCTGCGGCAGGGCAGAACGATCGCGGGTGGAGCGGTTGGCGCCACGCAGCGCTTCAGCGGGATCGGAGTGCGATGTGATCCAGGCCGGCGCCACGCCAAAGATAACTCCAGTCACCAGCGAGAGCCCGAAAGCGAAGCCCAGAATCGGCAGCGAAGGCGAGGTGTCGATGGGCACGAAGTTTGCGCCGCGGAAGGCAATCAGCAAGATGGCGCGCGATCCGGAATAGGCCATCATCAGCCCCGCAGCCCCGCCGATGCAGGCCAACAGCACGCTCTCGGTCAGCAGCGCGCGGATGACCCGGCTCCGCGTGGCTCCTAAGGCAAGCTGCACCGCCGTGTGCTGCCGCCTGGCCATGCCCCGAGCCAGCAGCAGATTCGCCAGATTGGCGCAGGCGATCAGCAGTACTAGCGCCGACGCGGCAATCAGCAGGTAGAGGCCGGCCCTCGCCTCGTCCCTCAAGTTAGTGACGCCTGCGCCCCCCGGCCCGAGCTTGATGAACTGTTTTCCGATCTTCCCGCGGGTAACTGGCAGCATGGTGCTGGCAATGGTCGGCAGCCACTGCCGCAATTCGGTGGTGAGTTGCGACTCCACTTGCGAGGGTTGCGCTCCCGGCCTCATGCGCCCGATCAGGTAAAGCCAATGCTGGGTATCAACATGCAGCAACGAGCTGCCCTGCTGCAACAGGGACTCGAAGGCGAGAGGCAGGTAAAACTCCGGCGGATCGTTGCGCAGCCGGTCACCAAAAAATCCTGGCGGCGCAATGCCGGACACCGTAAACGGCTTGCCATTGATCATGAAAGTGGCGCCGATCACGGTGGGATCCAGACCATAATGCTCTTGCCAGGCGCGATAGCTCATCACCACCGCAGGCCCAGCACCGGCGGTATCGTCCTGCGGCGTGAGCAGGCGTCCGGCGAACGGCCGCAGGCCAAATGTAGAGAAGTAATTACCAGAGACGAATTCGCTGGGGAAGGTTTCCGCCGCGGCTTGGGACCCGGCACGACGCACGCTGATTTCAGGTTCATTGCCTTGGAAGGCGGCGATCTCTTCAAATTGCGGGGTGTTGGCGACGATATACCGGTATAGCGCATATGAGAACAATCCCCAGCCCTCGTTCTGCATTCCACCGTAGACGCAGCAATTGTCGTTGGCGCCAATGCGGTAGAGCTGCGCGGGATTGGCCACCGGCAGCGACTTCAGCATCACCGCGTGCACCAGGGTGAAGATGGCCGTGTTCGCGCCGATGCCCAGGGCGAGCGTCACGACGGCGGTGATGGTGAACCCCGGCGCCTTGCGCAGTTGCCGCAGCGCATAGCGGACGTCCTGGAGAATTGTGCGCATTCCTCCTCCTGAGGAACACTTGGATGCAAGCCGAGCGCCACTGTTTCCCCACTGTAACTCATTGCAGGCTGGGAACATCCCGCGTATATCTGCCGTCGCTGGATGCCGCGTGTCCGGGTTTGCGAGCCCGCCGTCCGGAAACGGACGCCAGGCCCCGACCTACAGCAAAGCAAGTAAGAGCGGCCCCCCGGTAGTGGCGCTGCTCGAAAGGAGCTGAGCCGAGCCGCGATTGCACCCCAAAACCCGTGTCATCCTGAGCGGAGGTTCGTTCGCGCAGCGAACAGACCGGAGTCGAAGGACCCCTATTTAGTCAGAGATTCTTCGTGATATAGGGGTTCCTCGACTCCGGCGGCCGAAAGCAGGCCGGCCGTCGCTCGGGATGACACCATATTCAACTTCAACCCCGGCCGTGCCACATTGGGAATCGCCAGCCCGACTCCCGATACTTTTCATCATCGCCGCAGTCGATAAGCGGGAGAATGGGGAGGTAGATTCTTTCGCCTCCCCGAAGAGCTCCCCGCCACGGGACGCGATACCCAAAGTCGCGTCTCCAGTTGCTGTTTCAATCGTGTGGGCGCTCCCAGGGAGCCGAGTCGAAATCAATATCGAGCCTTGTCTGCCGGCCGATGTTGCTCGGCAGTCCTTCACCATAGGGAGGAGCCATGTTCAGCAAAGCGCTCAATCTCGCGTTCAACGTTAGTTATGCTCTCCAGATTTGCCCGCCGGATTACGTCCATTCCATCGTCGGCGATCCGGACTCCTGGAGTACCGAAACGTGTCCTCACACGGAGCTGCAACTAGCCCAGGTCCGCGAATGGAGAAAGGGCCTGCCGGAGCTGGCTTACATTCTCATCCCGGCACTCCCCTGGAACCCGCCTGCCTTGAGCATCCCGTTCTCCGATCTGTTATTCCGGCCTTCGGTCGTATTCCGTTACCCGCTAAGGGCTAATGTGCCGAACCCCGCGCCGAAAGAAATGTGGTTCTTCATCAATGGCATCTGCACCGATCACAGCGTAGTTCTTCTCAACGCGGAGTATTTGTACTCGTTGTTCAAACGGCCGCTGACAGTGGTGCATAACTTTACCCGCGGCATCATACCTGACCTCGCAGCCTGCGCGGTTGGCAAGGGATGGGACCAGGTAACCGAATCGGCAGCGGTAGCTTTTCCGCCTATCTACGCCGCGTTGAAGGAGACGAGCTGCGAACGCCTCATATTGTTGGGCCACTCCCAGGGCACCATCCTTTCCGCCGTCGTGCTCGCGTTGCTTCAGGAATTACACCCTCCGCTCCAGAAATGGTTGAGCGCACAGGTAGACGTCGGGCCGGAACGCACCGTCGCGCGCAAGCTGGCCAAGCGCTGGCATTTCGAGCGGACCATGCAAGCCACACCAGAGGAAAGTGACGCAGAGTCCGAGCCCGACAGCATGCCAACTTTCTTGTGGCCCGGCCACGGACGCCGCCAACCCGAGGCGCTAACCGAGGAGGAGTTGCGCAAGCTTGAGATGTATTGCTTCGCTAACTGCGCCTCTGAAATGCGTTCGCTTCCGGCTAATCATGGCGGCTCGCACCAGATAGGTCCGGCGTGGATCGAAAGCTACGGCAACGAAATGGACATCGTGGCCCGCCTGGGTGTGTTGGCGAACGTTAAAGGACCAGGCAGCGTCCGCATCGCAGGCGACCGATACATGCGCGACGCGGCCTGGGGACACCTGCTCAACGC
>Ga0181530_10001787_pt1 | contig 26497 bp, 21 predicted proteins | sample PEATcosm2014_Bin_42_FD_119769 | JGI IMG/M metagenome (GOLD analysis project Ga0181530, IMG submission 119769) | Peatland microbial communities from MTU Mesocosm Facility, Houghton, MI, USA - PEATcosm2014_Bin10_60_metaG | ecosystem: Environmental > Terrestrial > Soil > Wetlands > Peat | place... | reverse complement strand
CCAACCAGGCGGCTGCGGCCTTTTTCCATCCCGGCGCCGCGCACGACTTCATCCTGATGATCAGCGACTCAACCGGCCAGTACGAAGTGGCCAACCACGAGTACACGCATCTGCTGGTGGGGCAGACCAGCGAGACGCTTCCGGTCTGGCTGAATGAGGGGATGGCGGAGCTGTATGAAACCCTGCAGCGTGAGGGCCCGCTGATCGTCGTCGGCAGAGCCGCCCCTGGTCGCGCGCAAGCGCTGGCCTCTGAGAAGTGGATCGATCTGGACGTGCTGCTCTCCGTCACAAACGATTCGCCGCTCTACAACGAAAAGGACCGCGCCGGAATGTTCTACGCGGAAAGCTGGGCGCTGGTTCACATGCTCAATCTCGGCGAGGCGTACCGCGCGCGGCTGCACGCTATGCTGGACGCGCTCAAAACCGTCGATGCCGCCGCGGCCTTTCACCAGGCGTACGGCAAAACCGTGGCGCAGGTCCAGCAGGACTTGCAGGCGTACATCCGCTCGCCGCACGCGAATGGCGTTGCCATCCGGGTTGAACTGCCAAAATCCGCGGCAGCGCTGGAAGTGCAGACTGGCGCCGGCATGGCGGCGCGGCTGGCATTGGCGGAACTGCTGTCCGCCTATCCCGGCAAAGTGAGCCAGGCGCGGGCGGCCTACCAGCAGTTAGGCAGCGAGTATCCCGACCGGTCCGAGGTGCAATCGGCCTGGGCGCGCTTCCTGTTTCGCGAGCGCCGCAATGACGAGGCGCTCGCGCATTTCGCGCGGGCCGCCGAACTGGGTTCCAGCGACCCGCAAATGTTTGTGGACTACGGGCGCGCTTTGGGAGCGGCCGGCCGCGAGCCGGACTCGCTGGCGGCGTTCCAGAAAGCCGTCAAGCTCGATCCCGCCCGCAAAGAAACGCACTTCGACCTGGGGCTGGCTCAAGTGCGCGCGGGCGCCTGGCGCGAGGCCGTCGCCGAATTGCAATCGGCCGTGCCCGTGACGCGCCAGCAGGCCTCCCGGTACTTCTACAACCTGGCCTATGCCGAATACCGCATGGGCGATGCCGTGAAAGCGCGCGCGCTCATCGCGCAGGGACGCGGATTCACCCACATTCCGGAGGAAACCGCGGCGCTCGAACGCCTTTCGCAAGCCGTGGGACCGCCGGTGGTCGAGGGGTTGCTCGAGACCATCCAGTGTCAGGGCAAAGTGGCCAGGCTGCAAGTGCGCGTGAACGATTTTCCGAAAGTGTTTCTAGCCCCCGACCTCACCGGGTTTGCCGGCCTCGAATGCGGCTCGAAGCCCGCCGCCCAAGTTCGTATCGAGTACCAGGCGTTGCCGCCCGGCGCGTCCGGAGCCGACGGCATCGTACGCACGCTGGAGATCAAGTAAGGCAAAACGGTTTGCCCTTCGCGATACCCTATCCCCCCTCCGGATCGAAATGCTGATCCACGTACATCCAGACCACTCGCGCCCATCGCGTCACTGCCGGTACGGCCGGCAGGTAACACACGAAGGCCGCCAGGATCACCACGTCGTACCGCCAGCCGGTCCACCGCCAGAGCAGCAAAACCAGCAGTAATACCGGCGGAATGGAAAGCAGGTAGCTGAAGTACATCGCGCCCACGAAGTAGCCGGGCTCGCGCACGAACTTGAGGCCGCACACCGGGCAGTTCGGATGCATCGCCAGGCCACGGCGCCACAGCGGCCCGCGAAAGATCGGCCCTTGCCGGCATCGTGGACACGCTTGCCGCCAGACGGCCCGGATCACTCCCGGACGGGTCGGTGGCCCGCTCACTTCTTCGGCTGCTTGACCACCGGCTCGGGGCCGACGCGCTGGATGGTCACACTGATCAGCTTTACCGGCTCGACCGGTCGGTCGCCGTGCACCGGAACCTTGTCGATCTTGCCGACCACATCCAGGCCTTCCACCACCTGGCCGAAGATCGTGTATTTCCCATTCCAGGCCGCAACCGGTCCGGTCGTGATGAAGAACTGGCAGCCTCCCGTATCGGGCGAACCGGTGTTGGCCACCGCCAGTTTGCCCATCTGCGAAAACGTCAGCCCGGGCAGAATCTCGTCCTTAATGGTGAAGCCGCAATCGTACGCCGGAGTGCCGTTGGGGCTTCCGCCCTGGATCGCCTGCCCGGGCAGAATGCGGTAGAAAGTCGTATTGTCGTACAGCGGCCGTCTGACCATGGCGTTGCTTTTCGGGTCGCGCGACGCCAGCGTACCCTGCGCCAGTTGGACAAACACCCTCACGCTGTTGGGAGTATCTTTTTCGTACAATTGCGCGGTGAATTTTCCGAGTTCGGTATTAAATATGGCGTACAACCCGTTTTTCAGGGGCTTGTCCGGCTTCTGCGCGAAAACGCACGCAGCCAGGATGAGGAGAACCGATAGGCGTTTCATCAGCCCTCTATTCTATCCGGTATGGGCTACCCGTAGTGCATCGGGCGCCGCCGTTATTTTATAATCGGACCTGATGAAAGCTTTGATTGTTCTTCTCGCAACCGGAACCGTGATGTTGGCCCAAACTCCGGCTCCCACCCAGCCCGCCGCTCCCCAGGCGCCGGCCGAAAGTCCGCTGCTGCATCCGGCAAATTTGAAAGCCAAGGCGCCGGATAATTTTAAAGTGAAGTTTGTCACCACCCACGGCGATTTCACGGTGGAAGTGCACCGCGATTGGTCGCCGCTCGGCGCGGACCGCTTCTACAACCTGGTCAAGAATAAATTCTTCACCGATACGGCCTTCTTCCGTTACGTCCCAGGCTTCATCGTGCAGTTCGGCATTCACGCGAAGCCCGAGATTGCCAAGGCCTGGGAGAATGCCAATATCAATGACGACCCCATCAAGCCCGGCAACAGCAACAAGAAAGGCACGGTGGTCTTCGCCACTGCTGGTCCAAATACCCGCACCACGCAGTTTTTCATCAATGTGAACAACAACCCGGGCCTGGATTCCCAGCACTTCACCCCATTCGGCGAAGTGGTCGAAGGCATGGACGTTGTCCTGGGCCTCTACAGCGGCTACGGCGAGCAGCCCAACCAGGGCCTCATCCAGTCGCAGGGCAAAGCCTATTTGGACAAGAGCTTCCCCAAGCTGGACAGCATCAAGTCCGCCACGGTTCTGCCGGCCGAAGGCGCAACGCCGGCCGCTCCCAAGAAGTAGCCGGCGATTTTGGTGGCGCCGTGGCGCGCCAGGTAGGGCCGGCCTCCTGGCCGGTCGGGCCTCGGCGCTCATGCCGGCGCTTGGCGGCATTTGACATTGCTCGCGATGACCGTGGCGGCATCTAGGAAGTAGGCGTCGGTGAAGACGGCGCCGCCGTCCAGCAGGCGAGCCATGCAGCGGCGCGTGCAAATTGCCGATAGTAAGGATGGTTCCGCTTGTGAACCGGGTTTGGGTCCACTACAATCGAAACGGGTGGATGCCCGCCCGTCGGGTGGAACGCCGATCGGGTCCGGCGCATCCACTGGTGTAAGAGGGAGTACTCCGTGGAAGAACCATTGAAGCGCCTGATGCAGGAATTAGGGAACGCGATTAACGATTCCCTATCCGAGTCCGACCGGATCGCGGAGGCGATCGGCGAGATCAAGAAGGCCGGGTATGACGTGTTTCTGGTTTTGGAGGCGACCATCGGTTTCAACCGCCGCGACGAGAACAACGAAAGCGGCGAGGGTGAGGACGAGGAGTTGGAGGTGACCGAAGAAGAGCCCAAGCGGACTTTCGAGGCCACCGGCAAAATCAAGCTCACCACTCAGGATCATCGTTTCCTGCGAGCTCTCAAAATCGCAGTGGATGACGAAAGCCGCTGACCGCCCTCGCGCGGTTCAGGCTAAGAGTTCCCGGTAGACATCCCAGGTCTCGCGAACGGCTTTTTCCCAGGTGAAGAGCCGCGCCCGCGCCGTCCCGCGCAGCGCCCAGTCTCGGCGCAAGTCCTCCCTGTCCGTCAAGTCGCGTAGCGCCTGGGCGATGGCGGCGGTGTCGGTGGGATCCACCAGAAGGGCGGCGTCGCCAGCCACCTCCGGCAGCGCCGATGTGCGGGACGTCAGCACGGCCGCGCCGGCCGCCATGGCCTCCAGCACCGGCATGCCGAAGCCTTCGTCGAGAGCGGGGAAAGCGAAAATCCCGGCCGCGGCGTAATGGGCGGCGAGATCCGCGGGCGAAACGTAGCCGGGCACGCTGATGCGGCCGCGCGCCGGGCTGCGCTCAATGCGCGCCAGGATCTCCGCCGAGCCGTAGCCGCAAGATCCGGCCAGCACCAGTTTCCAGGAGGGATCGACGCTCTCAAAAGCTTCCACCAGGCGGGCGATGTTCTTGCGTTTTTGAATGGCGCCCACGTTGAGGATGACCTTAGCTCGCGCGGCCGGCGGATAGGCCGGCCCGCGCACGCCGTGGTGCACCACGCGGACTTTGGAGGGTTCGACGCCGAGCAGCGAAACCACCTGGCTCTTGGTGAATTCGGAGACGGCGATGACGAGATCGGCGCGCGCGGCGGCCTCGCGAGCCTGGGCGGTGAAGCGCAGCCGGAACTCGGGCGTGGAGTACTCGCCGGTCATCACGAACAGGTCGTGGAAGGTGGCCACGGCGCGGCGCATGGCGAGGCGCGGCAGGCGCTGGTTGAGGCCGTGGAACAAGCCGGCCGAGCGCGGGCCCCACGGTTCGGCCAACAGGCGGCGCCGTGCGTTGGGGGGCAGTTCCTCCGACCAGGAGCGGAAGTAGCGGTGCGGCCGGTAGCAGAAATCGAAGCGCACTTCCGGATGCGCCGCGGCCGCCCCGAGCAGGATCTCGCGGGAATACAGCCCGACCCCGGAAAGCGCCTCGCCGATGCTATATGTTGCGTCGAGTGCGATTCTCAATCGAATCCGTATTCTTTCATCTTTCGATACAAAGTGGTGCGGCCGATGCTGAGCAGGCGCGCGGCCCTGGTGCGGTCGCCCTGGGTGGCGGCGAGCGCGCCCGAGATGGCCTGCCGCTCGGATTCGGGCAGCGAGATGACGGGCGATTTGGGGGCCAGTGAGATTTGCGGCATCTCTGCGGCGGTCCCGGCGGCATCTCCAGATGCGATGGCGGCGGAAAGTTGCCGCAAGCTGGATGCCGCCAGGTGACATTGCAGCGCCGAGGGCATGTCGGCGCTCTGCACCACGCCTTCCGATTGCAGGGCGGCCATGCGGTCCAGGCAATGCTTCAGCTCGCGCACGTTGCCGGGCCAATCGTAGGATTGGAGGGTTGCCAGGATTTCCGGGCTGGGCGAGAAGCCGTCGCCGTCCAGAAAATGTTCCACCAGCAGCGGAATGTCTTCTTTGCGGTCGCGCAGCGGCGGCAAATGAATAATGAAGACGTTGAGGCGGTAGAAAAGATCTTCGCGGAAACGGCCGGCGGCCACTTCGGCGCGGAGCGTGCGATGGGTGGCGGCGATGAAGCGGAGGTCGATCTTGCGCCACTCCAGCGCGCCCACGGCGCGGAACTCGCGCTCCTGCAGGAGGCGCAGGAGCTTGACCTGCATTTCGAGCGGGAGATCGCCGATTTCGTCGAAGAAGGCGGTGCCGCCGGCGGCCACTTCGACCAGGCCCTTTTTGTTCTCGACGGCGCCGCTGAAGGCGCCCTTGACGTGGCCGAACAGATCGCTCTCAACCAGCGTCCCCACAAGCGAGCCGCAATCGATGGGGACGAACTGGCCGCGCGGGCTGGCCTGGTGGATGGCGCGCGCCACTACTTCTTTGCCGGTGCCGCTTTCGCCCAGCAGCAGCACGGGCAGGCGGTTGCGCGAAGCCTTTTCGATGAGCCGGCGGACCGCGCCGATCTCCGGCGACCGGCCTACCAATCCGAACGCCGGCGACGGCGCGGAACGATGCATGAAGATTCTACTCGGAATCTAGTCGGACGACGAAGGCATTCCTCTCACCAGATTCCTTGCGGATTCGGGAGGAAAGGGCGCGGGCGGCATCGGGAGTGGGCTCGGCGCCGACCATGACCCGCCAGACGCCGGGCTTTTCAGCACGTTCCACAAGGCGGGCGGTGCCGTAGCGGGCGGCCATTTGGGCGCGGACGCGCTCGGCGCTTTGGGGGTCGCGGAACGCGCCAATCTGGACGGCGAAGACGGCCGGCGGCACGTTATCGGGCGTATGGATGACTTCGAGCCGCACGTTGGCGATGCCCGGCCCGATCAGGGCGATGGCCTGCGCGGCGGCGTGCGAGAGATCGATGATTCGTCCATCAATGAAGGGGCCGCGGTCGATAATGCGGACTTCGACGTCCTTGTTATTATCGAGGTCGTAGACGCGCACCCAGGTGTCGAAGGGGAGGGTGCGGTGGGCGGCGACCATCTGCTCCATGTCGTAAATTTCGCCATCCGCTGCGGGACGGCCGTGATAGGGATGGCCGTACCAGCTCGCGACTCCGGTTTCGCGGTAGCCGGGCGCGGGAACGGGCGCGGTAGCCGGCGCAGTGGCTGGCGGTGGTGGGGAGGGCACGGCAGGCCGCGACGCCGGCGCGCCGACGGTGGGCGACGACGGCGAGGCGGGCGGCGACGGGAGCTGCCGCGTATATTTCTTATGCGCGCAACCCGATAAAAACAGAACGGTTACGAGCAGCGCGAGAGCATTTCTCATGCCTGGTTTCGATTATGCCACGAGTTAGCGCTGGCGCAACCAATAAAGTTATAGTGAATGGGACGTGGAAGTCCAAAACGGAAATTCCGGATAACTTGTTTAGCTGAGAATACTTGAGGATGAAATTCGTTTGCATCCCGATGTTGTTTTTACCGTTCTGGTGCTGGCTCCGGTCGCGCAGCCCAGGGCCTCTGATCCTGAACAGCGGTTCGAGGCCGCTGTGGTGAAGCGTTATGACCACCGTAATGATCGCAACATCCCTCCCCTTGGGGTGGTCTCGCTCTTTGGATGCTACCTTGGCCCTGGCAGACTACAGTATAACTGTAGCGACTCCGTGCCAAGACTCGTGGCCGAAGCTCTCAATTTGTCCGATTTTCAGTTCGAAAAGGCTGGCCCCCCGGAGTACGTTATTACGGCGAAGTTGTCTGAGCCAGCCACCCGTCAGCAGATGAACGACATGCTGGCCCGCTTCCTTCAGGGGCAGATGGGGGTGCAGTATCACCTGGAGAAAAGCCCATCAAAGCTGACTTCCTTACCGTTGCCTCCCAGGAACTCCTGAAGAAGTTACCAGCGCCTCACGATCCGGTTCCGTTCGCTTACGTGTCGTCTGGTCGTCAACTGGGTTTGGGAATGCCCTCTGACGTTCAATTCTGTAACCAGAAACCCGGTTTGAACAAGGACGAACTTCAGACAACATGCACGAACATCAATTTTAATTTACGAGCTCAAATCTTGTACAGATATTATGGTGTCCCGATAATTGATGAGACAGGCTTGACCACGCGGGGTTTTGGTCTCGATTTCACCACAAAGGTTGATCCCGAGGACCTGTGGACACCGGATCATGGTAAGCCCGCCTGGAACCTTTCGGAAATTCGGAACCTCCTACGGGGCTATGGCATCAGTCTCCAGCGCCGCGAGGGCGTCACGGACTTTTTGGTAATAGATCACGTAGCCGTTGAGGCTGCGTTCTTGAACTAGACAGTGAACTGTATCGTGAGTTTTCGGCAAGAGTGCGTGACGCCAGTTAGCCAGCCCTGGTAAGTTCATTCAGTCGCCGAGGAGCGGCTGATAGTGAACCGAAAAGCACATTACCCAATGGCATAAAAGCTTTCGTTGATGCGACCGGAAGTGATGACGATGACCCGCATAAAGATCTCGGGCAGTTACGCCGATATGCGTCTGTATGGAGGATAGGCGATCGGAAGTTCGCATGTTGTGTGCCGATATGGTGGCAGTGTCCTGGATGGACAAGACCGGCAGGAAGCGCACGGCAACCGCATTGCTGGAGGATATTTCGGCCTGTGGGGCGTGCCTGCAATTCGAATCGGCTGTGCCGTTGGGAGTGATGCTCAATTGGAGTTGCCCCAACCAGGAATTCGCCGGTGAAGTCCGCTATTGCGTCTATCGGGAGATCGGGTACTTCGTTGGGGTGGAATTCGAACCGCGGTCGCGATGGTCGAAAAGAGGATACAAACCACAGCACTTACTGGATTTGAAGAAGCTGGTGGACCGGGCGAAAAACAGGGGCTAGCATTTTTTGACCGGCTGGTTGGGTGCCTTTTGCGTAATCGCTCCCGGTGGTGGCCCCAAAGCGAGCCGCGACCGTACTCCTATTCAGCACGGAACCGCGAGCGTCGGCGAGCGGCCTCTCGCAACAGGCGGCAGACGAGCGATGCCACAACTGTTGTGTTTCGCACCCAGTTGAATGCTGTGCTGCTGCGGGATTCACTATTCAGGATTACAATATACTTGAATCGATTTGGAGGATGTTGACATGAAGATTCCGGTTCTTCTTTGTGTTCTGCTAGTGGCCTCCGTTGGGCTATTGGCCCAGGATCAGGCACCGCCAGCGCCAGCGCCACCGCCGCCGGGACAGGCTCTCACTCCGGATCAGCTCAACGATCTGGTGGCTCCGGTTGCGCTCTATCCGGATCCGTTGCTCAGCCAGGTGTTGGTGGCATCCACGTATCCGCTGGAGGTGGTCCAGGCTTCCCAGTGGCTCCAGAGAAATCCGGGGCTCACCGGTCCCGCCCTCACCGCAGGCGCGCAGCAGCAGAATTGGGACCCCAGCGTCCAGGCGCTGGTGGTCTTCGGCGACGTGTTGAAGCGATTGAGTGACGACGTCACCTGGACTACCAACCTGGGAAACGCATTCCTGGCCCAGCAGCAGGACGTGATGGATGCCGTGCAGCGCATGCGCCAGCAGGCCAAACAGGCCGGCAAACTCGCCTCCACGCCCCAGGAAAACGTGGTCGCGAAAAATGAGGGCGGACAGCCCTACATCGAAATCCTGCCCGCCGATCCCGATATGATGTACGTTCCGATGTATGACCCCGCGTGGATTTGGGGACCGCCGCTGTGGTACCCATACCCGCGCTGGTATTGGCCCCCGAGCAGCATCATCGTGGGCGGCATCGGCTTCGGGTTCGGTGGCGGCATCAATATGGGACTGTACTTCGGCTATGGTTGGAATGGCTGGGGCGGATGGGGTTGGCAGCCCGGCTGGGGCGGCCACACCGTAATCGTCAACAACGCATTCATTCATCAGTACAACTTCAACACCGCGCATCTGGCTAACATGCACGGCACCTCGGTCTGGACGCATGACCCGGCTCACCGCCAGGGCGTGCCCTACGCCAATGCGGGGCTTAACGACCGCTTCCGCGGCAACGTGCGGCAGAATGTGGCGCCCCGCTCCGTGCCCCAAGCGGCCCGCGCGGGCGCCCAGCAGTCCAATGAGCGCCTCGGAAACCGGCAGATGCCGAAAAATGCTTCGCGCGCGCAGAGCCGCTCGATTTTTGGAGGAATGAACAACGGCAGAGCCGCGCAGACGCAGGCCCAACACGGATATTCCAGCATGGGGGCGGCTAGAAGCGCCCCGATGCGATCTGCCCCGTCCCGCGGCGGCGGCGGAAGGCGAGAATAGGAGCGAACCGATGCGAACGAATTCTCAATACTGGATTGGCGCCCTCGGGTTGGTCCTGGGGGCTGCCCTGTTGCACGCTGTCCCGCCGCAAGCGGGAGAGCAGACTTTTGCGACACCGCAGGAGGCCGCTGCCGCCCTGCTGGCCGCCGCCGAGCACAACGACGCCGCCGCCATGATAAAGGTGCTCGGCGCCGGCAGCAAGGACATCGTCGAATCCGGCGATCCGGCTGAAGACAAGAGCGGGCGCGCGCAGTTTGCCGAACGCGCTCACGCCCGCATGCAGGTGGAGATCGAACCCGGCAATCCAAACCGGGCGGTGTTGGTAGTGGGCGAGAACGATTGGCCGTTCCCGGTGCCCTTGCTCCTCCAGAACGGACGCTGGCATTTCGACGCTGATCGGGGCCGCGTCGAGATCCTGGCGCGGCGTGTTGGCCGCAATGAATTGGCGGCCATTGACGTCTGCCGCGGTTACGTGGAGGCCCAGATGGAATATGCCGCCCACGACCGGAATGCCGCTGGCATGCTGCAATATGCCCAGAAGATCGTCAGCACTCCCGGCAAGCAGGATGGGCTGTACTGGGCCGGCGAATCGGACAGTCTGGTTCCCAAGGCCTTCGCCGACGCAGCCGCGGCCATGTCCGCCGAAGGCAAGAAGCCGGAACCGTATCATGGCTACTACTTCCGCATCCTGAAGGCACAGGGGCCGGATGCCCAGGGCGGAGTTTTGGATTACGTGGTGAAAGGCCAGATGATCGGCGGATTTGCCTTGGTAGCCTATCCCGCCGAATACGGCGTTTCCGGCGTCAAGACATTCCAGGTCAACCATCTTGGCGTGGTTTACGAGAAAGACCTGGGCTCTGTCACCGAAGCGCTCGCAAGGCAGTTGATCCGTTTCAATCCGGACAAGACCTGGAAAGCGGTGGAGGGCGAATAGCTCACCGCGGCTTCCCACGGCCGGCGACAATCGGGGTGTGCGGCATAGAAGTGGAACGGCGATGCCCCCAATCAGAGCCGCAACCGTCGGGGAGCGTTCGCCGTCACGGACTGTCACCCCGATTCTAACGCTCCCTGACGGGGTGCCCTCTGGGCCCGGCTCTGCCTGAAGTACGTGTATACTTGATTTGAAAGCTTTGTTTCGCGGGCCTCGTAATACACAACCCGCGCGCAACCGCTCGATTGTTCGGAGCGGTTTGACCCTGCCCAGGCTGCGCCGGCTGTCGCAGACCCTCTTTCTCGGGCTCTTCCTGGTCCTTCTCTGCAAAACCGATTTCCGCGGCTCCTTCCGGCCGGGCGGGCTGGAGTCCCGCCTGCCGTACCCGGTGCGCGCCTTTCTGGAGACCGACCCGTTAATCGCCATCGCCAATGCGCTGGCCACACGCGCGCTCTATCGCGGCTTGCTCTGGAGCCTGGCGATCCTCATCCCGACGCTATTCCTGGGACGATTTTTCTGTGGCTGGATATGCCCGCTCGGAACACTGAACCACCTGGTTGGCAACATCCGATCGGAAAGAAAATCGGGCCGGCAACGCATCGCTTCCAACCGCTACAAACCGTGGCAAGCCTTCAAATACTATCTGCTCTTCGCTTTGCTATTGGCGGCTTTTTTGGGCGGCGCGCTGGTGGGAATCTTTGACCCGATCGCGCTGGCCGTGCGATCGCTCGCGCTTTCCATTCTGCCGGCATGGAACTACGCGCTGAACGCATTGCTCGAACGTAGCCACGGTCATCCTGCGCTGCTGAGCGCCCTCCTCAGCTTTAAGCAAGCGCATTTCCGCCAGGGTTTCCTGCTGGGAGCGATCTTCATCTTCATCCTGGCCCTCAACCTCCGGATCACCCGCTTCTGGTGCCGAGCGCTGTGCCCGCTGGGTGCACTGTTGGGCCTGGCCTCGCGCTGGTCCATTCTGGGCCTCGAGAAACACTCCGCCCATTGCGAGGATTGCAACCGTTGCCTGCTGCATTGCCAGGGCGGGGACGATCCCATTCCCGGTGCGCCGTGGCGTAAAGCCGAATGCCATCTATGCATGAACTGCGTCGCCGATTGCCCGGAAAGCGGGATTCAATTCCGCTTCTTTCCGGCGACTTCCGGCTCCAGTGCCATTGAGGGCGCGGATCTTAAGCGGCGCAGGGTGTTGACCGGACTGGCAGCCGGCGCAGTGACGATTCCGTTATTGCGCGCCAATGCCGGCCTGAACGCCGAACCGCACGAGCGGCTGATCCGGCCCCCGGCGGCGCTGGACGAGATGCAGTTTCTGGCGCGCTGCATCCGCTGCGGCGAGTGCATGAAGGTGTGCCCGAACAACGCCCTGCATCCGGCATTCACCGAAGCGGGATGGGAGGGCATCTGGACTCCCGTGGTGGTGCCGCGCATCGGATATTGCGAGCCCAGTTGCACCCTCTGCGGTCAGGTCTGCCCCACCGGCGCGATCTGGGGGTTTACGTCAAAGGAGAAAGGCTGGGCCGGCGTGCCCGCTGGGGCCGGAGCAGACACCCGGCCGATCCGTCTCGGCACAGCTTTCTACGACCGCGGCAGATGTCTGCCTTGGGCCATGGCCACCGACTGCATTGTGTGCGAGGAGTGGTGCCCAACCTCGCCCAAGGCCGTCTACCTTCGGCCGGCCGAGGTGACCGATGCCGCCGGAAACACCAGACAGGTGCGTCAGCCGTACATCGATCTCGAGCGCTGCGTCGGCTGCGGCGCGTGTGAATTCGCGTGCCCGGTGCGGGACCGCCCGGCGGTTTACGTCACGAGTGCTGGCGAGAGCCGGTCGCAGACCAACCAGATCCTGCTAAGACCAGCAGCCAAACCGATGTCCTGGTTCCCGGAGAGCGGCGACGCGCCGGGGTGGACGAAGGTGGGCGAAACACGGCTGTTTGAATCCGCCGATCTCTGGAAATATGTAGATGGCGACGCCGAGCGGTATCTGCGGGCCGGCGTCCGCCGCACCCTCACGGCGAACTACCGCTATGCGGACACCGTGGAAGCGGTCGCGGATATCCACTGGATGGAAACGCCGCGCGGCGCCGCGTCGGTCTTCGAATCCGAGTCGTCCGCCGGAAGCCGGCCCGTGGCCCTCGGCGATGCGGGTAGGAGCTACGGTCAGAGCCTGACATTTCACCGCGGCGCTTTCTTCGTTCGCCTGGTGGCCTATCAAGATACGCCGCAGACGGAGCGGGCGCTCATCGGGCTGGGCCAAGCTATCGAGCGAAGGGTGGCGCCGTAGGGACCCCTGGTCTATGATGAACACGGCGGCTTGTCTGAAGTGCTTGAAATGATGCCCGACGCGGGCAGCGACGAGTGAGTGCTGGGGAGCCGGGGACGCACGGGACGTTTCCAGTGGCTCTAGCGAGTTTGTCCCGTTGAAACCTGTTCCATGCCGTGGGCCTGAAACAGGACGCGATTTCTTCGTCGCCGAATTCGCTGGGCCCCAAGTGGTATAATCGTTCTGACTAGACTAGTCAGAAATGGGGCGCGCCATGAGCAAGACCCAGGACCGCTCTTCCCGGCGGACCCTGAATCGAGAACGTCATGCGGTCCAGAAGGATTGGCAACTGCAGGAGGCCAAAGCGCGTTTTAGCGAAGTGTTCCGTCTGGCGCGGGAATGCGGCCCGCAACGCGTGACCAAGCACGGTAGAACGGCAGTGGTCGTGATTCCAGCCGAGGATTACGAGCGCCTTTCCAGGCCCAAGGCGAGCCAAGGTAGCCTGGCCCAGTTCTTCGCGGACTCGCCGCTGGCTGGTTCGGGTATTCAACTGGATCGACAACGCGACTTCGGAAGAGCGATCAAGCTGTGAGCGGCTTCCTGCTGGATACCAACGTCGTCTCGGAGTTGGTCAGGCGCAAGCCCGATGATAACGTGCTCCGCTGGGTCGAAGAGACGGACGAATCGATTCTGTTTCTGAGCGTGCTCACGCTGGGCGAAATCAGGAACGGCGTTGAACGTCTGCGCTCAGGGCGGCGCCGGGGACGGCTGGAATCATGGCTGCAAGTGGATCTCCGACTCCGCTTTCAAGACCGGATTTTACCGATCGACGCAGCTATCGCGGACCGATGGGGCACGATCTCCGCAATTGCCGCGGCGAAAGGCAAGCCAGTTCCCGTCATCGACGGCCTTCTCGCGGCAACGGCATTACATCACAACCTCACGCTCGTCAGCAGAAACAGCTCGGACGTTTCCGGAACCGGTGTTCCAACGCTGAATCCTTGGTTATAAGATGCGTGCCGGAGACGTCGCTGGGGGATCTTCATGCGAGAGACAAGATCTCGTCGTCTGCCCCTGGCCTGCATCGGCACCGAGTGCTATAACAGAATCAGAATACCTGAAATAGCCGGGACCCCCGGGGGCAAGAGCCATGCGCATCGGCCCACAACACGGCGTCACTCGCAGGGGGCTCCTGCAGGCCGGTCTGGCCGGCGCCTTCGTGGCCCGAGCCGCCGCCGCCGAAAAATCCAGAGTCGTCATCGCGCGCGATCCGGCTCTGCGCGGCGCCGGAGGTTCTCCCGATTCCGGCCGCGTGTTGAAGATGCTCGATCGGGCCATGCAGTCGTTCTATGGCGGCGATTCCCCGATGGATGCTTGGAAGAAAGTGGCGCGGCCCGGCGAAGTTGTCGGATTGAAGGTAAATTGCCTCTCCGGAAGGGGCGCGGCTACCAGCCCCGTGCTGGTGGATGCCATCTGCGAGCGCCTGCAGCAAGCCGGAATCCCGCAGAAGGACATCGTCATCTGGGACCGGCTGAACTCCGACCTGGAAGGCGCCGGTTTCCCCGTGGCCTCGCGCAAAGATCGAATCCGTTGCATCGGCAACGATACCGCCGGCTATGGCACCGACCTGGCGGTCTATGGAAGCGCCGGCAGCCTGCTCGCGAATACGGTCACCCGCACCTGCGACGCCGTGATCAACTTGCCCGTGCTCAAGGACCACGGCATCGTCGGCGTGACGCTGGCGCTCAAGAACCTGTTCGGCGCGATTCACAATCCGAACAAGTACCACACGAATGCCGGCGACCCCTACGTCGCGGACGTCAATATGTTCCAGCCGATCCGGCAAAAGGTGCGGCTGACCATCTGCGATGGCCTGACGGCTCAGTATGAAGGCGGACCATCCTACATGCCGCAATGGTCGTGGCCGTATAACGGCCTGATGGTGGCGCGCGACCCGGTGGCGCTGGACTACACCGGCTGGCGGATCCTGGAACGCAAGCGGGCGGAAAAGGGGATGAAACCCCTGCGGGAGTTGCGCCGCGAGCCGCTCTACATCGCGACCGCGGCCGATGCCCAACACCGGCTCGGGACGAACGATCCCGAGCTGATCGACGTACTGGAGGTATGACTCCATGGATCGCAGGGTCTTTCTTCAGACGCTGGCGCTTCCGTGCCTGGCGGCGCGCGCCGCGGAGACCGATGCGCGGTTCACCATCGAGGCGCGGTTTTACGAGAAGCAGCCCTACCAGAAGATCAAGTGCAAGCTTTGCCCCCGCGAGTGCGTGATCGACGACCGCGAACGCGGCTATTGCGGCGTGCGTGAAAACCGCGGCGGCACCTATTACTCGCTGGTGTATGCGCGCGTCTGCGCGGCCCACGCCGATCCCATCGAAAAGAAGCCCCTGTTCCATTTCCTGCCGGGCAGTATGGCATTCTCGGTGGCCACGGCGGGCTGCAATGTCAATTGCAAAATGTGCCAGAACTGGGACATCTCTCAGTCTCGTCCGGAACAGGTGGACAGCACCTTCATTCCGCCCAAGGATCTGGCGGGCCTGGCTCGCCGGTACCAATGTCCCTCCATCGCCTATACCTACAGCGAACCGGTGGTCTTTTGCGAATACGTCCTGGATTCCGCGTCGGCCGGCCGCGCCGCAGGTGTGAAAAGCGTGGTCATCAGCGGCGGCTATATCCAGGAAGAGCCGCTGAAACAGTTGTGCGCCCGCGTGGACGCCATCAAGATCGACCTCAAAGGCTTCTCCGAGAAGTATTACAAAGAGGTCGTAAACGGCGAGCTCAAGCCGGTGCTGAACGCCCTGGTGACCATCCGCAAGTCAGGCACGTGGAACGAAGTAGTTTACCTGGTGGTGCCGACCTTGAACGATTCCGATGAGGAGTTCCGAGGGCTGGCCCGCTGGATCAAGGCGGAACTCGGCCGGGACGTCCCGCTGCACTTTTCGCGCTTCCATCCCGAGTACCTGTTGAAGAACCTTCCGCCCACCCCCTTGCCGACGCTGGAACGCGCCAAGGCCATCTGCGACGCCGAGGGTCTCAATTACGTATATATCGGTAATGTTCCCGGCCATCCGGCCGAGAATACCTGGTGCCCGAAATGCCGCCGCGTCGTGGTAGAGCGCGCCGGCTTCACGGTTCGAGGGCTGCATCTCGACAAGGGCAAGTGCCGGTTCTGCCAGCAAGCCATCCCAGGCATTTGGGACGGAGCTATCCAGTTATGAAAATGCACGTGTCAACCTGGTGGCGCAGGCGGCGCCTGCGCGCAGTTCTCATCATGGTCACGGCGCTGCTGCTGATCGATTGCACCAGCGCCCGGTCCGGCGAGACGCCGAAAGTTCGTCCGGCGGGAGTAGCCGGGTCATTCTACCCCGCCGACCCAAAGGCGCTCGCCACCATGGTCGACGGTTTCCTGGCCAAGGCGGCGCCGCCCCCGCTCACCGACGTGGTCGCCCTGGTCTCGCCGCACGCCGGCTACGAGTACGCCGGACAGGTGGCGGCGTATTCCTACGCTCTGCTGAAGGGCCGGAAATTCGACCGGGTGGTGGTGATCGCACCGTCGCACTACGAGGCTTTTGGTTTCGCCTCGGTCTACGACGGCACGGCTTACACCACTCCCCTGGGCCAGGTTCCGGTGGACCGGGACTTCGCGGCGAAACTGGTGAAGCTGAGCCCGCTCATCAAGTTTTCCAACATGGGCCACGGCGCCGGCCCCAGCCAGCCGGAGCACGCGCTGGAAGACCAGCTTCCCTTCCTGCAACGCGTGCTCGGGCAGTTTCAACTGGTGCCCATCGTCATCGGCGACCAGAGTTATGAAACCTGCCGCGCGCTGGGTCTGGCGCTGGCCAAATTGATTCCAGGCACCAACACCCTGATCGTCGCCAGCAGCGATCTTTCGCACTACCACCCGTACGCCGACGCCGTCAAGATCGACCACAAGACGCTGAAGGCCATCGAGGAGTGGGACTACCTGAGCATGTCGCGCAACTTCGCGACGCAGGTTTGGGAAGCCTGCGGAGGATATCCCATCATCGCCGCCATGATCGCGTCGGAACGCCTGGGAGCCTCGCACGCGCAGGTCCTGAACTACGCCAATTCCGGCGACACGGCCGGCGACAAGAGCCGCGTGGTGGGCTATGGCGCGGTGGCTTTCGTGAAGAACCCGGCGCATGGCGGAACCCAGGAGCCGCCGTTTGCCCTGACCCAGCGGGAGAAGGACGAGCTGTTGCGCCTGTCGCGGAAGTCGGTCGAGACGGCGGTACATGAGCACAAAATGTACGACGCCGCCGCGCCCGCGGCCGAAGCCCTCAACCAGGAGCGCGGCGCGTTCGTCACCCTCAAGGAGCACGGCGAGTTGCGCGGTTGCATCGGGTACATCGCGCCCATGAAGCCGCTCTACCTGACGGTGCGCGACGTGGCTGCCTACGCCGCCGTGCGCGACACGCGGTTCCCGCCGGTGAGGGAGCAGGAGCTGGACCTGCTGGAATACGAAATCTCGGTATTGTCACCGCTGCGCCGCGTGCTCGATATCAATGAAATCAAGGTGGGGCAGCACGGGCTGGTCATGAAGCAGGGTGATGCCGAAGGACTGCTGTTGCCCCAGGTAGCAGCCGAGGAGAAGTGGGACCGCAACACGTTCCTGGAGGAGACGTGCTACAAGGCCGGCCTGCCGCGAAACGCCTGGAAGGATGCGGCGACCGATATCTTCCGCTTCACCGCCCTGGTGTTTGGCGAGCGGCGGCCGGTTGAGGCGCTCACTCCGCTGGATCTGGTTTGGAACCCTCGAGCATGGCCATCGCCGCCGGCGCCAGGCTCACCATCGCCGACAGCAGCGCCGTTTTAAAAAAGCCGAATACCGGAACCAGCCAGACGCTGAACAAAACCGCGCCCAGGCACGAGCCCGCCAGGTCGAGTGCATAGAGCGTGCCGGGACGCTGCAAGGGCGGGGCAGGCGGTTCCGCCTGCCCGGCGCCGAAGAAGATCCGGCTGGCAACCGGAAACTGGTATCCACCCAGCATGCCGGAAATCAGCGCCAGGGCGGGAAACGCGATCTGGCTGGCCGCCAGGCCCAGCGTGCTGTCCGCTCGCCCGATGGCTTCGAACAACCCCAACAGAAGCAGCGGCGCCGCTGCGGCCAGCATCTGGGTGACGGCCAGAACGCGCATCCCGCCGCGCGCCGCCCGCCGCATCCCGAGCCAACTCCCCAACGCCATTCCCGCCATGAAGGCCGCAATTACTACGGCGAGCTGTTGGTACACGTAGCCGTACACCGCCTGGAACGCCAGTAGCAGCAACATCTCCAGCCCGATCATGGTGAACCCCATGGCAGCCGTCGAGAATCCGGCCACGAATCGCGCTGTGTGGGGCGGACCCCCTGGTCCGCGCGGGACGCCCTCGTCCCGCAGCCGGCCTTGCCGACTAGATCCTTCGGCCGAAGGGCGGGTCCGGGGGGACCCGCGCGGACCAGGGGGTCCGCCCCACCAGCGTCCTCCCACCACCAGCACCGCAAGTACGATTGCGAACGCGGCCAGCATGGTTCCGAAATTGACACCAGCCATCGCGCGGAAAAGCCGGCGATAGCCTTGATTGAACTCGCCTGCCCACAACGCCGCGTCGAAGTAGTAAGCCACCGGCGCAAAATCGCGGTTGACGGGCGTCGACTCAAGCGGCCGGAGCTCGGTGTCGAGGTCACGCATTCGGTCCGGCGTCATGCGAAACGGGATGAAGTAATCGCTCACATAGCTGGTCTGGAGATTTCGTGCGTGCAGGCGCGCCAGAAGTTCTCCCGCGCCCGAGGCCAGCGTGCCCGCCTGCCGCGCCGCAAAGAAGTGGACCGTCTCGCCTGGAATGGCCGTGACTTCCGGGAACGCCGCCCGCAAGCTCTTGTCGATGGAGCGCAGGAATTGCCCCTGCTCCGCGCTGATGTAGTCTTCCGATGACCGCAACTGGAAGGAAAGCAGACCGGTTGGTGTGAGCTTGCGCGACACTTCGCGGAAGAATTCGACCGTATAGAACCGGTTCAGTTGCGCGTTTTGCGGCTCCGGCAGGTTGACGATCACGACATCGAAGGTGGACTGCGTGGTTTTCAGAAACAGCCTCCCATCCGTGACGTGCACGTGTACACGGCCGTCAGCCCGCAGGGCCAGCCACTCGTTCGGAAAGTACTCTTGCGCCAGGTCCAGAATGGCGGGGTCGAGTTCCACGTAATCCACGCGTTCCAGTGTGGGGTGCCGCAGCGCCTGGGCGATGCTTCCGTTGAGCCCCCCGCCAATCAGCAGGAGACTTCGCGGTGACGGGTGCTCCAGCAAGGCGTAGTGAACGGCCTCTTCGGCGGCCTCCGGATCGGGCACGTTGAACAGGACCACGCCGTTTTCGTAAACGCTGCGGCTTCCTTCCGTCCCGACCACGGCCAGGCTTCCGTAAACCGAGTTGCGCGTCGCGACCAGGTGCAGGCCTCCCCAGAAGTGCTTCTGGGAGATTGCTTCCAGGTTTTTCGGCCAGCCGAAAAACGCCAGCACGGCGGCAATGCCAAGCAGTCCGCCGATTGCCGCGTAGCGTGCCGGCCGGGCCGCGATGGCAAGGCCGGACGCAGCCATCAGATTCAGCACGGCCAGCAACCAGGCGACTTCCAGAGAGCTCAAATACCGGATCAGGATCAATCCCGCCACCGCGCCGCCTGCCGACGACCCCACGGCTTCCCACAGGTACACCGAACCGGTGGCCTCACTGCGAGCCGCGACTTGTCGCTCGACCGTGAGGGAGCGGTGCCCGTCCCGGGGATGTTTCCTAGCCGTCGTGGCGCAGGCGGTCGCGTAAACCTTGCTGCCTGCCGTGAACAGGGCTCCGCAAAGAATGCAGAGCGGGCCAAGCGTGGAAAACGAAGTGAGCAGCATGGGACCAGGTCCTAGAACCTCACCCGGCACCGTCTGGAGAAGGCCTTTGGCGGCGCGCACGGCCAGCACCGTCGCGGGCAGGATGGCCGTGATCAGCACCTGGATTCCGGCCATCAGGCGGCGCGGTTGCCGGGCGCCCGCCGCCAAGCGCCCGGCCAGGCTGCTGCCGGCGGCCGTCCAGAAGAGCCAGCTTCCGAGCATCAGCCCGATGGAGCTCTCGTTGCCATAGAAAACCACCATCAGTTCGCGCAGCAGCACGATCTGGGCAATGGCGGCCGTGAAGCCTATCAGTATAAGAGCCGCCCGAACTCCGAATCCGGTCCTCACACTTCCAGGATTAGACTTAAACTGGTCTTGAAGTCAAAGGCGCGCCAACCATGGAGCCCGAAGCCGCACTACTGAGACGCCGCGAAGCGATGATCCGGCTGCTTCGCCTGGGCGGGGTGACCACCGCCGCAGCCGGGCTGGGCGTGTGGTTGAACGGGCGCGATCAGCGCCCCGTAGCGCCGGCCGCGATCACTGTGCGCTCGAATTTTCAGGTTCCGGCGGATGAGGCTCTACCCGAAATGGTGGTCATCCAGGGCGACAACCCGGCGCTTATGGCGCGGCGCGCCATCCAGGAACTGGGCGGCATCCATCGCTTCATCTCGCGCGGCGACGTCGTGGTGATCAAGCCCAACGTGGCCTGGGACCGCACCGCCGAACAAGCCGCCAACACCAACCCGCTGGTGGTCGCCGAACTCGCCCGTCTTTGCCTGGAGGCCGGCGCCCGGCGGGCCATTGTGACGGATGTGAGCATCAACGACCCGCGCTCCTGCTTTGCGCGCAGCGGCATTGCCGCCGCCGCCCGCGCGGCGGGTGCGGAAGTGATCCTCCCCGAGGACCGCTTGTTCCGGGAAGTCGATCTGCGCGGGCAGGTGCTGAATTCCTGGCCGGTGCTGGAGCCCTTTCTGAGCGCCGACAAAATGATCAACATCCCGATTGCCAAGCACCACAGCCTGACCGGCGCCACGTTGGGAATGAAGAACTGGTACGGCATCCTGGGTGGCCCGCGTCAGCGGCTGCATCAGCACATTCACGAAAGCCTGGCAGACCTGGCCGATTTCATGCGTCCCACGCTGACGCTCATCGATGCCTTTCGCGTGCTCCTGAGGAACGGACCGGGCGGCGGGAACCCCGCGGACGTGGCTTTGAAGAAGACCCTGATTGCCGGGACCGATCCGGTTGCGCTGGACGCGTATGCCGCTCAAGCCTACTGGAACCTGGACTGGCATACGCTCCGATATTTGAAGCTGGCCAGCGAGCGCGGTTTGGGGACGCTGGGTTTTGAGACAACCCGAACCCGCTTTGTGGCACTAAGCAGTTAACAGGGGCAAGTGGGACAGACCATCGCCTTTCGTGGTCTGTTAGGCTTGCTGACACGGGGCGCTTGACAGACGACACAAACCGATCGTCTGTCCTACATTGCAATTACTGCACCAGCAACACCGGAGCCTGCCAGAAAGCGGCCTTCTGGCCGGTTGGATCGATGACGGTTACCTGGCAATCGTACCTGCCCGCGGGTAGTTTGCCGAGGGCCAGGCTGAAGCGCAGCGGCAGCGCTTTTGACTTCGTGTCCATGCCTTCGGAGACGCCCAGCGGGGCCGTTTCGAAGGCCTTGGTCTGACCGCGGTAGAAGGTTACAAAGGCTACCAGCGGTTGCGTAGTGGCGGCGCCGCGCTCGTAGGCTTGCAGGTACACATACAGGTCGCGGCTCTTGCTGAAAACCCGGTTAACGCTGGGGACCAGTTTCTTTCCGTCCTGAATCAGCGGATTCACCGCGGGAGCCTTGTCCTTGCCGGCGGTATAAAGGGACTCCTTCAGATCCGTGCGCTGGCCGCTTAAGACCACGGAGCTGATGGGAATTCTCGTGGTCTCCTTGTTAAGGTTGGGGACGACGAACTTGTGCATATAAGTGCCGATGCGGCCGGTTTCATCGTCGCGCGCCAGGAACTTGATGGTGTAAGAGCCGGGCAGCAAAGTGAAGGCGTTGTCGTATTGGATGGGCTGGTGCACCAGTTGCGCGGCGGTTTCGCCCGTGAGCTTGATGTCGGCCCTATCGCGGATGTTGGAGACGGTGGTGCCGTATTCGTCTTTCACTTCACCGATGAACTCGATCACCGTGCGCTCCGCGCCGCCCTTGCGGGCCAGGGCCAGCTCGCTGCCTGGAATCTTGGCTACCACCGGAACAAAGTACTCGGCGGAATTCAGTTGGAAATAGTTGATCTCCATGGCGATGGTGATCTCAGTCATGGGATCGGCCATCATCAGGGCGTCCTGTAACTGGCGCTCTTTGTCGGCGGTGGTGAACTTATTAAAAGTCTTGTTAGCGTAATATCCCACGCGGTAATCCAACTTAGCGGTGGTATCTTCCTTCAGCGAGATCTTGATGCGGCGAAATTTGCCGTCGAGATTGGCATTGGTGGTGTAGTAACCGATGATGTAATAACTGGAAATGGATTCCTGGGCTTCGACAATGCCGCGAGAGAGATCGTTATTATCGAACAGGGCCTTGCCGCCGGTGTCAACCGCCAGCGCGTACATGTTGTCTTGCGATTTCTGTAAGCCGGTGGAGACGGCCATCGCCGAGCCGCCGTTGTACATGCCGACGCCGCCCGGCGAGCCTCTGGTGGCGTCGCCCAGCGGCGACAGCGCCACCAGGCCGCGGGCATCCACGGCAAAGAAAGTCACGTTGGCGCGGATGGCGGCATTGGTGGTGGCCTGGAATTGCGACTGGTTGTCGATGTTGTTCAACTGCAGGCCGCTGGCGAAGTAGAGCAGCACTTTCTTTTCGTTGAGCGCGCCGAGCATGCGCACGGTGCTTTGCAGCGCGGCAAGCTGGCGGTTGGTGTTGAAGAGATTGAACTCGCTGTCGTCTTCGCCGAAGGCGGAGCCGTAGTCGGAGGAGCTGTCGTCGCTGAGAAGCTCATCCAGGCCCTGGCCCTCGCCGATGATGAGCTTGGCCATGGTTTTCATCAGGTCGTCGCGGTTGGCTGTGAAATCCTGGAGCACCTTGACGGCGGTGCCGTCGTACTTGATGATGGCCATCAAATCCGCCGCGGTCATTTGGGTGCGAATGAATTTCGTTCCGGCGTCCAGAGCGCGGAGCTGATCGGCCTCCGGCATGGCGTTCATGTCGTAATAGAGGGCCAGCAGGCGCTTATCGCGATACTTAATGTCGCCGGGCGCCTCCGGGGCGATCTGGGCGGCCACCACCGGATCGACTTTGGGCTTTTCGGGTTCGGCAGCCGCCGGAATGGTGGGCGTGTCGGAGGTGGGCGGAAGCGGCGCGTCGGTGAGCTTCTCGAAATCGCAGATGGATATGGTCTGCGGCAGGTTGTCCTCGGTCACCACAAAATCCTTGGCGGTCAGGCCCTCGATGACGTTGCCGTTCTTGTCCTTGACCATGACGGTCTCGATTACCAATTGGGCGCTGGCTTGAAACTTCGCCGGACCGTTGGCGGGTGTCGCGGGATTCTGCGGAGTCCCACTGGGTGGCTTGGTCGGCGGCTGCTGTGCAAAGGCAACCAGCATCAGGAATAGCGGGGCAAAAGAAACCTTCGGCATTTTATGGGAATCTCCATCGCAAAGTCGCGGTGATGCTACGCATGGCGTTGGCCGTGCTGGGAAATCCGAACTGGCCGCTGAGCACACTGGGGTTCCAGTTCGGGTAGGTGACGTGGTTGATCGGGTTGGTGCTGTCGAAGCGCAGATCGAATTTTTCGAAGGACCGCGCCATGGAAGCGGTCATGGCGAACTGGTTGGGGCCGGTGAGCGAATTCCGGCCGGCGTCACCCCAGGAACCGGCGGGGGGCGCGGTGAAGGCATTTATGTTGAAGTGCGCGCCGTCGGTGGTTTGGTACACCGGCAAGCCGTTGTACTCCGGCCGTATGCTGTTCCCGAAACCGGTTACGCCCACCGTCTCCGGGTAAATGGGGTTCTCCGGCATTCCGGTGCCCAGAGTAATCTGGCTCACGATGGTCCAGCCTTTGATGATGGCGCCACGCCAGCCGCCCAGCAGCGTGCCGCCATGCACTCCTACACCGGTGCTGTATTGCATGTTGATCACGAGGTTGTGGCGCTGATCGAAAGGCGACAGGCCGCGTTCCGCGTCGAGATGCAGCCAATCCTGCGCGATGACCGCGCTGCCCTGTCCTTTCCCGCCAAGGGCCGCGTCATCGATGGATTTCGAATAGGTGTACTGGAAGCTGGTCGAGAAGCCGCTGTGGAAGCGGCGCCGCATACTGAGTGAGCCGGCCTCGCGCGTGGAATTTCCGTTCGAAGTCATGTAGGCATAGCCGGAGAGGCAAGCCGCGCAGGGGTTCACGACACCCGCGGGATACGTATTGGGGTAAAACGCTTGCACGGCGTGAGTGCCCTTGATGCCGTTGTAAGTGGCCGTGAGGACCATGGACGCGGTGACATTTTGCTGCACCGAGAACAGCCAGTTCTGCGAATAACCGGGGCGGAAGTTGGGGTCGATGGCGAAGGTGTTGGTGGTGACGTTGGGAGAAACATTGAAGCCGCTGGCCAGCGTGAGCGGATCGGCGGCGCTGTTTTGCACGACCAAGCTCTTGGAAAGCGGCGACTGTTGCGCCATCTGGTTTGCGATGGTTTGGTAGACCGAAGTGTCGTAGGCGACGCCGTAGGCGCCGCGGAAGATGGTGGAGGTGCCGAAGAACGGATGCCAGGCGAACGAAATGCGCGGTTGGACGGCGTGCTTATCGGGACGGATGATGGAATCGGGGTAATGCAAACCGCTGACGGGCCCGATCGGGCTGCTGGCCACCACGGGGGTCGGGTTGGAAAAGCCCGGGCCAAGGTCGAGGTTGACCAGGCGGCCGCGTTCTTCGATGATCGGCGCATTGTATTCCCAGCGCAGGCCGGCGTTCAGGGTGAAGGTGGAGCTCATTCTCCAGTCGTCGGTGAAGAACGCGTCGTAGGACCTGGATCGAAAATATTTGTCGGCGTTTCCGAAGGCGATCTGGCTGGTGTCCGGAATGCCAAGCAGGAAGTCGGCGAAATCGGAGCCGGTGCCTGGGACCGCCACGCCGTTGACCGCCTGCCCGGTGGCGGTACCGTTGAAGGTGAAAGTGCCGCGCGGATTTTGTTGCGAGACGGGATTGAATTGCAGCATGGCGAAATCGCCGCCCATGGTGATGTTGTGCGGGCGGCGCAGCCAGGAGATGCTGGCGGAGAGCCGGCCGGTCTGATTCCGCTGCGCCGATTCCGTTCCGTCGGAGAGCCCCGTGATGCCGCTGTTGAAGGTGAGATTGGGCGGTCCCCAGTTGTTGGGAGTCTGGTCGTTGCCGGTGATTCCAGCCTTGCCCGAAACATTCACCAGGTTGGCGAAGTAGGGGGTGCTCTGGGCAACCGACCGGCTGAAATTGAAGCCGAATGTGCCAAACCACTGGCGGCTGAAGGTATGGCGCCAGTTGGCATTTCCATTCAAGCCGGTGGACTCAGAGTGGTCCACGAATGTGAACAGATTCGGGCTGAGGTTGCGGATGTTCTGCATGGCGAACGAGAAGTTCAAAAAATTCTTGTTATTGACGTTCTTGTTCACGCGTACCTGGCCGGCGTCGGAGTCGCTGCGGCTCACCAGCGGAATTTGGTAGTTGAAGCGTGAATTGGCAAGGAAATTCGGCTGCGGATAATAGCCCAGCAACGCCAGGGCCTGCGGGCTGAGGCGGCTCGCCGGGATCTGGTTGTTGGGAAACGGTATCCCCGTAGTGGGATCGTAGACGGTGACGGGCAGCCCCAGAGGGTTCAAAACCTGCGAGAAATTGCCGTTTTCTTCGGCCGCGGTGGGCATCAGACCGGGCGTCGTGTTGGAGGTGCGGTTGCGAGAATCCTGATATCCGATGAAGAAATTGCCGTTATAGCGGAACAGATGCGGAATCATGAGCGGTCCGCCGAAACTGATGCTTGGCGTCAACTGGTTGATGGCCTTGGGAGTGTTCTGACCGGTGATGGAGTAGGTACGGGCATCCAGCGCCGAATTATTGACGTTGAAGCCCAGTTGGCCATTGAAGAGCGAACCTGGGCCGACGCGAAAATTGCCGATGGCGCGCCGTTCGATTCCGGTGCTGACGCTGCCGTTGACCAGCAGGGCGTCGGAAGTGCCGCCGGAGCTGGAGTCGGCGGCGCTAGCATCGCCGGCCAAGCTTGTGCTGTTATCGGCGGGCTGGGTGTCGCCGGCGGCATTCACGGCCGCGCGCTGAAAGCCGGGTTGCGATCCGGCGGCTGGCGTGTTTGCGGCGCCTTTCGCGTTCTTCGATGACTTACCGCCTTTGGCCGGCGCGGTGGTTGCGGCGGCTGCGGCTGGTGCCGCGCCGGGTTGAGCGGCGACTGCGGCTGGCGAGGCGCCGGGTTGCGCACCCGGGACCGGTGCGGCTGCCGTGGCCGGCGCGGTGGATGCGGCGGGCGCAGCCCCGGGCGCCGGCGTCTCCGGCTTGATCTGGTCCATCGGCAGCATCTGCAACTCCCACTCCGCCGCCGGCGCCCCCGGCAAGATTCCGATTTCGCGTTTCAGCGGCGCAAAGCACAGCATCTCCACCTGGATATTCCAGACTCCGTCCGCCAGTTCGGGAAAAGTATAGACGCCGTCCTGGCCGGTAATCGCGACGAGTTTCTTGTCGCCCTGGGTAGCGGTCACGGTTGCGCCGGGGACCGGCACGGCGCCGAACTTCACCACTCCGTGATGTTCCGCGGCAGCCAGAACGAATACGGCGGCCACCGCGAGTAGCGGGTATCGGAAGTAGTGGACCATCCTCTTCCACGTCATTGGAAATCCCTGCTCCTTTTCGAGTAGCCTCCCGGTGCGTGTTT
>Ga0181530_10001786_pt1 | contig 26497 bp, 25 predicted proteins | sample PEATcosm2014_Bin_42_FD_119769 | JGI IMG/M metagenome (GOLD analysis project Ga0181530, IMG submission 119769) | Peatland microbial communities from MTU Mesocosm Facility, Houghton, MI, USA - PEATcosm2014_Bin10_60_metaG | ecosystem: Environmental > Terrestrial > Soil > Wetlands > Peat | place... | reverse complement strand
CTCGGAGACGGAACTGGCGTTCTTGCTGACCAGGTCTGTCCAACTGCTCGTCTGCTTCACGGCTACCGCGTGCTGGTCCTGCTCGTTTTCGGGCAGCACTGTCTCGGTGGTTCTCTCGATTTGCTCGGCCTGCTCGCGAATCTTCGCACCCAGCGCCTGAATTCTGGCTTTGTATTTGGGGACCTCGTGCATGAAATCCAGCGCCCGGCTGTAAGAGCCGTAGCTGGCAAGGCCGAGCACGCTGACCAGCATCACCACCGCCAGCAACGCACCCACAGCTCGCGGAACCTGAACGCTGACCAGCAGGTCCACAATAGGAGCCAGCACAAAGGACAGCAGGATCGAGATCAAAATCACAACCAGAAGCAGCTTGCCGACATAGATCAAAGTGAGTACCGCCGCGCTCGCCAGAATCACGAGTGCGGTCGACTGCGCATGCAGGATGCGCCGTTGCTCCAACTCAGCCGCAGTGGAGCGATTGATCGAGACTTGGGGAATTGGGGCTGGTCCGCCGGCAGCATTGGCCTCGGCGTCGGGATCGACGTCCTTGCGGGCTGGTTTCGGATTGTCCAGAAGCTGGTCCGGCATGTGGCTTATCGTACTCGCAACGGTAAGATTCGCGACATGATACTTTTTGCTGTACCCGAATGGAAAACTCCCCGACAGAACCCGCTGCCTCACCGCCGCCCCGCATCCTCGCGCTGGACTTTGGCTCGCGAAACATCGGGCTGGCGGTCAGCGACGAGCTGGGATTGACCGCCCAGGGATTGCCCACCTGCCGCCGCAGCAACAAGAAACATGATTTCAATCACCTGAGACACGTCATCCGGCAATATCGGATTGGCGAGATCGTTATGGGACTTCCGCTGCGGATGAGCGGGATTGAGGGGATTCAAGCGGAAAAAGTCCAGGAATTTGCCGAAGAACTGCGCCGCAAATTCAAGCTGCCGGTCCATCTTTTCGATGAGAGGCTCACCTCGGTGGAGGCGAACCGCGTCTTGCGTGAAACCGATATGAGCATCCGCCGCCGGGCTGAAGTGGTGGATCAACTGGCCGCTGTTTTGATTCTGCAATCGTTTCTGGAGTTTCGACGGTCATCTCAGCCCTAATAGTCCCGTTCGAGCAGCGCCACACAATATCGGGTCATCTAAACTAATAACTCGTGCGAACACTAATTACACTCGTGGTCGTGCTGGTGCTGGCGTTTGCAATTTGGTTTGCGTGGGCGGCGCTGCTGCCAGAGCGGCCCGCACAGACGACGTTCGTTCTTCTGCGCCCGGGCTGGAGCACACGCCATATCGCCCGCGATCTTCAGCAGCAGGGCGTCATCCGTAGCTCGGCAGCGTTTCTCATGGTGCACTATGCCAAGGGTCTGAAGACGCTAAAGGCGGGTGAGTACAAATTCGAGCAGCCGGCAAACGCTCTGGAAGTATGGCGCCGTCTGGTCCAGGGCGATGTTTACGCGCGCACGGTCGTTGTGCCCGAAGGCTTCAATATGTACGACATCGCCGCCGCGGTGGAGCAGGCGGGACTGGGCCCGGCGTCCGATTTCCTGGCCGCGGCGCGAAGCGACCTCTTCCTGGTCCGCGACATCGATCCCGACGCGAAGTCGCTGGAAGGATATCTCTTCCCCGATACCTACCAATTTACTCGTATCGACAGCGCTCACGACATAGCGGCCGTCATGGTGCATCGCTTCCGGCAGGAGGCGCAGAAGATTGGGTTGCTGGGAAATGCCGATATGCACCGCATTGTGACCATGGCGTCGATCGTGGAAAAGGAGACGGCCGATGCGAACGAACGTCCCATGGTCGCCGCCGTTTATTACAACCGCTTGGGAAAGAACATGGCTCTGGCCGCCGACCCCAGCGTGATTTATGCGGCCTTGCTCGCGGGAAGATATCGCGGCACCATCTATGCCTCGGACCTGCAATTCGACTCGCCCTATAACACCTACAAGTTTCCAGGACTGCCACCAGGTCCGATCGCCAACCCCGGATTGGCTTCGCTGCAAGCTGCCATGCATCCCGCACACACCGACTTTCTCTATTTCGTGAGCGACAATAACGGCCACCATCGTTTCGCGCGCGATCTGGAAGAGCATGCCCGCAACGTGGCGGCCTATCGCCGGTCGGTGGCGACCGCACAGTAGCTCCTGAGTCTAGCGAGGACTATCGTGCATCTGCCGTATACTACAAGATTCGATAACTTGTCCTAGCCGATCTATGCGTCCATCCAGAATACTTGTCGCGGTTTCCTTGCTCGCACTGCTTGCCGGCGGCACTGGATGCCTCTTCCGTACGCGTACCGTGGAGATGCGCACCAGCACGGCCAAACTGCAAACGGCCGACAAGCAGGAGCTGTTGGAGCGCATCAACACCCAAGCGGCAAAGATCCAGACCCTCAATGCCACCGTCGACATCGCCACTTCGGTGGGCGGAGAAAAGAAGGGCAGCGTCACCGATTACCAGGAGATTCGCGGCTACATTCTGCTGCGCAAACCAGACATGCTGCACATGATCGGCCTCTTCCCCATCGTGCGCAACAAGGCGTTCGATATGGTGAGTGACGGCAACGAGTTCAAATTGTCCGTACCGGCCAGGAACAAGTTCTACATTGGCCACAACAACGTCGCTCATCCCACGGATAGTTCTCTGGAAAACCTGCGGCCGCAGGTGATCTACAACGCTCTGCTACTGCCGAAAATCGATCCCCAGAATGACATCGCGGTGCTGGAGGACAGCACCGAAATCATCTACGACGCGAAGAAGAAAAAGAACCTGGAGCAGCCCGATTATGTGATCGACATCATTCATCACGTGGGGGACGACTGGTATTTGTCACGCAAGATCGTTTTCGATCGCGCTAACCTGGTGCCACATCAACAAATCATTTATGACCAGAAGGGCGCCGTAGCCACCGATGCGACCTACCAGGTTTATCAGGATTACAACGGCGTGAGCTTTCCTAGCGTGATACAGATCAATCGCCCGCAGGAAGAGTATTCCATCCGCCTGACGGTGGTGAAGCTGACCATCAACGAGCCTCTGCGCGACGATCAGTTTGCCTTGCAGCAGCCGCAGGGTTCGCAGCTCATTGATCTCGATCAGCCGAACCCAACCGCGTCATCGAACTCCGCGTCCAGCTCGGCTGAATCCAGTGGCAAGCCGCCAAAGAAATAACTCCAGCCCACCAGCAGCGGACTGGAGCTTAACGGTCTCTTCTCTTCGAAATGCCAGCGGTAGCCTGTTGCGGCAGGGCGGGAATCGCTCTGACTGAGAACTGACAACTGCCAACTTCTTTACCGCTTCGACGTTCCGCGAGCCATCTTCTTCACTTTCCGTTTTTCCGCGCCGCGTGCGTAGGTGCGCGGCGCCTTGGGAGCGGCCTTCTTACGTGCTGTGCGCTTTACTTTCTTACGTTCTAACTTGTCGGTGATGCTCTTGGTATTTGCCATGAATTCCAGGTTTCCTCATAAACGGAGTTACGCCTTTTCCAGTTGGGCGTATTTTTCGACCAGCTTTTTCAAACCGAATCTTGGAAATTGTACCGTAATCTTGGCGTCTTCCCCATCACCCTCTCGCTTGTACACCGTGCCTTCGCCATATTTGGGATGGCGCACGCGCTGGCCGGGATGAAATCCCATGCGCCCGGCGGGCGTGGCTACTTCGATCTTTGGGCGCGTGAACTTCTTACCGCGCGAGGCGAAAAATTCCGCGATGTTGTCGATAGAGTTGTATGTTGGCCCGCTGTAGGAATTTCGCCGCGTCGTGTTCCGTCGCCCGTACTGCGAACGCTGGTCCTCATCTTCGTACGTATAGTGCCGGCTGCTCCCGTAGTCGCTGCTTGTGGCATGCGACGAACGCCGAGGCGATCCTAGATCCTGTAGCAGTTCTTGAGGAACTTCCTCCAGAAAGCGCGATGGCACGCTTCCCTCGGGCATGTCAGTGCCGTAGCGCCGCCGGTAGCGAGCGCGGGTGAGGATGAGCGTGTCCATGGCGCGCGTCATGCCGACGTAACAAAGGCGGCGCTCCTCTTCGATGTCGTCTGGCGCCAGCAATGTCCGCGAATGCGGAAACAAGCCTTCCTCCAGCCCGATCAGGAACACCAGCGGGAACTCCAGGCCTTTCGCCGAATGCAGCGTCATCAGCGTCACGCGCGCGTTCTCGTCGTAGTCATCGGCATCGCTGACCAGCGCCGCGTGGTCGAGGAACTCGCTGAGACTCTCGTCGCGATCGCGCGAATCCATGGCCGCGTTCACCAGCTCGCGCAGGTTCTCGATGCGGGCCAGCGACTCCGGCGTGTCCTGCTGCTCCAGTTGCTTGATGTAGCCAGTGCGATCGAGCAGGAACTTCAGCAGCTCGGCTGTATTCGCCGGGTCTCCCGGTGCACGGAAGCCTTCGACCCGCAGTTGCTCTGAGTTGTCATTCTGAACTGAGATGTCATCCTGACCCGAGTTGCCACCCTGACCCTCGTCTGGGTTGTCATCCTGAGCGGAGGCGGCCCGACTTTGGCCGCCGGAGTCGAAGGATCTGCGGTCCGTTGTGGCAGAAAGTTCCGCCTCTTCGTCAAACATCGCGGGCGAGAAGTCGATGTCGTGCTGGGCATCCTCCCGCTGTGAACTCGCGCTATCGGCCATAGCCACTTTTTCGCTCGCGTCTAGTCGCTCGCGAAATTGTCCCAGGTGCATGGCGCGCGCGTCTTCAATCAGGTCGCGGAAGCTGGTGAGCGACGTGAGGGCCCGTGGCGGAAGCAGCCTTTGTCTGATGATCTCGTCGATCGCTCCCCACATGGAAACCCCCGTCTCCAGCGCGATCCGCTCGATGGTGTCCATGGTGGTTTTGCCGATCCCGCGCGGCGGAGTGTTGATGACTCGCTGCAAGGCAATCGAGTCATCCGGATTACCGATGACTTTCAGGTACGAGATCATGTCCTTGATTTCGGCGCGCTCGTAGAAGCTGAAGCCTCCCACAACGTGGTAGTTCAACTGATAGCGGCGCATCGCCTCTTCCACCAGCCGCGATTGCGAGTTCGTCCGGTACAGCACCGCGGCTCGTGGCGTCTCGCCATGTTCGGTCTGGCCTTGTCGCAGGTATTTGGCAATGTAGTCGGCGGCGAACAGGGCTTCGTTCTCACCGTCAGGCGCTTCGTAGTAGCCGATCTGCGCGCCGCCGCGACGGTCAGTCCACAGGGTTTTTCCTTTGCGCTTGATGTTGCGCGCAACTACCGCCGAGGCGGCCTGCAAAATGTTCTGGGTCGAGCGGTAGTTCTGTTCCAGGCGAATGATGCGGGCTTCAGGAAAGTCCTGCTCGAATTCCAGGATGTTGCGGATGTCGGCGCCGCGCCAGGAATAGATGCTCTGGTCCTCGTCGCCCACCGCGCAAACGTTGTGCTCGCTGCCAGCCAGCATTCGCATCAGTTCATACTGCGGACGATTCGTGTCCTGGTACTCGTCCACCAGAATGTGACGATAGCGGCGATTGTAGCGTTCGCGCGTCTCGCCCGAAGCTTTTAGCACGCGTACGGCATACAGCAACAAATCGTCGAAATCCAGCGCGTTCGACTTGGCCAGCTCTTGCCGGTAGATCTCGTAGACGTGGGCGACGCGCTCGGTTTTGGGATCGTTGGACTGCAGGTACACCTCTTGCGGATCGAGCATGTGGTTCTTGGCCCACGAGATGTGCCCCAGCACGCTCGACGGCGTCACCTGCTTGCTGTCAATGCCCAGCCGCTTCATCGCCGCCTTGACGACGCTCTGTTGATCGACCTCGTCGTAGATAACGAAGTCCTTGCGATAACCCTTGCCGGCAATCTGTAGCGTTTGAATGTCGCGCCGCAGCAGGCGCACACAGAAGGAGTGGAAGGTGGAGATCAGCGGCTTGGTCACCGAGCGCGTGCCCACCAGCGACTCCACACGGCCGGCCATTTCGGACGCAGCTTTGTTGGTGAAGGTCACGGCCAGGATGAAATCCGGCTGCACGCCGAGGCCATCGATCAGGTGTGCGATGCGATAGGTGATAACGCGCGTCTTGCCGCTGCCGGCGCCTGCCAGGATGAGCACCGGCCCGTCGACCGCTTCGACGGCCTCGCGCTGCTGCGGGTTCAGTTGGGTTAGATACGAGGTCAAACTTCAGGATACTCGATACGAATCAATTAACCACAGAGGCACAGAGACACAGAGTCAAGAATGATTTGCGTTGAGATTTCTCTGTGGTTGTCTTCAGTTGGGCTTACTGCTGACGGTGGGCGCGTCCATGGCGCGGCGCGCCTTGCATTCGCCACACGGACAATGTTCGCGCAGATACTGCCAGGAAAAGATGCCATGCTGATGGCCATCGTTCCAGGCGAAGCTGATGGCATACTTGCCGACCGGCTTGACCTCGGTTGGCCGCGCCGCAGCCTTGAACATCGGCAGCGCGCCCGCGATCGGCTTGATGGGATCGCCGGGTTGACGGCCATCTTTCTCGCGCTCTTCGTTACACAAGGCGCAAGGACAGGCATCGCGCAGAAACGGAAAGCTGTACGCGCTGCGGTGACCGTCCTTCCACTCAATCTCCACGCCTGTACCGGTGGTGACGTTCACCTTAACGGACTTTGGATCGGCAACTGGGTCCATGCGATGCTGCGCCCACCAATCGGCAGACTACTCTCTAGTATCGCACGCAAAAAGGCCCGGAGTTGTCTCCGGGCCTTCGCATCACCCAAACAGCTGCTCTCAGGAGAGTCGACGATCTCGATTCGTCCCTCTTGTCTGTACGCTTGTTGGACGGAGCGCGTCGCATTTCGTCATCGAAGCGCTGGGAAAATGTAGCGGGCACCGGCTGCTCTCCGCGCCCTTTGCCCGACCGTGAAAGCTACATCACGATCTCTTTCGCTCGCCGCGTAATGGGATGCTGCATCTCTTCGAGATCGCCCTTCACCAGATTCAATCCATATACGCAGGATTCGAACTCGCGTGCCAGCTTGCCGAAGAGGGGCGCCAGGCGGGCATACTCGAACTGGTCGAACTTGGAGACGATGTAGTAGCTCTCCTTGCCGGCCTTGATGAAGTCGACGAAATTTTCCAGCCGCTGCCGCCGCAGGCGATAGTGGTTGATGCTTTCCGGAAACATGCCGGAGAGGAAGAGGGTGTAGTCGCCGATATGCTTGCGCACCTGGCGCTCGCGGTCGAACGAGGGAGCCGGGCCATAGACGGGATCGGTCTCCAGCAGCGTCTCGCCGACATCGCTGAGCGGTCGGCCCTCGGCGTTGCGCACTTTGAACAGTTGCTCGCATTCGCAGAATTCGCCCAGGACATTGACGATGTAGTCCTGCACCTCGGCATCGCGCAGGCCGATATCGCGGTCGAAATGGTGATGGATCAAATCGGTGAACAATTCCTGTAGCGGGCGAGATTCCGGAATCATAGCTTACCTTTGGCAGCCTCCCGTTGCTCCCTATTCATTAGATGCGACAGTGCGACTTTTCTTATCCCAATTCTTCAGCCAACACAAGCATTTCTCGCACGCGGCGTTACCCAGAAAGGTTCATCCTGTTAACGCGAGCGCTTCGCCAACCAACTTCCGATGCCAGGGGATGTTGATCTTGAGCAGGATTGATGCGGGTTTAGTTGGCTGCTGAAGCGTGGGAACAAAGGCTACGGCACGACTATCAGCAGTTGAATGTAGTGACTGCCAAAATTCCACCACTCTTGGCCGTGTACTGGAGTTGGGGCTTGTGGGACAATTCCTGGTTCTCGAAAGGAGACGATCATGGAACGGCAAAATATCGCAGGCAACTCACCTTATGAACCGATCGTTGGATTCTCGCGCGCGGTGAAGGTGGGTCCGTTTGTTTCGGTAGCAGGTACCGTTGCAACCGGCCCCGACGGGAAGATTGTGGGCGAAGGCGACGTCTACGCGCAGGCGGTGCAGGCGCTGAAGAACATCGGCCGCGCGCTGGAGCATGCGGGCGCCAGCTTTCGCGATGTAGTGCGCACGCGGACTTTCGTCACTGACATCAGGCAGTGGCAAAAGGTCGGCAAGGCGCATGGCGAAGTGTTCGGCAACATCCGGCCGGCAGCGACCATGGTAGAGGTGAGCGGATTTGTCTCGCCCGAGATGCTGGTGGAAATCGAGGCAGATGCGATTATTGCGGCGGAGGTGAAATGAGCGATGATGGTGTTCACTCTCGGCTACTGGCTGTTAGCTCTTAGCCATTAGCTCTTAGCAAACCACCCACACAGGAGTGCCTTACGATGGCTCAGGTTTCGAAGCGTAATACTTACATGGCCCCATCGAATACGCTTGCCAGAAGCTAAGAGCTAAAGGCGAAGAGCTCAAAGCGAACAGCGGCTTCACTGCGTCACTTCCAGCCCAATCCCCTGTCCCTGGTAAACCCTCTGCCCTGCTGAGGGCGTGGTCTTTACCACCATTCGCGTTCCGGACGGTACAGTCTGGGCTCCAGTCGCCAGAGGAGCCGGAGCCGATTGACTGCTGATGCCGCTCACGTGCAGTCCGGCATTCACGATCTGATTCACCGCATCGTCTTCGCTGTGGCCGACCAGCTCCGGCATTACAAATGACTCACGATCCGCGGTCGCCGCAAGCAGCAAACTGATCTTGGGCTCGGATACGTTTACCGCATTGGCGGGGGGACTCTGCGCCACAATCTGATCGCTCGGCGCGCCCGGAATGGTCGCGGTCGCGATGCTCCCCGGCTCCAGTCCACGGCGGCGAATGTTGATCTCGGCAGCCCGTTCGCTGTTCCCGATGAGGTCCGGGATGACGACGCGCTGGGGTCCCATACTCTCCGCCACGCGCACGTGCCACCCGCGTCGCACCTGCATGCCCGGCAGTGGCACCTGCGATATGACTCGCCCCGGCGGCACATCTGAGCTGAAGTAGCGGTCTCCCTCATCAAGCACAAGCCCATGATCGGCCAGCAGGCGGGCCGCTTGGGACTGCGTCAAGCCAACGACCTTAGGAATCGTCGTCTGCCGGCCATGAATGGCGAAGCGCATCGCGGTGAGCGCTGACGCCATGAAAACAACAAACAGCATCAGCGCGCGCAAAAGATAGCCAAAGAAGCGTCGCATTAGTGGGCCTCGCTGTCGCTTGGGCCGGCGTCGGACGTATCGACCTTCTGCGCCACCGCACTGCGCGTCTCCGGTGGAGGCGCGGCAAAATCCTCCGACTCGCGTCCTTGCAGCGCGACCCGCATAAAGTCGATCCAGATGGGCAACGCCGCCATGGCCCCGGTTTCCTTGTTGCCCAGCGTCTTTTTCTCGTCGAAGCCGACCCACACGCCGCAAGTGATCGACGGCGAGAAGCCTACGAACCAGGCGTCAGTGAAATCGTTGGTCGTGCCGGTTTTGCCGCCCAGGGGATGGTTGAGCTTACTTGCCTGATAGCCGGTGCCATGCAGCACCACCTCGCGCAACATGCTGACCATGATGCGAGCGGTGCGCGCGCTGACCACGTCTCTCACCTCGGGATAGTCTTCTTCCAGCACGCGGCCGTCGTAATCGGTGACCTTGCGAATGTAGCGCGGGACCACGCGCACACCATCATTGGGAAAAGTGGTGAACGCCGCCGTCTGCTCCGCCAGTGTGATGTCCGCCGCGCCCAGCGCAACCGGCAAGTAGGCCAGCAGTGGCGATGTGATGCCGAACTTGCGCGCGTAGTCAATGACCGTCTTGATGCCGCCAATGCGCTCCGTCACCTTAAGCGCGGGGATGTTACGCGACTCGGCCAGTGCGTGGCGAAAGGTGATGACGCCTTCGAACTTGCCGTCATAGTTGTGCGGCGTGTATGGACCGGAGGGCGTGCTGAAGGTGATCGGTGCGTCGAGCACTGTGTCATCCGGCGTGAGCCCCTGATCGATGGCGGCGGTGTAGATATAGGGCTTGAACGACGAACCTACCTGGCGCAGCGCCTGGGTCGCGCGGTTGAATTTCGACTGCTCGAAGTCGCGGCCGCCGACCATCGCCTTCACATCGCCGGTGGCGTTATCGAGCGCCAGCAGCGCGCCCTGCACGCCCGACTCCTGCTCCAGCGACACGTGGCTGGCCGTGCCGTTCAGGTCAACGACTTTGACATACACGATGTCGCCGAGGGCCAGGAACTGCTGCGGCGAAGTGTGCCTGGTCCACTTGATTTCTTCGGGTCCGAGCCGCGCCTCATAGTTGCCGAATTTCACCGTCGCCGCCATCGGCTCGACTTCCGTAACCAGAGCGTGAACATAGCTGCCGGGTCCGATAGCGCCGTCCCAATCGACATGATGATACGTCGCCAGCGAATCGCCATTGGCAATGATGTTCAGCAGGCTGCCCTTCCAACCGTGACGGCGTTCGTAGGCAGCCAGCCCATCGCGCACTGCCTGTTGAGCGGCACGCTGCATGTCCAGGTCAAGACCTGTGTAGACGCGCAATCCGCCTTCGTGCACCTCTTCCGCGCCGTATTTTTTCTCCAGCTCCTGCCGAATCTCTTCCACGAAATAGGGGGCGATATCGTTGGGCTCGGCCTGTAGCTTGAGCACGAGCGGCGCGCTCTTGGCCCGTTCCGCTTCCGCGGCGGTGATCTTGCCGTCTTCCAGCATGTTGTTGATCACCAGATTGCGGCGGTGGATCGCGCGTTCGGGATTGTTGATCGGGGAATAATAATTTGGCGCTTTGGGCAGTCCGGCCAGAACCGCGGCTTCGTCCAGCGTGAGCTCTTTGGCTTTCTTGCTGAAGTAATAATTTGCGCCAGCCTCGAAGCCGTAGACGCCGTGGCCCAGATAGATCTGGTTCGCGTAGAGGGTGAAGATCTGCGGCTTGGTGAAGCGGCGCTCAATCTGGATCGAGAGCATCACCTCCTGCATCTTACGGCGGAAGTTGCGGTCGGGCGAAAGAAACAGATTGCGCGCCAGTTGCATGGTCAGCGTAGAAGCGCCCTGGGCGCGGCTTTCCAGCATCACGTCGCGCCAGGCCGCGCCAAAGACCCGCCACACATCAACGCCCCAATGCTTCGCGAAATCTTTGTCCTCGGTCGAGATCAGGGCATCGCGCAGTACTTTGGGAAAATCGTTGTAGCTGTCGATGACGCGGCGCTGCAGCGCGAACTGCCCGATCACACGGTTCTGGTCGTCATAGAGCTGCGTGATGGTGCTGGGGCGATAGTGCTCAAGTTCGGTGACTTGCGGGAGGTCGGTGGAGTAGACGAGAACGAAACCGGAAACCGCGCCCGCGATCGCCGCGATTACGACCAGCAGGACGAAGAACGCATTGCCGACGAGGTTGAGTCGGACGTGGCGCGGCGGCTTCGCGGCAGCGGCTGTATCGGGAGTCTCTTCGACAACACGCTTCATGGAAGACTACGCCAGCATAGCATCGAAGGCCGGGATGCGGAGCAAGGTTGACCTTTGCCTATTCGGGCGGCAGGCTTGGGGTGGACGCAAACCGTGCCTTCTAAATATTTAGCCACTACGCGAAATAACTATTGACAGATATTTAGCCTTACGGCTTAATATTATAACGTGGCGCAACGAGACCAGAAGCCGCGAGTCGACGTCTACGAATCGGTGTTTGCCGCGTTGGCCCACGCCGCCAGGCGGCGAGTGCTGCTTACCATTTATTTCAACGGAGGCCCCATGACGGCCGGCGAGATTGCGGCCATCTTCGAGCACGCCTGGCAAACCACAACCCGGCACTTGCGGGTGCTCGAATCGGCGGGCCTGCTCACGCACGAGAAGCGGGGCCGGATGCGCATTTACCGCATTCAACGCAAGCGGCTCGAACTGGTGAGGGACTGGCTGGCTCACTTTTCGAAAAATCCCAAGCACTAAGGAGAAACCACAATGTCAGCGAAGCAACCGGGCGGCAACAAAGCGGCAAAGCCCGCCGTCGCCAAAGACGTTCCACAATTCTTCAGGCTAAATATCGAGGTCGGCGATCTCCCGTCGGCGATTTCGTTTTATACGGAGCTACTCGGCGTCGAAGGGCGCAAACAGGCCGGTTCGCGATGTTATTTCGATTGCGGCGCTGTGACCCTGCAAGTGCTCGACGTATCGTCGTTGCGTAAGCCGCATCCGGCCGCAAAGGCGTTGTACTTCACGGTGAACGATCTGGAAGCGGCGCACCGGCGCGCCAAGGCGCTGCGGTGTCTGTCGCGTGAGGATGTCCATGACGCGGCGGGCGGCGGCATCGTGGTTCGCCCCTGGGGCGAGCGCTCCTTCTACGTGGAAGACCCATGGAAGAATCCCCTGTGTTTCGTCGAAGACGGGACGGTCTACACCGGCTAGCTGGTGGCAGACGCCGCAGCTAGCTCAGTCGTGCCTGCTTCTTTGGTGATTTACAATCATCTATTTGCCAGTCGCTCTTATTGCAGTTAGACGGGCCTGCAGAAGATCTCATCTTCAGAGTAGCTAGACGGGCAATCGCCGCATTCATAATCCACAGGACGGGAGCACGCACTTGCCAGAGACGATTTATGACGTAGCCATCATCGGCAGCGGACCTGCCGGATACACCGCCGCCATTCGCGCTGGAGAGCTGGGATTGAAAGCCGCTCTCATTGAGGAGCATGCCAAGCTGGGCGGCACCTGTCTTCACGTCGGCTGCATTCCCACCAAGGCGCTGCTGTTCAATGCCGAACTCTACGACCACGTGAAGGAAGGCACCGAGTCCGGGCTGGAGAACACCGCCGGCGTCTCGCTGAATTGGGGCACAATTCAGAAGCGCAAGCAGGGCATCGTCGACAAGCATGCCAAGGGGCTGACGTTCCTCATGCGCAAGAACAAGGTGGATGTGGTGCGCGGCTATGGCAAGCTCACCGGCCCGGCGAGAGATGGCATCCACACCGTTGCCGTCGAGTGCCCCGAGCCGAAGACCATCAAAGCGAAAAACGTGATCCTCTCCAGCGGCTCATACGCGCGCTTGCTGCCGGGATTGAAAGCTGACGAGCGCATCCTGACCAATATCGAGGTACTAAGCCTGGACAACATTCCCAAGTCGCTGATCGTGATCGGCTCGGGCGCCGTGGGCGTGGAGTTTGCCAGCATCTTCAAATCATTCGGCGCCGAGGTGACCATCCTGGAGATGCTGCCGCGCTACGTGCCGGTGGAAGACGAGGAGATCTCCAAAGAGCTGATGCGCGTCTTTCGCAAGCGCGGCATCAACGGCTTCGTCAACGCCAGAGTCGAGAAGATCGACAAGACAGAGGACGGGGTTGCGGTCACGTTCACCGTCGACGGCAAACAGCAAACGCTGGAGGCCGAGAAGGTGCTGGTAGCCGTCGGCCGCGGGCCGCGCACCGAAAACGTCGGCATCGAGAAGACAAAGATCGAACTGGAACGCGGCTTCGTCAAGGTTGACCCGTACATGCGCACCGCCGAGCCGGGGATTTATGCCATCGGTGACATCGTTGCCGGATATCCGCAGTTGGCCCATTCCGGAGCGATGGCAGGCATCGTCGCCGTCACTCACATTGCCGGGAAGCCGGTGAAGAAGATCAACCCGCTGCGCATTCCCAACGCGACCTATAGCCATCCGGAGATTGGAAGTGTGGGGCTAAGCGAAGCCAAGGCTAAAGAGCAGGGCTACGAGGTGAAGATCGGCAAGTTCCCCTTCACCGCGAACTCGCGGGCCAGCATCGTCGGCCAGCATGAGGGATTCATCAAGATCGTGACCGACGCCAAGTACGGGGAGATTCTTGGCGTGCACATCATCGGCCCGAGCGCGACCGAGCTGATCGGCGAGGCGGTTGTTGCGCTGGAAATGGAGTGCACGGCGGAAGAGCTGGCCAACATTATCCACGCGCATCCCACATTGTCAGAGGCGATGCTGGACGCTGCGAACGCGGTGTTCGGCATGGCGATCAACGCGTGACCGCCGGGTGGAGCACGCCTTTCAGGCGTGCATAAGACGAACTGGTAGGACATTGGCTTCAGCCGCTGAGATAAGTATGCAGCGAGTTACCTCAGTGGCTAAAGCCAGCTCAAATTGGACTGGCTGATGCACGCTTGAAAGCGTGCTCCACCCTTTAGCGGGTGCACCGTTCTAGCCTTCTTTCGACCAGGGCGGGCAGTTCTGGTCCCGCCCTTCTTCGCTAAGCTTTACAATCGCAGCGTGTATTCGCTCTACAGCTTGTTGTTGTTCGCGGCCGTGGTCGTCAGCACGCCGTGGTGGCTGCTGCAGATGCTGCGTCACGGCAAGTACCGCACCGGCTGGGGCGAACGGCTGGGCGCGGTTCCACAGCGACTGTTGCATGACCCTGCTGAGCACACCATCTGGATCCACGCTGTCTCTGTGGGCGAGGTGCTGGCGATCTCGCGCGTGGCTGAAGAGTTGAAGGCGCAGCTCCCCGGCTGGCGAATTGTCGTGTCGACCACCACCGATACGGGGCAGAGGCTGGCGCGGCAGCGCTTCGGAGAGGACAACGTTTTCTACCTGCCGCTCGACTTGCCGTTCGCAGTGCGACCTTTTTTACAGGCACTGAGCCCGAAGCTGTTGGTGTTGGCGGAAAGTGAGTTCTGGCCTAATCTGCTGCGTTGGGCGCGCTTATCGGGAGCAGGTGTTGCGGTGGTGAACGCGCGCGTCTCTGATCGGTCCCTTCCCGGCTATCTACGTTTCCGCAGGTTGCTGCGGCGCGTCATGCAGAATGTAGACCTGCTCCTGGCGCAGAGCGAGGAAGACGCGCGCAGGCTGGTTCAAATTGGAGCTCCGGCGGAGCGGGTGCAGGTCAGCGGCAACCTGAAGTTTGAAGCGAAGGTTCCTGCAAAGTCCGACATTGTGGGACAGATCAGAAATGCGATTCAGCGTGAAGAAATCCTTCTGGTGATTGTCGCGGGCAGCACGCTGGAGGGCGAGGACGCGATGCTACTGGAAATGTTCCGGACGGTCGCAAGGCGACATCCCGGGGTGCTGCTGGTGCTTGCTCCACGGCATCCGGAGCGCTTCGGTGCGGTTGCGGCTTTGCTTGCGGCGTCGGGCCTTCCTTTTCGGCGGCGAACAGAATGGGACGGCAGCAGCCCAATTGCAGGAGGAGTTCTCCTGCTCGACACGATTGGCGAGTTGGCCAGCCTGTACGAGTTTGCCGACGTAGCATTCATCGGGGGCAGCCTGGTGGCGCGCGGCGGGCACAATGTGGTGGAGGCCGCGCAGTTCGGAAGGGCAATTCTGGTTGGGCCGCACACAGAAAACTTTCGCGACATCATCGATATCTTTCGGCGGGCTGATGCATTGCGCGTTGTCACTCCGCAGTCGCTTACGCCAACTATGTTGCAGCTCTTCGCGAATCACGAAGAGCGGGCGGCACTGGGCCAGCGCGCTCTGGAAGTTATGCGTTCGGAGCAGGGCGCAACGGAAAGGACTGTGAACGCGTTGCTCGGCTTGCTGCGGAGGCACGCGCCCGAGGCCGTGGTCTCGTCGGAGACGCGAGCGTGAACCCGCTCTCCGCGCTATACGGCATCGTGGTGGCAGTGCGGAACGATCTCTACGATCACGGCACGCTCAAGGCTTGCAAGCTGCAAGGGCCGGTGGTCAGCATCGGCAACCTGACCGTTGGCGGTTCCGGCAAGACGCCCTTCCTGATTGCGCTTGGGGAGTTGCTGAAGCAACGAGGCGTCGGCTTCGACGTGCTGTCGCGTGGCTATGGGCGGGCGACGACGGGTGTGGCGCTGGTCGATCCTGAAGGCCCGCCACGCGACTTCGGCGATGAACCCCTGCTGATCGCGCGCAAGTTACGAGTGCCGGTGATCGTGGGCGAAGATCGCTACGCCGCCGGGCAACTTGCAGAACAGAAATTCGGTCCGCAACTGCACTTGCTGGACGATGGCTTCCAGCATCGGCGGCTGGCGCGGGACTTTGACATCGTATTGATCGCGCCATCCGACGCGCAGGATTCGTTGCTGCCGACGGGAAGGCTTCGCGAGCCGCTTTCGTCATTGTCGCGAGCCAACGCCATCGTGCTCACCAACGATGCCTCGTGCGAAGGGCTTTTGCTCGCGCCCTACCTCGTCTGGAGGGTGCAGCGCAATATCGTTCTTCCTGCGGAGGTGGCTGGTCCTTGCTTTGCTTTTTGTGGCATCGCACGCCCGCAAAACTTCTTCCAGCAACTGCGCGCGGCAGGAATGAGACTGGCGGGAACGCAGGCTTTCCGCGACCATCACCAGTACACCGCCTCGGATGTGCGACGGCTGCTGGAATGGCGCGCGCGGTGCGGCGCGGCGGCGTTTGTCACCACCGAAAAGGACGCGGTCAATTTACAATCCGGCATCGCAGCGCTTGCGCCATTGCACGTCATTCTGGTCCAGGTGGAACTGGAAAACGCCGACGCTGCGCTGAGCACGCTGCTGGCGGCAATTACGGCGCGGAATCGCCGGCCTGCATGAGACAATCTCAGGTTGGCCAGTGCCCGGTGACTCCATCCGTGCACCGGGCGTTCATTTGAATTCATGAACAAACACCCCAAGGACAGCGAGCGCTGGAAGAAGATTGTGCGGCAGTTTTCCGGACTCGCCATCACCGTGCTGGCAGACCTGGTAGCCGACGAATTTATTTTTGGCGAAATCGCTCGTGTCTCGCGCGAGGCGCCGGTGTTGATCCTGAAGCACCGTGAGCGAACCGTGGTGCCCGGAGGCGGCGCGAATGCGGTGATGAACCTGGCATCGCTGGGAGTCAACGTGCTCCCGGTGGGGGTTGTGGGCGATGACGAAGCGGGCAGTTTGCTGCTGGAGAAGCTGCGCGAAAAGAAGATTTCCACCAGCGGTATCGAGCGGCTGAAGGGCCACACCACCACAACCAAAACACGCATTCTAGCAGGCATGTCGCACACCAGCCGGCAGCAGGTGGTGCGCGTGGATCGCGAGCCGGAAGCGCTGGACGCTATGCATCCCGTGCTGCTCAAGCTGGTGAATACAGCCCGGGAATATGCCACGGCTTCCGACGCGCTGCTGGTTTCCGACTATGGCTACGGCGCGGCCACGCCGCGGCTACTGACGTTTGTGAGGTCGAATGGCTGCCTGGAGAACAAGCCTATCACCGTCGATTCACGCTATCGCATTCTCGAGTACGAAGGCGCGACGGCGGCGACTCCAAACGAGCCCGAGGTGGAAGAGGCGCTGGGAGTCAGGATCGGGCACGATGACCGGAAGCTGATCTCCGCAGGCGAGCGGTTGATGAAGGAGATGGCGCTGGAGTGCCTGGTCATCACGCGCGGGCGCGATGGCATGGTGGCATTTGAGAAGAATGCTGAGCCGGTGACGATCCCGATTTATGGCTCCGACCAGGTGGTGGATGTGACCGGAGCCGGCGATACCGTGATTGCGACTTTTACGGCGGCGCTTGCCGCCGGCGCCGATACCGTTTCCGCGGCGCGGCTGGCGAATTTTGCCGGTGGCATCGTGGTGATGAAGCGGGGAACGGCAACGGCTTCCAGCAAGGAGCTGCTGGCTGCGATAGGAGCAGTTTCGAGTTTCTAGTTTCGAGAAACTGGAAACTCGAAACTTGAAACTGCAAGACGATTGATGAGCGAGCGGGACAAAATCTTTTCGCGAGACGGCTTACGCGAGCGCGTGACGGAATGGCGACGTGCTGGGCAACAGGTCGTGCTGGCAAATGGTTGCTTCGACCTGCTGCACGTCGGCCACATCCGCTACCTGCGTGGAGCCAAGGCGCTCAGCGGAAAGCTTGTTGTAGCCATGAATTCGGACGCAAGCGTACGGCAGATTAAAGGTGAAGGCCGTCCCTTCATGCCGGCAGAAGAGCGAGCGGAAATCGTCGCGGCATTGGCGGACGTGGACGCGGTTGTGCTTTTCGATGAGCCGGATGTACGCGCGCTGGTCCGCGAGATTCGTCCCGACATTCATGCCAAGGGCACCGACTACACTCGCGAGAACGTTCCCGAGCGCGATGAGGTCCTGGCGTACGGCGGGCGGATTGAGATCGTGGGCGACCCCAAAGACCATTCCACGAGCGAGATGCTCATGCAGGTGCGGGAGCGCGATCGAGGACGCAGTTGACAGTGAGCACCCCTCCCTCTTTGAAGAACGAGACCGGCGCGGCGAAGCCGGCTTGGTCGTGGAGCCGGATCGCGCGCCGCATTCGTGTGCCGCTGGGATTTCTCTTCGCCGCGTTTTACATCTGGCGAGGCAGGCCGGCATGGGCCAGCGTTGCGGTGGGCGCGGCGGTAGCACTGTTGGGGATCGCGATTCGCGCTCTGGCGTCAGGACAGGTGCAGAAAAACCGCGAGCTGACGATGACTGGGCCCTACGCCTACGTGCGCAATCCTTTGTACCTGGGGTCCATCGTGATTGGGATAGGATTTGCCATCGCGGCCCGCGACATCTGGGTCGCAGTCGTGCTCGTAGTTTATTTTGCAGTTGTCTATGTGCCAGTCATCAGCGGCGAGGAGAACTTTCTGAGCGGCCGATTCGCGGATTATGCCGATTATCGGCGGCGAGTGCCAAGCCTGTTGCCGCGCTCGCTGTGGTTCGCGGGAGTGACGGCCGGTTTTTCGCGTGAGTTATACTTCCGGCATCGCGAGTACAATTCCCTGCTCGGCGCCGCTGCGATGTTGGCGGTCCTGATCGCGAAAATTCTCTGGCTGCCCGGGGGAAGGTGACGACCGCCATCGCGCGCTCTTGCGTCCTACTCACTGGTGTGCTGTTGTGCGCGCTGCTCGGTGCGAACAGCGCGCCGGCAGACATGCTTCCGCAAGTGGCGCAGAATAACTCTGCGGCACAGCCCGAAGCGAAGATCGGCACCGCCTCGCACATTCAACCGCTGCGACCGGGATTCCAGTTTCCCTACGGGCAGACACTTCACTACGAAGGCGAGTGGCACTTCCTGACGGCCGGAGTGGCCACCCTCCGCATCGAACAGTCCGGGACGCAGGACCATGTAGCGGGCACCGCGGACGCGACCGGGGTGGTCGCGCTGCTGTATCGGGTGCAGGACCGCTTCAACTCTTATTTCGATGCGAAGAGCCTTTGCTCTTACAAACTGACGAAGCACACCGAGGAGGGCTCGCACAGCCGCGAGACGACGATCACCTACGATTATCGACGCGAGAAGGCGATCCTGGAAGAGCGCAGTCTGAAAGACAATGGGCGGAAGAAGACTGAGAACGATATCCCCGGTTGCGTGACCGACGTCGTCTCCGGAATTCTTTATGTTGCCAGCCTGCCGCTACAGGTGGGAGCGACCTACACGTTTCCTCTGAACGACGGCGGCAAGACTGTAACCGCGCAAGCGCACGTGGAGGGAAAAGAGCAGATCAAAACGCCGGCCGGAACATTTCAGACGATTCGAGTCGGGCCGGAGGGCGATTCCGGAATCCTGAAGAACAAGGGCCGCATATGGATTTGGTACACCGACGATGACCGGCATCTGCCCATCCAGATGCGCTCCAGGCTGTTCTGGGGAACGCTGACGATCTACCTGACCAGTATCACCAAGTAGGCGCGTTTCTATTGCAGGCGAAAGCGCTCCGCCATCAGCCGCTGCAAGCGCGGCTTGTAGAGAATGTCGTAGGCGAACTCCTTATCGGGAAAGAGCGCCAGGGCAGCGCGTTTGGCATTGGCCGCCAATTCGGCCGCCTCTTCCACGGTAAGCCCCTGGTCCTGGCTGATGACCGACATCACCATATTCATCATGATCTGCAACCGGCGCAGCTTGCGGCGTTCCTGCTCCTGTTCGGACAGATCGCTGCCGGCGCTTTGTGATGCAGCAACTTCCTTGCTTTCCGATAGCCCCATGAATTCGCCTCTGAGAGAATCAGCCCGGCGTCCTCGGACGACTCGCTTTCGTTACAATTTGATGTGCGCCGCACCCCTACCGTTACGCGGGACGGTGTTGGAGCGCATCATACACCGGAACAGCAAGTTATCAGCCGCAAAACGGAAACCTTGCAAACGGCGATGGGCTGCCCTTTGCATCGAACTCACGGGAGGAAACATGGCAGAGAAAGCAGAAGGGCATGAGGAGCTGGTAAAAGTCTTCGACACGGATGAGGAATCGGAGGCGATGGTAGTGCGCGGTTTGCTGCAATCGGCGGGTATTGACGCGATGATCCAGAACCGTGAAGCGCCACAGGACATACTGCCTGGAGTGGGCGGTGTCGTGATCATGGTGCGCCCGGATCAGGCCGAGGAGGCGCTGGAGACCATCGACGAGTACCGCAATAATCCCACGACAGATGAGGACGAGGCGATCAGCGAGGAACCGGCGTAGCCACGACCTGCGTGCCATCCAGGTAGAACGAAACCGCCCCGGCAAGGTCGGTGCGGTAGGTGGTGACGTGAGCGCCGGCATAACGCTGCATCACCTCCGGCCGGGGATGCCTGAACGAATTGTAGAAACCCACCGAGACCACGGCGAAGCGGGGCTTCACGGCGGCGAGGAACTCCGGCGAACTGGAGGTGGCACTGCCGTGGTGGCCTACCTTGAGCAGGTCAGCCTGCGGGGATTCGGCAACAAGAAATTGTTCAATCCGCTTGTGCGCGTCCCCCATCAGCAAAGCTGAGGTTTGGCCGTACTGCATACGCAGAACCAGCGACTGATCGTCAGGATCTTTACCCGTCCAGCCCGGCTGGGGATTCAGCACCTGCACATGAACTCCTCCAAAAGCGAATGATGAACCCGCGGTGAAGGACCTGGTCGCCACATGGAACAAGTGCGCGGTCTCCTTCACTTTGACAAAATCGCGATTGGGCGACTCCACGCCATACCACAGTTCATGGGGCTGAAAGTTGGCGATGATGCTGGGCATGCCACCCATATGGTCAGTGTGAGCGTGCGAGATGGCTACGATGTCCAGCCGGCGAATGCCGCGTGACCACAGATAGGGCGAGACCACTTCCTCGCCGACATCGAAGTCGGAGCGCACATTGCCGGGCATGCCGCCCGAGTCCATCAGCAAAGTTTCGCCGTCGGGCGTGATCAACAGCAGCGAATCTCCCTGGCCAACATCGATGGCCGTGATCTCGAAGACGCCGGGATGCCATTGCGGCTGGGGCGGCAACAGTACGATGGCCAGTGCCGAGGCAAGCAAGCCGGCGACCCCGATCGCCGCCAGGATGCGCCGCCTCGACAGCAACAGAGCAAGACCGACTGAGAGCGCCGCAGCGAGCGATATGATCAGGGTTGGCGTAGGCACGCGTACCTCGGAGATTCGCCAATGCCCAATGAGGCGGACGGTCCCGGTGAGAACGTCGAGCGAATATCCGGCGATCACAGTTGGAACGTAGGCCAGCCAGTGCGCCAGGTAGGAAAGAACGACAGCCAGCACCGCGCTCGGTAATAGGACCGAGGCAATTGGAATCATCAATGCATTGGCCGGCAAAGCCATGGTGGTGGCGCGATGAAAGTACCAGGCCATGGGCAAGGCCAGTGCGAGCTGGATGATGGTCGACATAAATAGCAGCTCGGCTGTGGCGAGCACAAAGCCGACAGTGCGAACCACCAGGAAGGTCGCGGCACGGTGGCCGATGATGCTCTGTAGAGCATTGCGCAACAGGCCCATCTCGACGCGAAATTCGGCGGCGCGGGTTGGCAAAGCGACGTCATATTCCGGCGAATCTATATTCCTGAGAGCGCTCTGCGCGGGATAGAGGGTGCGGCGCAGGATAGGGACGGCAATGCCGGCCACGGCGATCACCGAAACGAAGGTGAGCTGGAAGCTGGCGTCGAACAAGATCCTGGGATTCACCAGCAGGATGCCAAGGGCAGCAATGCCGAGAGCGTTGAGGCCAGCCCGGTCGCGAAACAGCAATCGGGTTAGCAAGTAGATAGTGAGCGTGATGGTCGCGCGCACGATGGGCGAGCCCAGATCGGCAACGAAGGCATATCCCCAGGAAAGCAGGATGGTGAGGATGGTGGCCCATGTCTCACCGAACGGCAGCTTGCGCAAGAGCCAGAAGACTGCGAAGGCGAGGATGGCGACGTTGATGCCGGAGACGACCAGAATGTGATACGTGCCAGTGCGCTGGAAGTCGGTCTTGATGTCGCGTCCGAAAAAGGCGCGGCCGCCGATCAAAGCAGCCTGCATCAGTGCGCCGCGCTCACCCGGCCAGAGTTGCATGATGTGGGCCAGCGCGCTGCGCCGGGCCGCGCTCCGCCACAGGCCAATGCGGCTGCCGACAAAACCGCGCAGCACCTCGACGCTGCTGGCGCGTGCCGAACCGGTCAGGCGAATCCCCTGCGAGTTGAGATAGCCCACCATATCCATTGCGCCGGGATTGCGGTAGTTCCGCGGCATGCGCAGTTTGGCGGGGAATTGCAGCCGCTCGCCGTAGGTGTAAACCCGGAGCGGCGATTCGACGGCAGCGTCGCGAGCTTCGTCTTCCTCAGTTTGCTTACTGTAGACGGTCAGGCGAATGCCCACCGGAGTGGAGATGTGGCCGTCACCAAGCCGAAGTTGCTCGCTCTCGACATCGACAGACTCCTGCTTGCCGCCATAGGGGCTGTCGCGGATTAGCCCCTCGCGAATGACGTGCGCGACTACGTCAACGCTGTTCTCGCCGGTGGCGAAGGGCTGCAAGTTTTCGGCGACGGTAACCTGCGCCGCGTCCCGCGTCTGCAAATAGAAAGCGCCGAGCGGAAGCAGGGCCGCCAAGGCCAGAGTGAATCCAGCCTGCGGCGAGCGGCGGAGTGCCAGCGCCGCGCCTATCGCCGCGATGAAGAAGCCGGCCAGCCAGACAAAGGGAGAGCGCCAGAGGTAATTGGCTGCGATGATTCCCGTAGAAAAGGCGACAGCCGCTAGGAAGATCGGTTCCTGCCCGCCGCAATACGGTTTTGAGACTGGTCGGGCTGGTGGGTCGATCGCCAGCGGCCGCAGTGGCGCAGCGGTGACTTCGCGCTCGTCAGAGACCAAGTTGGTAGACACGGCGCCCGCCGAAGTCCCAACTGGTGCGCTGCCTCAGCCGCCTGCAGATCAGCCTTACGAAGAAAATCTGCCGCACTGACTTTGCGCCGAAAGTTGGGAAGGTTACAAGCGGTCCAGGTCCTCCGCGCCGAAAACAGGGTTCCAGGGCCACACTTCGTATTGCGCGAGTCCGAAGCGCGTGTAGGGATCGTTGTCGCGAATACTGTCCAGCGTCGCCTGAACTTCGTCATCGGGTACCCGCAGCAGCATGGCGCCACCGTTGCGCGGCGCCAGCGGCCCGGAGGCAAGCAGCAATCCCTCTTGCTTCAGGCCCTGGCAATAGGCGCGGTGCGCGTCCACATGCTTCAGGACATCTTCCATCGGCTTCCGATAACGAATGATGGCGAGCGCGTACATAGGATCTCCCTCACTTCATCACACGCCAAAGCGTGCGAGTTGGACCTGGGGCTATCGGCGAGGATTGTCGAGCTAACGCGAGAGATGGAGAACGGTTTCCATGTGATACGTCTGCGGAAACAGGTCCACCAGGTGCGCTTGCTCGACCCGATAACCCGATTCTAGCAGGACGCGGAGGTCGCGCGAGAGGGTTGCCGGATCACATGAGACGTACGTCACATGCGAGGCGGACATGCGAGCCAGCGCAGCGGTTGCCTTTTCGCCCAGACCGGCACGCGGCGGATCGAGGACAACAAGATCGGGAGCAAGTTTCGCCGCGCGTTCCTCGAGGAAGGTTTCCGTTGTCGCCCGGATGCATCTGACATTGTGGGATACGTTGTGCCGGAGGTCGGCGAAAGCACGCGGAGACGATTCGACAGCGAGTACCTGATCGAAATTGCGTGCCAGGCGCTGAGTAAACAAGCCGGCGCCGGCGTAAAGGTCGAGAGCGGCGCGTCCCGTGCGGTTGACGACGACGATTTCGGCCAGCTTGTCGAGCAAGAAGTGGTTGGTCTGGAAGAAGGAGCCCGCGCTGACACGGTAGTCTACTCCCACAGTGTGATATAGGAGAGATTGTTCGCCGATGGTCTGCGATTTCTCCGCATGAACCGCTGTGAGCGGCGCGTGGAGGCGGGATTCGTCTTCTGCCGACGAGGTGGCGAAGACCGCCACGCCCATGACCTGTGGCAAAGAGTTGTGCAGTTTAGCGGCGAAAGGCTGGAGTTCTGGCGCATCGCTGCCGGGGCGAACATAAGCTTCCACCAGAGTCTTCGTGTCGTCGTGGTTAGCGAAGAACTGCAGGCCGTGCAAGGAGTCTGGAATCAAGCCTTCGCGGCCTAGCGTCCAGACTGCCTTGATAGCTTGGTTGATCAGCGGCGAGCTGATGGGGCAGGTTTCCACCGGCAACAGAGCGTGCGAGTGGTGACGGAAATAGCCGACCGCGAATCGCGGCTCGTGGTGCACGTGCATTCGGGTGCGATTGCGATAGCCCCACGGCTGAGAAGCATGCAAGATGATGTCCTGCTGCAAGTCGAGCTTGGCGGTGCGGCGCAGAGTTTCGCGCAGGATCTCCGCTTTGTGGCGCAGTTGCGCCGAATAGTCAATGTGCTGGTAGTGACAACCACCGCAGCGGCCAAAGTAGGGACAGCCCGGCTCGACGCGCTCAGGGGAAGGCACGAGCACGCGGTCGAGCGCGGCGCGCACGAATCCAGAGCGGCCCTGGACTATTGAGGCTTCGACTTCTTCGCCGGGGAGCACGAATGGCACGAAGACAGCCTTGCCGCGGCCGTGCTCATCGGCCGGAAGGCGCGCCAGGCCGTCACCGCCATAGACCAGCTTTTCGATTTGGAGTTGCAAGCAAATCCCCGGTTATTAAAGAACCGCAGATCCTTCGACTGCGCGTCCGCCCGACCCGCAGGCGGGTCGGAAAAACCAGGCGGACGCTCCGCTCAGGATGACAGTGAGAAAGGACCTTCGATAACCAACAGCGAGACAATTATTGCCAATAGAATTCTCACATATAAAACAGGCTGAGCCGCGGCACCTGATACCGCTCCAACAGCCGCTTGTGGATGTACTGCTTTTGCAGTTGCTCGATCTGCGGAGCAGTCATCTTGCGGCGGTAGGGCGCCAGGTCGCGGTCAGCCTCGGAACGAACCTGGTACAGCGCTTCGTCAGGCGTGGTGGCCAGCAGCGCGGCGAAGAGCTTCTCCTCGGCAATCGTGAGCCGTCGCTCCAGGTCTTCCATCCTGACAGCGGTTTCCTGCGAGAGCGACTCCGCCAAGCCTAACAGGGTCGCTGCAGTCTGCTGCGCGAGAGCTTGCGCAGAGCCGGGCAATTGGATCTTGTTTAGTTGTTCCGCGTTGCGTGTCAGATACTCGGCTACGGCGGATTGGTCGAGGCCGGTATCGCGCTTCTCTTTCGCCGGCGCACCGACGGCGGCCTCCTTCATCTCTTCCGCCGCAGCCAGAACTTCCTGCGCGCAAAAAGCGAGACCATTTACTTTGCGCGTCTTGCGCGGACGGCGCTCCCATTTTTCGAACGTTACATCGATGCCGCGCAGGACGGCTTGCAGAGGAATGCCTGCATCTTTCCAAGTCTCCATCAGCGCCCAATCGAGCGGAGATAACAGCAGCAGCGTGCCTCGGCGGCGCTGGAAGTGCTCCTCGATTTCCGTGAAATAGTTGAAGTAGTTTTCCACGGGCGACATGCCCACCATTTGATCTGTCATCCCGACCGAGGACTTTAGTCCGAGCGGAGGGACCTGCTGTTCGCCCGCATCGTAACCATCTCCTGCGAAAAGCAGGTCCCTCCGCTCGGGACGACAAATGAAAAGAGGAACTGCGAACGGCACGGCTTAAAGCCGTGCCCTGATACAAACCGTTGGCATCCTAGCTTCGCTTCGGATTCGCACTTATGGCGTTGCGTACGACACTAGCGGCGCTGGCGGTCTTTCGCTCGCCGTGAGTTTCCGGATCATTATTCGCGGCGGTAGGTTCCGAACGGCGCTTGCTGTGCGCCTGATTTCGCTCGTAAATGATGCGCAGCCCGTCTAGCGTTAGCAGGTCGTCGATCTCGCCAATGTACTTGGAGCCGCCGCCCATCAGCGCGGCTAGGCCCCCGGTGGCAACCACAGTTACCTTGTCGTCAAGCTCGGCGATCAGCCTTTCCAGGATACCGTCGATCAATCCGAGGTAGCCGTAATAAAGACCCGACTGAACGCTGTTGACGGTGTTGGTCGCCAGCACACGCGGCGGCTTGCGGACATCTACGCGCGGCAGCCGGGCGGTGCGCGCGAAGAGCGCGTCCGCCGAAATGCCAATTCCGGGCGTGATCACGCCGCCCATGTACTCGCCCTTCTTCGACACCACGTCGAAGGTGGTTGCCGTGCCGAAGTCGACGATAATGCATGGGCCGCCGAACTTCTCGAAGGCGGCCACACTGTTGACGATGCGATCGGCGCCGACTTCGGCGGGGTTGTCATAATGCACCGGCATACCTGTCTTGACGCCCGGTTCAATGAACAACGGCCGCGAGTGAAAATAGCGCTCGCAAACTTCGCGCAGCGTGGAATCCAGCGGCGGAACGACCGACGAAATGACAGTGCCCTGCACGGAAGTGAACTCGATGCCATTCATCGCGAACAGATTGCGGAACAGCACGCCATACTCGTCGACGGTCTGCGTGGTGGTAGTGGAGACGCGCCAGTGCGCGATGAG
>Ga0181530_10001785_pt1 | contig 26500 bp, 26 predicted proteins | sample PEATcosm2014_Bin_42_FD_119769 | JGI IMG/M metagenome (GOLD analysis project Ga0181530, IMG submission 119769) | Peatland microbial communities from MTU Mesocosm Facility, Houghton, MI, USA - PEATcosm2014_Bin10_60_metaG | ecosystem: Environmental > Terrestrial > Soil > Wetlands > Peat | place... | reverse complement strand
GAGCCCGAGATGGGATTCGAACCCATGACCTGCGCATTACGAGTGCGCTGCTCTACCACTGAGCTACCCGGGCGGTTGTTTCGATGACCTGGTGCCGGGTCGACTAGTAGCGCAGCGGCCCTGGCCTGGTCATCGTAGGCGACAAGCCGCCCAGCGGGACACTGCGCTGCTCACGGGGTCGCTGGTCGTTGCGGGTGGTCAGAGCGCTCGGCGCCGGTACCGGCGGACTGAGACCGGTGCAAGTACGGCGAGTATGCCCAGCGACCACACGACCGCCCAGAAGACCGTGGAGCTCGTTTGGCCGGTGCTCACGACGGTCGTGAAGGGTGGGAAGACCAAGTCTGGCTTGGGCGCTCCCGACATGAGATCACGCGCAGCGTTGACGAGGATGGTCACCGGCTGATGTTCGGCAAATGCCTGCAACCAGCCGGGCATCGACTGAAGAGGTACGAACGCCGAAGACGCAAAGGTGAGCGGGAACAGCAACGGGAACGACATCAGCTGCGCCGTTTCGCTGTTGGGTGCCGACAGCCCGATGAACGCGAAACCCCAGCTGAGTGCGTAAGCGAAGAGCAGGAGAAGCACGATTCCGAACAGGTACTCGCCCACGTTTGTCCCGATGCGGAAGCCCACGGCGTAGCCCACTGCGGTCATGAGGGCCATCACGAACAGATTGCGGCACAGGTCGGCCGTCGTCCGGCCGGCGAGAACCGCCCACCGTGACATCGGGAGCGCGCGGAACCGCTCGATCAGGCCCTTGTGCAGGTCCTCGGCGAGACCGATCGACGTGCCGATCGACCCGAAAGCGACGGTCTGGACGAATATGCCCGGCAGCAGGAACTGCACGTAGTGGTAGCCAGGCGTCGGGATCGCACCCCCGAACACGTAGCGGAACAGCAGGACGAACATGATCGGCTGCACACTGGAGAAGAAGATCGCCTCCGGTACGCGCGTATAGCCGATGAGGTTGCGCTTGGTCACCGTCAGCATGTCGGCGATGGCCCAGTAGAGCCGACCGCCCGATGGTGACGAACCCACAGCAGGGACGTGCGGGGTCGGGAACGTTGTCGTGGTCATCAGCTTCGGGCTCTCCTGTTTCTTTGCCGGCGGCCAGCCGGGCTCGGCGGGTTTTCCACTCCTTCGGCCAGTTCGGCTTCGGCGCGATGTCCGGTGAGAGAAAGGAACACATCGTCGAGACTGGGTTCACGCAGCGCGAGCGTTGTCGGGGCGATGCCTTCGGCTTCGAGAATCCTCAGCGCTTCAGTGACGATGCGAGGACCGTCGTTCACGTTGACTTCGACCGTGCGGCCGTACACGACGGGGGCCTTTTCGTTCACCGTCTTGAGCGCCTCCGCGGCACGAAGGGCGGTCCTCTCGTCGTCGAGACCGAGGTCGAGAACAGTCACGCCCATGTTCGCCTTCAAGGTGGCCGGCGTTCCCGCCGCGATGACCTTGCCGTGGTTGATGACCACCAGGTGCTCGGCGAGCCGGTCGGCCTCCTCCAGGTATTGAGTCGTGAGGAGCACTGTCGTGCCCTCTGCGACGAGACCTTCGATCATGGTCCACACATCCGCTCGGCTCGCCGGGTCCAAGCCGGTGGTCGGCTCGTCGAGAAAGAGCACTCTCGGGTGGGCAACGAGCGAGGCGGCGACGTCGAGGCGTCTGCGCATCCCTCCGGAGTACGTCTTGGTCGGCCGGTTCGCCGCGTCAGTGAGGCCGAACTGTTCGAGAAGCGACGACGAGCGCTCTTTCAGCTGCGCTTTGGCCATGTGGTTGAGCCTTCCGACCATCCAGAGGTTTTCCGCGCCGGTGAGGTTCTCGTCTACCGCCGCGAACTGGCCGGCGAGCCCGATCAGGGTGCGCACGAGGTCAGGCTCGGCCGTGACATCGTGACCGAGCACCCGGGCCACCCCGTTGTCGGGCTGGAGCACAGTCGTGAGAATCCGAACGGCGGTGGTCTTGCCCGCCCCGTTCGGACCGAGCAACCCGAAGATCGTGCCTGGTTCCACGCCGAAACTGACTCCGTCGAGAGCCCGCACAGTGTGGCCGAAGGTCTTGTGCAGGTCCTCCAGCTGGATTGCCAACGTCATCGGTGATCTCCTCGTGGACGTGCCAACCGCCGTCGACCAGTCAGGCGGAGGCCAGCCGTCCAGTATTTAGTGCTAAGTACTCTAGGGAAGAAAGCAGGTGGCGCGCGCGAAACAACGCAAGCGCAGTGTAAGAGTTGTCCCGCGCACTTCGTTCGTGCGCTCCGATCAGTAGTTGAGCGGGCGACCGGCTGCCAGGTTGGCGAGCAGAGCGACAAGCTCGGCACGGGAGACCTTGCCGAGCACCTCGCCCAAGATGTTGCCGCGTGCGCTGACGAAGACAGTAGCCGGTAGGTCGCCTACGCCGAAACGGGTCGCCAAGGCGATGCTCGCCACGCCGGGTGCCTCGGCGACGGGATAGTCCGCCCCGGCCCGGCGCACCATGGCAAGGGCGGTCGCGGGCGACGGGTCATTGATGTCGATCCCGAGGAAGTGGATCTTCATAAGCTCCTTGTCGGCGACCGAGGCGAAGGTCACGAGCTCGGCTTGGCAGGCGACGCAAGTGGACTGGAACCAGTTCACTGCCGCCGGACCATTCTCGAGCACTGCGGAGGTGACCCGCGCCCCACTGCCGAGGCGAGCGAGATCGAAGCCTGGAGCTCTGGCCGGAGACCTGTAGAGGACGAGGTTCGCGTACTTTGACCCCGGGACCTCACGGGAGATCACCGTTGCGTAGACGACGAACGCGAAACCGGCCAGCACCAACGCGATGAGGCCGGCCACGGTCGCGTGCCTCCGGCGCCGGGCGACGTCCTCGGGTTGGCGCCGAGCTGCTCGGCCACCGGTCGGGCAACCGGGCGGTTCCTCACCTCCGGGTCGGGTCTCACGGCCCACCGCTGCATGGTAGTTCCGCGGCTGGCGCCGCCGGCATTCGGGACTTGGCTCCCGCCGCCTCTTATTGTGGCGTTGCCGCCATGGAAAGAGGCGGGCCGGGGAAGAGAGAGGAGGCAAGCGATGAGCGTGTTGGCCGTCGACGTGGGTACCAGTGGCGTCCGTGCTGCAGTCGTGCGGCCGGACTCCTCGGTCGAGCACGTACATCAGCGCCAGGTGCTGCCTAGCTCGCCCGCACAGGGCTTCGTGGAGTTCGACGCGTCCGAGATCGCAAACGCGGTTCTCGAGGTGTCGATGGCTGCACTCGCCAGAGGCGGGAGAGTCGACGCCGTGGGAATCAGCAGCCAGCGGGCGTCGACGGTTGTCTGGGACCGCGTGACGGGCGACCCGGTCGGTCCCGGGATCGGCTGGCAGGACCTCCGTACTGTGGGGTTCTGCCTGGTGTTGCAGGCTCAAGGGATCCGCCTCGCACCGAACCAGAGTGCCACCAAGCTGGCCGTGCTTCTCGACATCGCCGATCCAGACCGGTCGCGCGACTTGTGCGCGGGGACCGTCGACACATGGGTCGCCTGGACACTGTCGCGAGGCAGCCTGCATGTTTCTGACCGGAGCAACCTGGCCGTCACCGGCCTACTTGACGGCAATGCCCAGGAGTGGGACGACGTCGTGCTGGAGGCGCTGCGCATTCCGCGTCGAGTCCTGCCGCGCCCGGTCGACTCCCTTGGCGTGCTTGGCGAAGCGAGCGCGTTGCCGGGCGCACCTCCGATCGCTGGTCTGGCCGGCGACCAGCAGGCCTCGCTCGTCGGTCAGGGTTGTGTCCGGCCCGGCCTTGCCAAAGCGACGTTCGGCACGGGCGCCATGTTGGACCTCTGCGTCGGCGGCGAGCGGCCTGCTTTCCCTCGACGTGGGCCGGGCGGGACTTTCCCGATCGTGGCCTGGAGTCAAGCAGGCAGCATCACCTGGGGCATCGAGGCCATCATGATGTCGGCGGGCAGTTGTGTCGAATGGCTGCGAGACGACCTGGGCGTTGTGTCGTCGGTCGCAGAGTCGGACGATCTGGCGGCCTCGTGTGCTGACTCGGGTGGGGTCTTCTTCGTGCCGGCACTCCTCGGTCTCGGCACGCCTGTATGGGACTACGGGGCGCGAGGCACCTTGCTCGGGCTCACCCGGGGTTCGGGGAGGGCCGAGGTCGTTCGCGCGGTACTGGAAGGGGTCGCGCAGCGCGGCGCCGACCTTCTCGAGGCGGCCGAGACCGACTCGGGCCTGTCGATCGGGACCCTCCGCATCGACGGAGGCATGAGTGCGAACCGCACGTTCACCCAAGCGCTCGCGAACGCCATCGGCCGTCCGGTCGAAACCTCCGCGGTCACCGAGGCGACGACGCTTGGCGCTGCGTACCTGGCTGGGGTCGCGGTCGGTACCTGGGCGAGCCTCGAGGAAGCGGCTGCTGAGCTTCAACCACGGACCGTCGTCGAGCCCACGCGGCGCGTCGACCGCCAGCGTTGGCTCGAGGCCCGCGACAGGGCGCTGCGGACAGTTCCCGAGCTCTCCGACCTCGACTTCTGAATCGGCGCCTCGTGCCGGTTCAGAAGCGGTCGGCTGCTGCAGCCGGCTCAGTTGAGGGCGGTCTCCTTCCTCGACCCGGCGTCGTCAGCCTGGGCTCCAACCGGTGCTGTGGCGTCCCTGTCCGCAGCAGCCGCCTTGCGTTGCTTTCGGCGTGGGGGCCGCAGGCCGGGGCGGAACAAGGTGAACAGCAGCAGGCCGAACACGATTGCGGCAAACGGGATGATGGCGTTTGACGCCTTCGCGAACAGCGGGAACAACACGAAACCGGATAGCGCTGCGGTCCAGGTCCACAGGATCACAACCGTGCGGCGGGGCCCGTGCCCGAGCCGCACGAGCCGGTGGTGCACATGGTCGTTGTCCGGGGTGTCGATCCCAGTGCCCTTGGCCACGCGCCGGATGTACGCGAAGGCCATGTCGGAGATCGGGACTCCGAGGATGAACAGCGGGAGGAACAGCGGCGCATAGAAGAAGTAGGTCTGCCCGCTCACCCCCTCGGTCCGGCCTCCAATCTCCATCGTGGCCGCAGCCATCAACAGTCCGAGGAACAGTGCACCGGCATCACCCATGAACACCTTTGCCGGATTGAAGTTGTGCGGGAGGAAGCCGAGGCAGACCCCGCAGGTGATGACGGCGATGAGGGGTCCGACGTTGGTCGTCTGCAGCGCGCCGAGCTCCACGAGTCGCAGGCCGTAGACCGCGAGCGCGCCCGAGGCGATCGCGACAATTCCGGTCGCGAGGCCGTCGAGGCCGTCGATGAGGTTGATCGCGTTGGTGATGCCGATCACCCACAAGGCCGTGATCAGTGGAGTGAGGTCCGAGGAGAGCACTACGGTGCCGGCGAGAGGGATCTTCAGCCAGAACATCGTGGCGCCGAGGAACACCAGGCACATCGCTGCCAGCACTTGGCCCGCCACCTTCGCCGGAGCGGAGATTTCACGGGCGTCGTCGAGCAGCCCTACACCGAGGATGACCGCCGCGCCGAGCACGACGCCGAGAGGCTCGGAGGAACCCTGGAAGATCCCGTTCAGGCTCCCGACGTGATTGGCGACGATCATCGCGGCGAGGAAGGCGAGGAACATTGCGAGACCGCCACCGTAGGGGACGGGCTGCTGGTGGAGGCGCCGGTCGTCCGGCGCGGCGACGAACGACATGCGAGCGGCGATGCGCTGGAGCGGGAACGTCAGCAGGTAGCTGCACACCGCGGCGATGCCCCCTATCAGGGCATAGTCGCCGATCGGTGGCACGACGAGCCCTCGGCTCAGACCACGACCGGCTGGGTCGTCGTCGTGCTGTTGAGGATCGTGGAAAGCGGTACCGCGAAGGCCGGGGGAGCCACGTGGACGGCCTCTCCCCACTTGCTCACCACGAGGCTCGCCGTGAAACCGCCCGCGGCCGTCGTCGGCGGCATCGTGCCACTGAATGCGATGGGGAGGGACGCGGCGCCCTTGGTCACCTCGAGCTCACCGGTCGCGTGGTTCTTGGTCGTGATCCCCTCGCCTGTCCAGGCACCGGCGATCTCGACGACGCTTCGGCCGCCGACCACGACGGTCCTCGCCCTGGTGATGGGCGGCGAGAGGGCGAGCTCTGACATCACCGAGCCAACTGTGAGCGCAGCGGCGGTGCTCTGGTAGACCGAGTCGGACGGCACGACCGAGACCCATCGGCCGGCGGCGGCGGCCGACTGGCGTGCCGTCAAGCTGATGAGCACCTCGATGGCCGTGGCGGCTCCCCGGAAATAGGCCTCGTGCCCGACCAGCTCGATGATCATCGAGGCCTTGACGCCTTGATACGAGACGACGATCGTCTGGGTCCCCGAGGTCTGGGTGACATCGCCGATGATGGTGGTGGTCATCCCGTCCTCGACCGATGTGCTGACGTAGTGCAGTGAGGATTGCGATCCCCCGTGTCGCAGTGCCGCCCTCATCGCCTGAACCGCGGTCGCGTTGCTGCCCGCGGCTCGCGATGCCGGGATGGTCGTCGTCGTGGACGCCTCGGTGCCTGGCACGCTCGAGGTTGTCGTCGAAGTGGCCGACGAGGAGCTGCTGCAAGCCGATGCCCCGACGCCCATGGCGACCATGCCGAGGGCGACGAGCAACTTGTGCACGATTAGAGGCTACCTCCGAGGGCCCGCCGGAGCCCTTGCGCCCCTGTCTGCCGGGCTGCGATCGGGTCACCACAGCCGGGCCCAGCGCTCGGCTCAGCTCAGCCCGGCGGACCTGCAGATGTGATCGGCAATCGCGAGAGCCGCTGTCGCGGCGGGAGAAGGGGCATTGCGAAGGTCCATGATGCTGCCCCTGGAGTCGATCCAGAAGTCGTCGATCAGCGACCCGTCACGAGCCATCGCCTGGGCCCGGATGCCCGCCACGGCAGGCTCCAAGTCGGCGGCGGTCAGTTCCGGGACGTAACGGCGGACAGCGGAGGCAAAGCCCCGCCGGCTCATCGCCTGAGCGATCTCCCGCGCGCCCGCGCGCCAGTTCGATCTTGCGAAACGAGGAAATCCGGGCCAAGTCAGGGTGTCTCGAACGTCCTGCCAGTCGAACGCCGATCTCGCATAGCTGTCGCGCGAGAAGCCAAGAAAAGCGTTCGGCCCAACGAGCACCTCCCCGTGCAGGGTCTTCGTCAAGTGAATTCCGAGGAACGGATATCTGGGATCGGGCACCGGGTACACCAGCCCCCGCACCAGGTGTCGAGCTGCAGGTCGAAGTCGATAGTACGACCCGCGGAACGGAACGATTCGTGGCTCGGCGTCAGCCCCAGACCGAACGGCCACCCGGTCCGATTGAAGGCCCGCGCAAACGATCGCGAAGTCGCAGTCGAAGTATCCGCCATGGCCTCCCGCCAGTTCCAGACGGACAAGGCCGTCCGACCGAGAGAGAACGGACATCACTTCAGTTCCGAGCCAGAGTTGGCCCGAGGTGGCGACCTCCTCAGCAAGAGAGCGGGTCACGGCCGCGAAGTCGACAACGGCCGTCGAAGGAGAGTGGATGGCTCGCACGCCGACGACGTGCGGCTCCAGCTTGCTCAGCGCCGAGCCGTCCACGAGGCGAAGTCCGGGCACCCCGTTCTTCACACCGCGTTCGAACAGGTTCTGGAGTCTCGGCAGCTCTGAACCGTCAACCGCGACGACCACCTTGCCGCACACCTCGACCGGAATCGAGCGTTCCTCGCAGTAACTTCGCAGGAGCCGGCCGCCCGATACGCAAAGCTCCGCTTTTAGCGAGCCGGGCGGGTAGTACAGGCCGGAGTGGATCACTCCGCTGTTGTGGCCGCTTTGATGGGTGCCGACCGCATCCTCCCGCTCGATGACCACGACGCTCGCTGTCGGGTTTGCTCGCAGCAGCTGCCGGGCTACGGCCAAGCCAATGATCCCGGCTCCGACGACGGCCAGCCGTCTCACGTTCCCAAGCCTCGGGCGTCGTGACACGCCGCGAACAAGTCCAAGCCCGTCTCGACCTTCGATTGTCCCTCCGCCCAGGTCGCGTCGGCTATGTCACAATTATGGCCCAGTCACGCCTCCGCGCGCCTTGTGGTACCCAGGTGCGTCGTGGTTAGAGTTGGGACATGGATGCCGTCGACCTTGGCGCTCTCTTGCGGCAGGCCGCAGGGGGAGACGAGCAAGCCTGGGACGTGCTGGTCGGTCGTCTCGCGGGCCTTGTCTGGGCAGTCGCGCGGGGCCACGGTCTCAGTCAGGCAGACGCCGCGGAGATCAGCCGGACGACCTGGCTACGGCTCGCCGAAAGTCTCAACCTCATCACGGACCCCGAACGGCTCGGGGCATGGCTCGCCTCGACCGCCCGGCGCGAGTGTCTCCGCATGTTGAGACGCCAGGAGCGTTGTATCTCAACGGAAGATCGTGTCGACTGGATGTGCGGAGACTGTGGGCTCGAGTTGGTCGACGATCTGGCGAACCGTGGACGAGACGCTGCACTCTGGAGTGCTTTCGAAGCCTTGGAACCGGACTGCAAGGCCTTGCTCCGCGTGATGTTGGCTGATCCGCCGCCGAGCTACGCGGAGCTGAGCGAGGTGTTCGAGATGCCAATCGGCAGCATCGGGCCCACGCGCGCTCGCTGTCTCGATCGGCTGGGTGGCCGAACTACTCTTCGTCCGCTCCACCCTCAGGGTCGTCGCGCCGTTGCGAGCACCGCCAGGGGGAGAGTCTCGTGAACACAGACGACCAAGCTGTGGCCAAGGCGTCCCGCATAGACGGCGCCGCGGTCCACCTCGACTGGCCGGACGCTGCAGAGGCTGCTCGCGAGGCGACCTTCAGGAGGCTCCACTCGTTGGTACGCGAGAAGGACCCAATGCCAGCGGACGTGCTCGTCAGCGCGAGGTCGAGCTTTGGGATGCGCTCCATCGACGATGAGCCGGCCGCGCTCGTATACGACTCGATAATCGACGACGACCTTCTTTCGAGCGTGCGATCCGGCGGGCGGACTGTCCGGCAGCTGACCTTTGAAGCGCGCGACCTTGTGCTCGAGGTGGAGGTTTCCGGTGCAGGGCACCTGGTGGGACAAGTCGTGCCACCGCAGGCCACCGTCGTCGAGCTGCGCCACCGAGGTGGAACCACACCGGTGGCGACCGACGAGCTCGGCTGTTTCCATGTCCCGGCGATGCCGGATGGGCCTGTGAGCTTCCGTTGCCGCCCCACGAGATCCGCCGCCCATTCGGTCGCCACGAGCTGGATCACGCTCTGAGATTCGCCCGGGGCTCGTCCTCGGGCCTGATCTGATGACGCGCCCAACTGTCGACGCGTCACTCGACGCGGCCGAAAGCGCCCTCGCGGCGGTTGCAGACGACCCGCTCCGGGCTGAGGCAGCCGCGTTAGCGGTGCTCTCAGATCGTGGTGTCGAGGCGGAGGCAGCGTCGGTGGCCAATCGCACCGTTGGCCTCGCGGCTCGCGAGACCGGCCGACTGAGTACCGCGCGACGCCGCCTGCGTCGCGCGATTGCCATCGCCGAGGCCGGGAAGTTGGATGTTCGCGCGTTCGAGGCGCGCCTGAGCTTGGTTCTGGTCCTGTTGCAAGGCGGGTACCCGGACGCGGCGCTGGCTGAGCTGGATCGCGCGGCCGAGCGAGCGCCCCGAGAGCTGCGCGGACAAGTCCTTGTGCAACGTGCCCTCATTCACATCCGCGTCGGCCGCTTCGAAGAGGCGCTCGACGACAGCCGTCGGGCCCTGCCGCTGCTCCGCCGGGCCGGCGACCGCTTGAACGAGGCGAGGCTCCTCTCCAATCGGGGGATTCTTCACGCCTACCGCAACGAGCTCACCCTCGCAGAGACGGACCTCAACAAGGCGTTGCATCTTTACCGCCTGCTCGAAGGTGAGATCGCAGCGGCCCAGGTGCTGCACAACCTTGGGTACGTCTCCGCGCTGAAAGGCGACGTCCCTGCCGCCCTACGGCGCTACGACCAGGCCGCGCGCCCATTTGCCCGTCGGGGGCTGGCCGCCCCGGCGCTGTCGATCGACCGTGCCGAGCTGCTGCTGTCGGCAAGGTTGCTCCCCGAGGCTCGCCGGCAGAGCGAGATGGGCGTCGCGACGTTGGAGACGGCCGGGATCTCGCTCGACCTGGCTGAGGCCAGACTGCTGCTGAGCCAAATCGCTCTCGCCGAGGGAGATCTGGTCGTCTCCGGCTCGGTGGCCCGCAAGGCGCGTCGTCAATTCGTGCACCAGGGACGGTCCCGGTGGGCTGCGCTGGCCCGATTCGTCGCGGCCCAGTCGCGATGGGCCACGGGCACGGCGCAAGCCCGCATTCCGGCGGAGGCTGGCGCGCTCGCGGAGGTCCTTCACGAGCAAGGGTGGCTGTTGCCCAGCCTTGAGTGCCGCCTGATAGGTGCACGCGCCGCGTTGCGAGCATCGGACGCGGACACCGCAAGATCATTGGTGGCCGGTATCGACGGGCGTGCACGCTCTGGGCCGGCCGCGCAACGCGTGCGTGGCTGGTACGGCGAAGCGTTGGGTCGCCTTGCGGCGGGCAACCGTTCGGGTGCCCTCTCGGCACTCAGGTCCGGGCTTAAGGTCGCCGAGGATCACCGGGCGACGCTGGGGGCGACCGAGTTGCGGGTGCGAACCGCCACGACGGTTTCAGAGCTCGCCGATCTCGGCCTGGACCTCGCATTCGACTCGAGCCGCGCGGTGGAGGTACTGCGCTGGTCGGAACGGTGGCGTGCGGGTGCATTGCGGACCCCGCGGGCGACCCCTCCGACCGACGAGAGGCTCGCTTGGATGCTCGCGACCTTGCGGGATACCGTCGCTCGTCTCGAACGAGCTTCGCTCGAAGGCGATGACGTGAGGCCGCTCGTTGACAAGCAGCGGCGGATTGAGGCAGCGATCCGCCAGCGCAGCCGCGCTGCGCAGGGCGATTTCGCTGAAGCTCCAAGTCTCCCGAATCCTGCCGAGCTGCGAGAGGCGATCGGCGAACGGGTCCTTGTCGAATACGTCGAACACGACGGTCGGCTCCATGCCGTGATCGGTACCCGGAGAAGGTTCGACCTGCGGTGTCTGGGCAGCGCGCAGGAGGCAGCGACCGAGCGTGCCACACTGCGGTTCGCGCTGGGTCGCCTCGCGTTCCGCCGCAGCTCTCAGAGCAGTCTCGACGCTGCGGCGGCCCTCCTGGAGCGGTCTTGCCATCGCCTGGGCGTCCTCCTCATCGATCCGTTGGCACGCCACCTGGACGGCCGTGATCTCGTCGTGATTCCCACAGGTGAGCTCCACGCCCTTGCCTGGGCGTTGCTCCCGTCCCTGCGAGGCCGGACCATGACCGTCGCACCGTCGGCGTCGCTGTGGTACTCCCGCCAGTGCCAGGAGCTCTCCGAGCAACGGCTTGCCACCGCGGGCGCTGGTGCCGTCGTGCTCGTAGCCGGGCCCAGGGTTGCCCACGCAGCCGAGGAGATCAGCCGGATCCGCTCGGCTTTCTACCCCCGGGCGCGGATGCTTGAAGGACCGGCCGCGACTACCCGGGCGGTCGCACGCGCGTTCGAAAGCCGCCGCCTTGCCCACGTGGCGGCTCACGGGACCTTCCGTGCCGACAACCCCCAGTTCTCGTCGCTCGAGCTGGCTGACGGGCCGCTCACCGTCTACGACATTGAACGCATAGCCCGACCGCCCGAGTGGATGGTGCTCTCGGCCTGTGATGCCGGACATTCTGAGGTCCATCCCGGCGACGAGCTCATGGGGACGAGTGCAGCGCTGCTGTCGCTCGGGACGCGGGCCATCGTCTCGAGCGCGGCGCCCGTGCCGGACGACGGGGTCACCCCGATCATGATCGCCCTCCACGACCAGCTCGCGCGTGGACACGGCTTGGCACGGGCGCTGGCCATCGCCCAGGCACGCGCGCTTCCCGAAGCACTCCTGACCAGAGATCTCGCTTCCGGCGACCAAGAGGCTCGGGAGGCGCTGGCAGCGGGCGCTTTCGTGTGCCTTGGTGCTGGTTAAGCTGGCGAGGTCACGAGCGCGACGCGCACGTAGCCAACCCCTCGCGTACCGAGATGGTCCAGCTGATGGGATGATCTTGCCTGGCGGCGTCTCTCGAGCCCGGAGATGAGGTGGAGAGAATGGATCTCGGTACCCGTGTCGGGTTCGACCAGGACGGTGCCGCAACGGATGGCGAAGGCCAGGTGCTCCTCGACGCGTCCGGAGCGACCCGCCTTTTCGAACGGATCGTCGAGAACGTCGCAAAGGTCCTGCAGGGCAACGAAGAGGCTATTCGCCTCTCGGTGACCTGCCTGGTTGCCGGAGGTCACCTCCTCGTCGAGGACGTGCCCGGTGTCGGCAAGACGAGCCTGGGCAAGGCGCTCTCGGCCTCGGTGTCCTGCCGTCACCGCCGGATCCAGTTCACTTCCGACCTGCTGCCTTCGGACGTGACAGGAGCGTGCGTGTTCGACGTCACCAAGACAAGTTTCGAGTTTCGACCCGGGCCGATCTTCGCCAACATCGTCCTAGGTGACGAGATCAACAGGACGCCTCCAAAGACGCAGTCCGCCCTGCTCGAGTCGATGGAGGAGAGGCAGGTCACCGTCGACGGGAACACCTACAAGCTGCCCGATCCGTTCATGGTGATCGCCACTCAGAACCCGATTGAGCACGAGGGGACGTTCCCGCTCCCGGTCAGCCAACTCGACCGCTTCCTGCTCAGGATCCAGATCGGCTATCCCGATCTCGAGTCCGAGGCCGAGATGCTCGAGAAACACGGCGTGTGCGAGCCGCTCGAGACGCTGCAGCCGGTTGCCACGCCCGAGGACGTGATAGCGCTCGCCGCTCAGGCGCGGGGAGTCCACATCTCGCCGCTGATGCAGCGCTACATCGTGCAGATCGCCAACGCGACCCGCGTCCACCCGGCGGTCGCGCTGGGTATGTCACCACGGGCAGCCCTCGCCCTGCAACGGGCAGCGCGGGCGTGGGCGCTGCTCGAGGGCCGGGAATTCGTCGCGCCTGACGACGTCAAGGCCATGGCGCCGTCGGTCATCGGCCACCGTCTGAAACTGCGGGGGGCGGCCGGCCTGGGTCGCAGCCCCGTGAGGGCCGTGGTCGACGAGGTGCTCGGTCAGGTGCCCGTGCCCGATTTTCCCGTCAGCCACAGTTAGCGAGCGGCATGCTCACCGCCCGAGGTCGCCTGACGATAGCACTGGGGCTGATCGCGGGCGTCTTCGGCCGGATCCTAGGTATCCCTGAGCTTTTCGGGCTGGCCACCGCCATTGTCGTCGTGGCCCTGGCGGCACTCGTCCGTGTCCACATGGCCAAGGGCACACTCACCGTTACCGCACGTGCAATGCCTCCGATCGTGTGTGCAGGCGAGCCTGCGGTGATCGAGCTCACGGTCGAGGAGTCCGGTGTCGCCGGATCGTTCTCGACGCCGGTCATTCTCCTCAGCGAGGACTCGCAGCGCGCAGGCTCTGGCCAGCCGCTCAGGATCATCGTTCCGCGGCTCAGGCGTGGCGACTGTGTACAGGTGAGCTTTGCGCTTGCAACCGAACGGCGCGGTCTCGTCGATGCCGGAGCGTACGAAGCGGTCATCTCCGATCCGCTCGGCCTGGCCCGGCGGTGTCTCAGCATCAGCCGGTCCGCTCGATGCATCGTGCTCCCGGGCGTCGAGCCGCTCGCGACGGTGGTGCCGGAGCGGCTCGGCTGGCTGGGGATCGAGAGCGCCCGTTCGGCCGCGGACAGGGTCGTCAACGGGAGCTCGATGCTTCGCCGTTACGCGCAAGACGACGACCTTCGACACGTTCACTGGCGGACGACGGCGCGCGTGGGCGAGCTCATGGTTCGCGACGGCGAAGATCGGGACGACCCGGACCGGATCGCGACGACAGTGCTGCTCGATGCGGGCGACCAATCGACGCCGCCGGACGAGATGGACCGGGCTGTCGAGGTCGCCGCGAGCGTGCTTTCAGCTGCAGCCGACCCGTCGCGCGCCGGAATCTCCGGCGCTTATCGCGTTCTGACCACGACCAATCTGGACACCGGCATTCAGCAGGGGCGCGAGAGCCTCCAGAGCACGCTCGTCACCTTGGCCGGCGTTGGCGCGGCGCCAACCCCGGCGCGTGAACGCTTCAGCGCCGCCGTCGAGCGGCTCGGCCGGCCCGAGCGCGACGAGATGCTTGTCATCGTCGGCGCGTTCGGGGACCACCCGCCGGATGCAGCCGTTCTTGAGGAGCTCGCCCAGCTGTACTCGGGGGTCGTGCTCGTCCTTGTGGGCGCCAAGTCCTCGCCCAAGGGAGACGAGCCTGAAGCCTGGTGGCAGCCCGACGCCGGGCGTGCAGGTTCGCGTGGCGTCCTGGGGCTCGGCTACTACTCACAACAGGGACTTGGCGGAAGGTCCAAGGCGGATGTGCTGACGGTGCCACTCCCGCTCGGCAGGTCGCTTGCTGCCGCCTGGAGCCTCGATCTCGAGGGACTGGACCGGGTCGACGATTTCAGCGGACCGCTGGGCGGAGCGGAGGAAGCGGCCGGATGAGTGCGTGGCTCGCACTCGCGTTCACCGACGCGATCGCCGTCACTACTTTCGCGCGCTGCTTCACGGGCCCGGGAGAGCTCACCGCAGCGCTCGTCAGCCTCCTTTTCGCCCACCTTGCGGGGCTCGCGGCGCGAGGTGGAGTGTCCGCCATCCGCGCGACCGGCCACCTCGGACCCGACGGGAACGACGGCAGGGTTGGCGGGACTGGCGAGCAGCGCCAGGGTCCCGGCGAGAGGGGCTGGCTTCGCTTTCGGGGCGCCTGGTGGACACTTGGCGCAGTCGCGGCCGTTTTCCTGCCGATCGGGATCGTGCTCGGGTCCACGTTCTCTTGGGCAGTGCCCGGTCATGCCACCTGGCACGTCATGCTCAGAGACCTCCGGGCCGCTTGGCCCGTCTTCTCCTTCAAAGTCGCTCCGGTGCCCGAGCTGCCGGGTCTCGTGCTGGCGGTTGCGTGGGCATCTGGCGCCGCTGGGCTGGTTGCCGAGCTGATCTCGTCCAAGCGGAGGGTCCCGGCTGTCTTCGCGCTCATGCCCGCCCTCGGGCTGTACCTCTTCGCCTCTGCCCTGGGCACGGGCGGCTGGCGAGTGCTCGGTCTCGCCTCCATCGCCGGGACGGCTTGCTGGTTCCTCGTCGCCACCGTCCGCGACCGCGAGCGTGCGCAAGGAGTCCTCACTGCTTGGCCGGACTCCGGCTTCAGCCTCGGGAGCCGCGCCGCGTCCCACAGGGCGGGGGCAGTGGTGTTGCGAATGGCGGTCCTGGCTGCCGTTGCAGCAGCGGTCATCGGCCTGAACCTCCCTGGTGCTCGCAGCGTGGCGCTTGTCGCTTGGCATGGCAGGGGTGGAGCCGTTGGCGAGACCGCCACCACGGGCATTCCGGGGGGCACCCTGCCGCAGGGCATCCAGATCAGCACGCTCGTGCAAGTCGCCCAGCAGGAAGTGGACGATCCGTCCGTCGTTCTGTTCACCGTGCACAGCAGCACGCCCACGAGGGAGATGGTTGCTGGCCTGGACTACTTCAATGGCAGCAGTTGGACCGCGACCACATCCGGCCCCTCGACGCCGGTGAGGTCATTCTCGCCGCCGCTGAGCGCCGACGAGAGCCAGCCGCCACCGGCCACACCGGACGGGCCCGGCCACGAGCAGTTGGTCCAGGTGTTCGATGTGGCAAGGCTCGCGGGTTACGACATCCCTGCGTGGGGCGATCCGTTCGCGGTCGTCGGCGCAGGCGAGGTGCGAAGAGACGGGCCGGACGGCTCGATCGTTTCGGACACCCCACTCCAGCAGGGGTCGAAGTACGCCGTGGACTCGATTGTGGCCGATCCGTCGCCTGCTGAGCTCGAGGCGGACTCTCCGGACACCTCCGACCTTCGGGACCTGCAGCTGCCCAGGCCGGTGCCATCACGGCTCGTCCGGCTCGCGAACAATCTCGTGCTCGGCGCGAGCACGGCCTATCAAAAGGCGCTCGACCTCGACGCCTACCTGACTTCTCCGAGGTTCCATTACCACCTTCCCCAGTGGACCAAATCAGGCTTGGTCACGCCGTCTCCCGGTTACGGCGGCCTGGTGAGCTTCCTGTTCAGGTCGCGGGCTGGTTACTGCCAGCAATTCGCCACCGCGTTCGCAGTTCTCGCGCGCATCGACGGGCTTCCCACCCGCATCGCCGTCGGGTTCCTCCCCGGGGTTTCGGTCGGGCACGACGAGTGGCAGGTCGACGGGACCGATACCCACGCCTGGCCCCAGGTGCAGTTCGAGAACTACGGCTGGATCGACTTCGAGCCCACTCCCGGTGCGACCGTGGAAGGGTCGTCGGCTCCGGTGGTGTCGACGACCACCACAACGACGACGGTCCCGTCCACGGTCACGACGACCCTGGGCAGCGCCCACAACCACCAACCTCCGCCTACGGGCGGAGTCACCAAGCCCAAGGTCGGTCGTCACGCCGGTCGAGCCCGTCGTTCCAGCGGCTCGTTGGCAGCGTGGCTTCTCGTCCTACTCGTCGCCATGCTTGCCTGGGCCGGAGGCGTTCCGATGTGGAGGTGGTTGCGGTTGCGGCGTTCGAGGCGCGAGTCGCGCGCTGGGATTCTCGCCGCTTGGGGCGAGGCGCTGAGGACGCTCGGTCTCGCCGGCATCCGCCGCCGCCGGGCCGAGACCTATCTCGAGCTCGCTAGTCGGGTCACCTCGGCGGGTGTGTTGTCCGACGAGGCAGAGCTTGCCCTCCGGAACCTCGCCCGGCTTGCGACGACTGCTTCCTATGCCGCATCGCTACCAAGTGACGTCGGAACCCGTGAGGCGATGAGCGATTCCAAGACGGTCGTTCGCAGTGCCCGGCGGAGGGTCGCTCGTTGGCAGCGAATCGCGGCGGCGCTCGACCCGAGAGGCCTTCCGGCGTGAACGTCCCGCTTCCCGGCTGTGACACACGGGCGCTAGGGTGCGCTTGTGGCTGACCAGGCGACATTCGCGCAGGACACCACCGATTTCATGGCGTCGCTCTACACGGCCGCGCTCCGGATGACTCGCAACCCGTCGGACGCTCAGGACCTGGTTCAGGAGACCTACCTGAAGGCCTACCGCGGCTATGGAGGCTTCGAGGTGGGAACGAACCTGAAGGCCTGGCTCTACCGCATCCTCACCAACACGTTCATCAATTCGTACCGGTCGCGCAAGCGCCATCCCGAGGAGACAGAGCTCGACGACGTCGAGGAGCTCTACCTGTTCCGCCGCATGAGCGGCCGCGATGGTGCCATTGGCCGGAGCGCCGAGGAAGAAGCCCTGGATTGGATCACCGACGACGAGGTCAAGTCCGCGCTGGAGTCGTTGCCGGAGAGCTTCCGAATGACGGTTCTCCTGGCAGATGTCGAGGGATTCTCCTACAAGGAGATCGCAGACATCACCGACGTCCCGATCGGAACTGTCATGAGTCGCCTCCACCGCGGAAGAAGGGCGCTCGAGAAGGCGTTGCACGACTTTGGAGTGGCGCGGGGTCTCGTCGCGGCTCACTAGGGCTGACATATCGGATGGAGCTGGCATGAACGGCGAGAAGAACGACACAAGCATCAACTGCCGGGAAGTGTTGCACCGCGTTTACCACTTCCTCGACGGCGAACTGACGCCCGAACGACGTGACCAGATTGCTCGCCACCTCGACCGGTGCTCCCCCTGCCTCAAGGCCTTCGGATTCGAGAACGAGATCCGAAGGCTCGTCGCCGACCGATGCCGGGACCAGGTCCCGGACGAGCTCCGGACCCGTATCGCGGCTGCGATCGACCACGAGCACAAGCAGTGGTCAAAGGCCGGCGGCATCGCCGAGGGTGCGGAGCACTGACCGTTTCCGAGCTTGCGGCTGAGCCGCCTTACCATGCGGAGCTGACCCCGCCTTCCGAGGCGGTCGCGTGGGACGTGGCCGAGCGGGTCGCCAGACGGTTCGCGCGGCGCACGAGTACCCGCGTCGACTGGGCGACGCTTCGCTCTCTCGTGACCGACTTTGAGGAGTTCACCGCCCAGGCGGAGTCGCTCGTCGAGCAATCGACGGGCTTGCGCTCGCTGGCCGGGCCCGCGCGGGCGCAGGTCTCCACACGGGAGGAGTGGATCCACGCCAACGTCTCCTCGTTCCGGCGGTTGCTCGGCCCGGTGCTCGAGCGTGTCGGCAAGAGCGGCCGAGGCCTTCCGGGTGCCCTCGGCCCGGTGGGCAGGACGGCGGCCGGGGCCGAGCTGGGCGTCGTGCTCGGGTGGATGTCCGGGCGAGTACTCGGCCAGTACGACTTGTTGTTTGCGGACGGCGAATCGGCGCAGGACGCCGTTTACTACGTGGGGCCGAACATCGTCTCGCTGGAGCGCCGGCACGGGTTCGATCCCCGGGAGTTCCGGCTCTGGATCGCGCTGCACGAGCTGACCCACCGCGCCCAGTTCACGGGCGTGTCCTGGTTACGGGCGCACTTTCTCGACCTCGTCGAACGCAGCGTCGCCATCGCGTCACCCGACCCGCGCCAGGTGATGAACGCGCTCGGGCGCATGGTCATCGACATCCGGTCCGGTCGGAACCCACTTGCCGAGTCCGGGCTCGTCGGTGCTCTCGCGTCGCCGGAGCAGTTGGAGACGCTCCGCTCGATCCAGGGGATGATGAGCCTCCTCGAAGGCCATGGCGAGGTCACGATGGACCGTGCCGCTCAGGACCTGATCCCGAGCGCGGCGCGCTTTTCGCAGGTTCTTCGTGCGCGGCGCGAGTCTGCCAGCGGGCTGACGAAGTTGTTCCAGCAGTTGATCGGGCTCGAGGCGAAGCTGCGGCAGTATGCGGACGGGGCGCATTTCGTCCGGGAGATCGAGCGCACCGGTGGCCCTGAGCTCCTCGCGCTCGCATGGCAGGGTCCCGAGAACCTGCCGAGCGCGGCGGAGATCCGAGCGCCCGACCACTGGGTGTCACGCCTGCGGGGTCTGGCGCTCGAGCCAGGGTGACGCGCCCGTTGCGGCAACGGGCATGCCGAGTTGCGGGTCCGCTGATGGGACGGTGCTCGTTTCCCGGCGCAGGGACGCCTCTGGCATGCGCTGTGTCCGGGGGCGCCGACTCGCTTGCCCTGCTGGTGCTCGCAGTGGCCGCCGGCTGTGACGCGGTCGCCCATCATGTCGACCACGGCCTGCGCGAGGGCTCCGACCAGGACGCCAGTGTCGTGAACGAGGTTGCTGCCGGTCTCGGCATCGAGGTCGTTGTCCACCGGGTGACCATCGCCGCAGGACCCAACCTCGAGGCACGGGCGCGTGCGGTTCGGATCGGCGCGCTGCCACCTGGTGCCGCCACCGGTCACACCGCTGACGACCAGGCAGAGACCGTCCTGCTCAACTTGCTCCGTGGCGCCGCCACAGACGGCCTCGCGGCGATGCGCCCCGGACCACGGCACCCGATTCTCGGGCTACGCCGGGCTGAGACCCACGGCCTGTGCTCTCAGCTCGGTCTTCGCCCGGTGGAGGATCCTACCAACAGCGACCCGGCGTACCTGCGCAACCGGATCCGTCACGAGCTGCTTCCCATGCTGTGCGAGCTCGCAGACCGTGACGTCGTGCCGATCCTTGCCCGCCAGGCGAGGTTGCTGGCCGACGACGCAGCCCTGCTGCGCGAGCTTGCCGCGGCGCTCGACCCGACCGACGCCAAAGCGATCACGAACGCACCTGCCCCCCTCGGGCGTCGGGCGCTGCGCGAGTGGCTGCGATGCGGCCACCCGCCCGACCTGGCGACGGTCGACCGGGTGTTGTCGGTCGCCGCCGGAGAAGCTCTTGCCGCTGATATCGGCTCGGGGAGAAGCGTACGCCGTTCACGGGGCCGATTGCGCCTCGAGCCCGCACCGGAACAGCCGACCGAAGCGCAGGAGCCCGGTCACCCTTCCTGGTAGTGGGTCAGTTTGAATCTCCCGGTTGATCTGCCCAGCGAGGACTTATTCCGTGAGAGCGCGTATCTGGTGGAGCGCGCGGTCCGCGCGCTCGCCCTAGTTGGTGTCTGTGACGCTTCACGCGAGCGCGAACTTGAGACGAGACTCGCGGCTGCTGCGGGCAGAACGGTTCCCTTCATCATCCCCGAGGCATCAACCAGGGTCTTTGGTTTCGCCGCCGCCGCATGGGTGATCGACCTCTTTCAGTGGACGCGTAGGGAGGCTCCAGCAACTCAACGTGATCGAATCGTTGGCCTGTTGCTTGGCTACGGCGTCGAGGCGATTCGTACTTTTGACGAGTGGGAACGCTATCTTCCTGGTGGAGGTAGCCGAGATGAACAAGTACGCAGCGACGAACCCATGCCCGAAGTGTGACGCCGTCGGGGCCCTGGTTGAGCACCATAAAGCTGGGTTTTGCCGTGAGGACCCTAAGGGTCCTGAGCACATGCACAGGTGGTGTCAGGTCTGCAAGTACGAGTGGTACGAGGAACCAATCTCCTAGCTCAGCCGGGTTGAGTCCTTCTTGTGCACTTCGTTAGCGCCGAAGTTTGAGCACGCCACTACTGATTACGTAAAGGTGTCGACTCGCGTTGTCGATAATCCGGTTGTTAGTGGTGACAACAGCGGTAGCCGTTTTTGGTTGCTGACAATTTTAGCGTCTGGTGTTAACTTATCTTTGTGGTTGACACGGGGGTGTCCCCCGTGTCGGATGGGCGAGGAGGTCTGCCCGAAAGGATCGCAGCAGGGGGTGACCGCCGGGACTTGAACCCGGATAGGCGGGGTACAGGCCCGCTGTCCTTCCGTTGAACGACGGCCACCATTGCTGTGTTAACCGATCCGGGGCTGCAGCCCCGGATCGGTTCGCGTGTACCAGATTCTACGTCATGGGCTCTCAGTCAAGTTGACTGTTCACCACTTCAGTCCAGCAACTGAGCAAGCTGGGTGAGGCTCCACGGGTACTTCGCGATCCCCGCAGCCATCGCCGGGGTGCGCTTCGTCGTCGTGCCGTCGTCGTGCTTGATGGTCAACGACTGATGCGTGCGGCAGAAGTTGTAGTACATGAAGTGCAGGCTCACCGCGTGGGTCAGGTTCTCGACCTTCTTTGAGAACGCGTTGGTGAGCCGCGTGAACCGCCGCATCCCCATCCGCATGGTCAGGTTCTGACGCTCGACGTAGCTGGTCGAGATTCGATCGGGGTCAGGGTCGCCAGCGATGATCTTGATCTCGATGCCCGTGCACTCCGCTGGGCTGTACTTGCGCTCGGGCGTGTCTGAGGCACCGCCGCCGTAGATCTTGATCAACTGAGCAAAGTCGATGTTGTCCACCCAAACGCCGTCTACGACCCGCGTGGAGTGCCCTAGGCCATCGGTAGTGAGCTGGATGCGAGCGTTGCGAAGACGGCTCTTGAGATCGGCCAGGAAGGTGTAGCAGTCGACCATCGTGCGCTCACCGACCAGCCAGCTCGGGACGAGCTTGGCGTCAGCGTCGATGGCGGTCCAGGTCCAGATGTCACCGTAGCCGAAGGTGCCCTGGTGCTCGTCGGGAACGTTCTTCTGCTTCGCATAGCAGAAGGACCGGATCTCATCGCACTCGACGACGCTGCAATTCAGGTTCCGGAAGGCTGCGTCTTGGTACTCAGAGCAGGCTTGCCCGAGGTCACAGAGCAGCTTGACGATGGTGTTCTTCGCCACGCCCGTTACACGAACGGTCGCGCGGATGCTCATGCCCTCGACCAGACAACCGATGACCTGCGCTCGACGCTCTGTGCTCAACCTGTTCATACTAACCATTATACGTGAGCGCTCACTAGAAAGTCAACTCCCGGCTTCTTGTTTTCTGACCTCAGTTGAGGTAGGATAACAGGAAGCTGTAGGAAGGAGAGGCTGGTGAGTGAAGCTGTTGTCCACGCAGACCCCCTGACAGTGACGGGTCGACTCAGCCAACTCGGATTGACGGAGGCGGTGCTGCGGGAGTCCGTGCAGGCAGGGATCACCTCTTCTCTCACGTGCACCAGGAATCATCCGCGAGGTTTTCCCGGTTATCTCGCGTGGGGAGAGGTCACGAGGAGTTTTCGTGATCGTCAGGTGCCCCAGGGGTGGCATGTAAACAACGCGAACGGGTTCGAGGGGACAGTTTCTCCGGGCGGCGATGTAAAGGTCGTGGTTGAGTCTGGTGATGATGCGACGGGAAGGCAATTACAGGTTCCGTCGGCCCGGAACCCGAAGGGGATGATGACGAGAACAGCCATACAGAACAACCAACAGGCTGAGTTCTCGGACATCGTTAAGGACTTCCCGTCATTGAAAAAGATGCCAGTAAGGCCTGGCAGAACCTGGTTGTTGCTCTATTACTACGATGCGCCAGCTCAACAGATTCGGCTTGAATTGTCTCTACCTACCCACCTGACGAGAGGGGGAAGAATCTCAAGCTGGCAAGAACGCGTCATTCTCAAATCAATGGAGATTGGCACGGCGGTCACGGTGGTCACCGAAGAGTCCAGCACCGGAGACATCGACGTCGCTGTTGAGCGACGGGCGTAGGAGCTGATTTGTCATGTTCAATCCCTCCAGGCTCACTTTGGCGCGCCATCGCCGCGGTTTGAGCAAACGAGAACTCGCAGAAGGTACCGGACTGTCAACCAGAAGCATCTCGGCATATGAAGCTGGCACTCAGGCGCCGCAACCCTTGGTGATAATCCGATTGGCGCGAATCCTAAACTTTCCTCCTGCGTTTTTTGAGCGCCCCGATCTAGATGAACCTCCCGAGGGCAGCACTAGCTTTCGAGCCCTGAGCACCCTGACCGCTCGACAGAGTCACCAAGCCCAGGGGGCAGCAGCCCTAGCGCTGGACCTCGCCGATTGGATCGAAGAACGCTTCCAGATCCCCTTACCCGACGTAATGCGCCTTCAGGGCGTCAGTCCCGAAGTCGCAGCGGAAGGTATCCGCAGGGAATGGAAGATCGGCAACATGGCTATTTCCAACATGGTTCACTTGCTGGAGCAGCACGGCGTTCGTGTCTTTTCTCTAGCCGAAGAGTGTGCTGAGGTGGATGCGTTTTCGTTCTGGCGTGCCGGTAAGCCCTACGTGTTCCTAAACACGATGAAATCTGCAGAGCACAGCCGAATGGACGCGGCGCACGAGCTCGGGCATCTAAGTCTGCATTGGCGACACGGGCAGGTTGGTGGCCGCGAAGTGGAAATCGAAGCACAAGCCTTTGCCTCAGCATTTCTAATGCCGAGCGGGCCGATGATCGCCGAAGCTCCACGCGGCGGTCGATTGGACCAGTTGATCGAGTACAAGAAACGCTGGAAGGTCTCGATAGCAGCACTTATCTACAGGATGCACACTCTCGGGCTGTTGTCCGACTGGGAGTTCCGTTCGCTGTTTATCCAGATGAGCGAACTTGGCTACCGCAAACAAGAACCAAAGTCAGTAAGACGCGAATCATCCCAGATTTTCAGCAAGGTTCTTGGGGCTCTTCACGAGGACGGGATAACACGGTCTGAAATCGCCCAAGAGTTGGCTATCCCGCTAGAGGAACTCAACAAACTGATGATTGGCCTTACTTTGGTATCCCTGGAAGGTCGAGGAGAAGTTTCGTCTGCGGGCAAGGGCGATCTTTATGCTCTCACTCTGACGTCTTCCAGCGAGCCCTAGCTGCCCGCTTGGCTGCCTCCGACCGCTGCTCAGCCGTGAGTCTCGCTGCCCTGACCTTCCCGCCCTTGCGTCCTCCAAGCCGCCCCAACTCGACGGCTGCAGGATTCTTGCCCTCGTAGGGGTCCTGCTCGGGCTCATCACTGGTGGCGTCGTGCACCAGGGCCGCGGCGAGCTGGTTCAGGTCACGGGGCTTGCTTGACCGCTTAGGCATGGCTCCAGCGTAAAGGATCGGAGTGCCCGTGGCTACCATCTCAGATTTTCAAACTGACCCACTATCCCCTTCCTCCAGCCTCGACCCACCGGGCTAGTGTCGTCCCCGTGGGCGACACTGTGGGTCAGCGAGCTGTCGGGGCGGACCTGGGCCCACTGACGCAGTCGCGCAGCGCCTTGAGTGTGTGGGATGCCGACCCGGCTCTGGGCAGGGTCGTCCTCTCAGTCGAGCAGATCGCCCGGCGGGTCTCCGAGCTAGGCGAGATGATCACGGCCGACTATGTCGACCGGCCGCCTCTGCTGGTCGGGGTGCTCAAGGGTGCCTTCATATTCCTCGCCGATCTCGCCCGGACGATCCAGCTGCCGCTGGAGCTCGACTTCATGGCCGTCTCGTCCTACGGCAGGGCGACGAAGACAAGCGGCGTCGTGCGTATCCTGAAGGACCTCGACATCGATCTCACCGGTCGTCACGTCCTGATCGTCGAGGACATCCTCGACAGCGGTCTCACCCTCTCTTACCTGCGCAAGAGCCTTCTGGCCCGCGGCCCGGAGAGCCTGGCCGTCTGCTCGCTCCTCGTCAAGCGCAGCCCTCAGCCGCGGCCGGACCTAGAGCTCGCTTATGTCGGCTTCCATATCGAGCCGGAATTCGTCGTGGGCTACGGCCTCGACGTTGCCGAGCGCTACCGCAACCTTCCGGACATTCGCGTGTATCTCGCCGGAGAGCCCGAATGAGCTCGTTGCCGGCTGGGGCGTCGTTTCGCCCGCAGTCCCGTTCATGAGCGACACGGGCGCCGCACCCGGGCCGGAGGCCGGCATCCGCGGACCTGTCGACAGGGAGCGTGTCAGCCTGGCGGTCCGCGAGCTCCTGGCCGCCATCGGTGAGGACCCGGATCGCGAGGGCCTCGTGCGCACGCCCGCGCGGATGGCGTCGATGTACGCAGAGCTGTTCGACCATGCCGGTGAAGATCCGGCGAGGTTCCTGACTGTCACCTTCGCTGCCGAGCATGACGAGATGGTGATGCTTCGCGACATCCCGTTCGCGGCGTTGTGCGAGCATCACCTCCTCCCGTTTCTCGGCAGGGCTCATGTTGCCTACATCCCGAGCAAGGACGGGCGGGTCACAGGCCTCTCGAAACTGGCCCGCGTCGTCGACGCCGTCGCTGGTCGCCTCCAGGTCCAGGAGCGCATGACGACCCAGATCGCGGACGCGATCGAGAAGGCTCTCATTCCGCGAGGCGTGCTCGTGGTCATCGAGGCCGAGCACTTGTGCATGTCAATGCGAGGTGTACGCAAGCCCGGGACCGTCACGGTCACCTCGGCGGTGCGGGGGCTGTTCCGCTCTGACCCGAGGACTCGGGCAGAAGCCATGGAGCACGTGCGAGGCAGAGGCATCTGAACCTCTACGCTTGAGACGTGTTCCCCCTCGTGATGGGCGTGCTGAACATCACATCCGATTCGTTCTCCGACGGCGGTATCTACCTGGATTTCGAGGCTGCCGTACACCGCGGGCGCCAGATGGCGGCTGAGGGTGCAGATGTAGTGGACGTCGGGGGCGAGTCGACGCGACCCGGTGCCACGGCGGTCGCAGCCGGCGAGGAGCTCCGCCGCGTCGTGCCCGTCGTCGAAGCGCTCGCAGGCGAGGTTAGGGTGTCGATCGACACGACGAAGGCCTCTGTCGCTCACGCCGCCCTCGCCGCCGGGGCCACCCTGTTGAATGACGTCTCGTCGAGCCTCGCCGCGGTTGCCGCAGAGCATGGCGCCGGCTACGTCGCGGTGCACTGCAAGGGGACTCCCGCCGACATGCAGCGAGACCCGCGCTATGACGACGTCGTTCGGGAGGTTGGTGAATTCCTCGAGCTGCGCGCCGCCGACGCCCGTGCCACGGGCGTTGGGGAGGTCTACATCGATCCTGGGATCGGGTTCGGCAAGTCGGTAAGTCACAATCTTCAACTCTTGGCGGCGCTCCCACGACTCGTGGCAACCGGGGTCCCTGTGCTGGTCGGAACGAGCCGCAAGAGTTTCATCGGCCATCTCGGCGCCGGCGGGTCCCCCGATGGCCGTGTCGGCGACATTCCGCCACTCGGGGCCGATGACCGGCTGGAGGGCTCGCTGGCCTCGGCCGTGTGGGCGATGGCCTGCGGGGCGGCCTTTGTGCGGGTCCATGATGTCGCAGCCACCGTGCAGGCGGCTCGTTTGTTTCGCGAGACCGCTACATGAGGGGACGATGGGCGGCCGGGATTGTCCCGAGGAATTTCTGCTGGATCATCAAGGATCACCTGGCGGTCAGTGAGCGACCCGGCGGCTATGCGCCCAACCATCGCAAGGTTCGCCGGCACGAGGAGCTGTTGTGGCTCCGCGCTCAGGGGTTCACGAGAGTGGTGTCGCTTCTCGGCTCGACCCACAACCTCCATGCCTACGAGGAGCTCGGCCTGGAATGGTCGCGGTTTGCCATGCCGGCCGGTGCGGACGCCCGCGAGGTGCTCGGCGAGATGTACCCCGCCTTGCACGGGTGGCTGCGCAGCGGTGAGCGCCTGTTGCTCCACAAGGAGGAGCTTGGTGACTGCGTGATGGGCGTCGTCGCCGGCTACCTGCTCTGGAGCGAGATCCTCCCTGACGGACCGCGGGCCATCACGGCCATGGAACAACTGCTCCGTCGCCAGATGGGCACCGTCGGGCGCATGATCGTCAGCGTCGTGGAGGAGGTGCCTTCGCTGGAGAGCTTCGCTTTGCTCGACGGCGGAGCCACCGAGGCTGCGGCGGTGGAACCGGAGGGCGACGGGCTCGGCGAGG
>Ga0181530_10001783_pt1 | contig 26527 bp, 22 predicted proteins | sample PEATcosm2014_Bin_42_FD_119769 | JGI IMG/M metagenome (GOLD analysis project Ga0181530, IMG submission 119769) | Peatland microbial communities from MTU Mesocosm Facility, Houghton, MI, USA - PEATcosm2014_Bin10_60_metaG | ecosystem: Environmental > Terrestrial > Soil > Wetlands > Peat | place... | reverse complement strand
ACCTGCCGAAGAAATGTTTGAGAGCGTGAACGCGGGATGGATGGACCTCGGAATCACGGGTACGGAGCACGTAGCGGGTACGACGTCCGCACGCGATGTATTCGCGGCTGCTCAGCAGGCCGTTAAGGCGTAAATCCCTAACATCAAAGAAAGATCGAGGTCAAAAATGAAGATTCTTGTTTTGGGTGCAACGGGCGGAACCGGACGGCTGATCGTCCGCGACGCCTGGTGCCCCAGGTTCACCCTTCCGTTGGGCTAACCTGGGGTCGATGCTATGCCTTACTGTCTTGGCGCGAAATATCCCTTTCTCGCACGCACGTGGTACTTCTTGTTCTCGGCGAGAATTTCGATCTTGCGGTACTTGCCATCGGGAAGGAAGTCGGCAGGTTTATACGAGATGGCATACTGGCTGCGCAGTTCGTCCTGAATCTCCGTGAACGCGTTGGCCACGTCTTCGATCTTGAACGGGAAGAATGCCTTGCCGCCGGTCTGTTCGGCAAAGTATTCCATCACCTTATCGCCGCGTAACTTGATCCCGCTGGTGTTGGTCGAGATGGCATAAATGATGACCTCGGCGCGCTGCGCCATTTCGACTGCCTCTTCGCGCGAGACCCGGCTCTGGTTGTCTTCCCCGTCGCTCAACAAAATGATGGCTCGCCGCGTAGCCAGCAGGCCCTTGTCGGCGTTCATCAGCTTGTCACGGCAGGCGTAGTAGATGGCGTCGTACATCGCAGTGCCGCCGCCGGGACGCAACATGCGCACCCCGTGCGAGAGCGCCTGCGCGTCGTCGGTGAAATCCTGGGTAACTTCCGGCGTGGTATCGAAGCCGATCACAAAGGCCTTGTCGAACCGGGGCCGCACAATCTGGTTCAGGAACTCGATCGCCGCCTCCTGCTCGAACTTGAAGCGGTCGCGCACGGAGTTGCTGGCGTCGATCAGCAGGCCGACGCGCAGCGGCAGGTTGGTCTGGCGGCTGAAGGATTGAATGCTGAGCGCGGGCTTGTTGTCGTCCATGACCCGGAAGTCGCTCTGGGTCAGGTCCTTCACGAAGTGGTCGCGCTTGTCGGTGACGGTGAAGACGACATTCACTTCGTCGACGCGCTTGCGAATCACGGTGACGTTGTCGTCAGCGTCGCCGCTGGATGCACCGGCCGAATTCGCACCCGGCTTGGCCGACGCGTCGGGTCTGGTGGCTTGTGATGTACTCGACGGCGCGCTGCTCTGCGGCGAAACGCTTGAGCTGTTACCGGTTTGAGTGGACGGCGGCGAGCTGGCCGGCGCCGTCGTCTGCGGCGCAGCTGGCGTTGGTTCAGATGCCGGAGTTGGAGTGGCCGGCGGCGGAGGATACTTTATCGCCGAGGGCGCGGTAGGAAGCTGCTGTTGTGGCGTGTCTTGGGCGACGACGCCCAACGGCAACGCCGCCGCCAAAACCAGGATCAGCCAGGAATTCATGTGAAGCTTTATTATAGCTGTTCGACGAAGAGGATATTTTGCGGCGCATGATTATGTATAGGTTGCCTCGCTTCTGCATGGTAGTTGCATCGCTGCTCCTGCCGTGGAGTTCTTGCCTTTTGGCCAGCACCGGGCGTGCCCACGAGATCAGCAACATCCACTTCGAGAACGCTACCCAAACCACGGTTGATGTAGTGTGGACCACCGCGCATCCCAGCACCTCGCAGGTGCTGATCTCCTACAGCACCGATTACGAGGCCGACCGCTGGGCTCTCCCAGTTGCCGATCCTGCGCTCGTGACCACGCATCGTGTGACCGTCGATCACTTGATCCCGTTCAACCCCAAGACCGGTGACGGGACCTATTACATCTATGTGGCCTCGGTCGAAGCCAAAGGGGAGATGTCCACCGCGCCCGGGCCGCAGACGCAAGACGGAAAGAATCCGTCGATCATGATGCGCACGGCACCGGCCGCCCCGATGGGTCCACCGAGCATGAAGTTTTACACCTCCGGTCCCAATGAAGCCTTCCCTGGTTACGACATGTACTTCCAGGTGCAGCCCATCATAACGGCCGGGGCCACGGGCACGAATCTCTACATCCATAATGAGCGGGGATACAACAACAGCAGCGATGGCGTAGTGAAATACCTGGGCACGGACAAGGGGAATCCCGAATCCATAAGCGTGCATTTCTCCTGCACCTGGGGCAGTTCCACAGGTCTGGATAGCGAAGAGCAACAATTGGACCGCGAACGCAACCTGGGCTACTGTTCCAGCGCCAACGCCAATGTTCGCGACCTGACCATCCGGCTGCGGACCTCACCCAACACGGTCCCAGGGAAATACGCGGTGGCATTCACTCTGGAAAGTAACGGACAGGCGCAGACGGGAAGCTATGAATTCACCGTGCAGCCGGCTCCAACCGCGCCTCCGCCTCCGCAATTAACGCCCAAGCCGATTCCCGGGCTTTCCACCTGGGAAAAGCAGATGATCGATCTGGGCAAGAAGTGGTGCATCTATCGCGATGAGCAAAACGCCGCGGGCAACTTCGTGGACAACTGGGGCTGGACCGGCGATGCCTGGTTTTACGATGGAGGCCGCGTGTATCAGAACATCGACACCTATACCGCCGCGGCCGGGCATCCAAACCATCCCGCCTGGCAGCACTGTGCGCTGACCCTGCTTGATCCTTACGCGAACTATCTGGTGGCCAACAATGGCACCATGGCAGGCTATTCCATCTTTCCTTATGGGATGGCGATGAACTACTACCGGACCAAAGCGCAAGTGATGCGAAATGGCATTCAGGCCGTGGCGACGCAGGGACCGCAGCGCGTGTCGTGCGGCAGCGTTGACCCCGGCGGCATTCGCGAGAACGCCTACCGCAGTAATGCCTGGATGGCGAACGAGATGCTCGGCGCACCGCGCTGGCCGCTGTTGCAACGCAACATCGACAAGGTCATGGGCAATCTGAACATGGCGAACCGGGGACTGGCCGGCTCGGTCCATCCTTTCATGCTTGGCATTGGCATGGAGACGCTGATCCATTGGTACGACCTCAACCAGGCCGAGGGCCATCCCGACTATCGTGTGCTGCCCGTGATCAAGGAGACGCTCGACGCTATGTGGCGCGACCTCTGGGTGCCCAAGCAAAATATCCTGGTGTACGAGCGCTACACCTTGCCGCCCAATCACAGTATGAGCTACGGCGCACTCAACAACCTGGTCTCGGTGGCCTATGGCTGGTACTGGATGCAGACCGGCGACACCGTCGAGCGCGATCGTGGAGACTTGCTCTTCCAGCACGCCTTCGACGATCCCGGGGGGGGCTATAGTTGGAGCGGCAAGCAGTTCAGTCAGGAGTTCGAATTCAGCTTCGACTTTGTACGCTACCGTCAGGGACTGACGACCTCCAGCGTGATTCAGGAGAACAATCCCTATACCGGTCCGTATGCCGACACCAATCCCCCGATCAGCGAGAAAGTGAACTGCGATCCGAACTACTTTCCCGGATGCAAAGCGGGCACCATCGGAAGCACAACCGCGACTATCGGCTGGAATACCTACAAGCCGGCTACGACGCAGCTCATCTACGGAACGAGCGACCACTACGGACAGACCTCGCCGCTCGATAAAGCGATGGTCTTGTCGCACGTCGTGAAGCTGACAGGGTTGGAACCGGGCACGACTTATCACTTCCGCACCAAGTCGGTAGATAGAGCGGGCAATGTCGGCTCTATGAAGGACCTGACGTTTACCACCTTGCCCGCAGATGAGTCAGGAGCGAAGACACCGTAGCTTCCAGGAGGAGCAGCCATGAGCACTGTCGCAAAATATCCAAGTCTTGTAATGATTATCCGGCACGGTGAGAAGCCGGGAGATCCGGCCGACGATACCAGCGGCGGCAAGCACCTGTCCGTGCTGGGCTCCGCTCGCGCCGCTGCCTTGCCTTCACTGTTTACACCCGATCCCGCGGCAAAGCCCGTGAAAGCTCTGGTACAGCGGGCTTGCAAGGTCAAGGCAGGCGCGAGCGCGGAGTTCTCTGGATCCTATTCGTCCACCAGCGAGCCGGCAGGCGCCTCGCGATTTTCGGCGCCCGCCTTTTTGTTCGCAGGCGCTAATAGTAGCAGCAGCCATCGGCCGAAGGAGACAGTCACTGCGCTCTCTCAGGCGATCGGCGTCCAGCTGCAAACGCCCTTTGACGACGACGATTACACCAAACAAGCGCAGGAAATCTTGAACAATCCCTCCACCTATGGCAACCAGGTCGTGCTCCTATGCTGGCACCACGGTAAGGCGCCTGACCTGGCGAAGGCTTTCGGCGTTTCCGGGAAACAACTCCAGGGGTGGGATCCATGGAATCCAACTGCTTTTGATCTTGTGTTCATGATCACCTGGGACAAAAAAGGTAACGTAAACTTCGCGGTTGACTACCAGGAACTGTTATTCGGCGACACCAAGACGAAGTAGTGACACGGCCGCCGTTGGTCCTTTCATTCACTTGTCATCCCGAGCGAAGTGGGCGCGGTCGCGCAGCGATCGCGCTCACGAGTCGAGGAACCTGCTTTCTTGCCGGGGTCCGAAACGGCGTCGTTTCTCAGCCGCGCAACTTTTCCAACAACTCCACCAGCTCCTCTGGCAACGGCGCTTCGAACTCCATCGGCTCGCCTGTCCTTGGCTGCTTGAATTCAATCGCCGCTGCGTGAAGGAAATTCCGCTCGAGCGTGAGCACCGACGGCGATGCCCTTGGCGAAATTGCGGGAGCTTTTGCACTCACCCGCTTCAACTCCTTAGGCGCGCCGTACAGCGCGTCTCCAACTACTGGGTGCCTCATCGACGCCAGGTGGACGCGGATCTGGTGGGTGCGTCCAGTCTCGATCCGCACCTCCAGCAGCGCAAACTTTCCGTAGCCTGACGCGATCCGCTCGCGCACTTCGTAATGCGTTATCGCTGCGCGGCCTGCGCTGCCTCGCGTGGTCATGCGGGTGCGCCGCACCACATCGCGGCTGATGGGAGCGTTGATCGTCCCGCGGTCTTTTGCCGGCCAGCCGTGCACCAGTGCCACATACCGCTTCCTGATCTCGCGTTTGGAAAACTGCAGCGCCAGCTTGCGGTGCGCCACATCGTTCTTGGCGACGATTATCAAACCGCTGGTCTCTCTGTCCAGACGATGCACGATGCCCGGCCGCAACTCGCCCCCAGCCCCAGACAACGCGCCAAAGCGATGCAGCAGAGCATTGACCAGCGTGCCGCGATTGCGCTCATCGTCGGTCGCGCCCGCCCCGGCGTGGACCATCATTCCCGCAGGCTTGTTCACCACCGCCAGGTCGGCGTCTTCGTAAATGATGTCGAGAGGAATGTCCTCAGCAATAGCTCGTAACGGCGGAGGCTGCGGATCGCCGAGGATCGTGATCTGCTCGCCGCCACGCAACTTTAGCGAAGGCTTGGCAATCGCGCCGTTGACCAGCGCCCTTTCTTCGCGCAGCATTTGCTGCACTCGCGCGCGGCTGACGTCAGGAATTTGCCCGGCCAGGAATTGGTCGAGCCGCTGGCCGGCGGCGTCGGCGGGAACGGAGATGGTGAGAGGGAAGCGCGATGGCATTCGCGATGAGGATACAACAAGCGGAATTCAACCACAGAGACACAGAGGAATCAGCCGACGGAATCTGCGCTATGCGGCTCTGACGAACTAGAACCGATTGATGGGCGTTTCGGCGAATTCCCTTAGGTGCCAAACCAGCAGGACAACATGACTTCAAAACTCTGTGTCTCTGTGTCTCTGTGGCGAAAGTCTTTGTCCTATCTTGTCGCCTTCACTGCCACAGGCGGCGTCAGCGCTACGCGCCGCAGCCACAGCAGGCCGCCGAAGATCACCAGGCAAATGGCAATCGCCTGGGTACCGCTCATCCAGCCCAGAAACTGGCCCCGTCCGGGATCGCCGCGAAAGAATTCGATGAAGTAGCGCCCGACGCCGTAGATGATCATGTACGTCCCGATGATCTCGCCTTCGAACTTCTTGCGCCGGATCAGCCACACCAGGAACAGGCAGTTGCAGAGTTCCAGCACCATCTCGTAGAGCTGCGTGGGGTGCAGCGGAATATTTAGCGGCGTGCCCACGATCTGATTGGCGAGCGGGTTGCGAAAGGTCACGGCCCAGGCAACGCTAGTCTCGCGTCCATAGCAGCAGCCGGCGGCGAAGCAGCCGACGCGGCCAAATGCGTGACCCAGCGCGAGACCCGGCGCGAAGACGTCGCAGGTCCGCAACACCGGCATGTGATTACGGCGCATGTACCAGACGCACATCGCCAAAGCGAGCAGGAATCCGCCCGACCACACTCCTCCCGCCTGTAAAGTCGACATGCTGAAGATCTCGGCGGGATGAGCGGTGTAATAGCTCAGGTCAACCAGGACCATCAAAACCTTCGCGCCGAAAATGCCGGAGAGAATGGCGATCAGGCCAAGGTTCCAGAGCTTGTCGGGATCGAGACCCTGTTCGCGGCCGAGCTTAACGATAAGCAGCAGGCCGAAGATCAGGCCCAGCGCGGCCATCAGGCCATAGGTCGGGAGGTTGAAACTGCCGAGGTGAAATAAACGGGGAAACACGCTTCTATTTTAGATGCAAAGGCGCGCTGCTGGACGCAGCGCTGACATTTAGCACTTAGCATTTGGCATTTAGCCAAGGCTCTTGGGTTTAGCTAATTGCTAACTGCTAATTGCTAAGTGCTACGAAAAAACCGACCCGCGGGGCCGTGTTGAGTGGGCCGTCAATGAACCCGTCCTATACGGTGGGAACTCGCCGCAGCTCTTTAGGCATCTCCGCATGGCGGAGCATCGCACACCGAACCGTATACGAGTCGAGTCCCCTGTTCATTGAGCATTGGTTCAAAAAACGGTTGCCACCAACACCAACTTTGCAGGCCGGTTTTCTGATGAGATGCTATGGAAAAGCTAGGCGGATGGCAAGAGGCAAGCGGTAAATAGTTGGCCAAAAACGTGCCGCGCAGAACTGTCAACGCTTCCCAGTTGTCATCCTGAGCGGAGCGCCCGCCGCTTTTCCGAGCCGCTTCATTGCGGCTCGGGCGGGCGCGCAGTCGAAGGATCTGCGGTTAGGTTGCAAGGCAATTTCGGTCGGCGTAGGCGCGAACAGCAGGTCCCTCGACTCGGCCGCAAAAAGCGCGGCCTCGCTCGGGATGACACTGTCGATTAGAACAGAGCGTCATCAGCGCACTGCGCCAAAGCCCGTTCCCGCCGGCTGCACCAACTGCTCAGGATTGGCGAAATTCGCCTGCGCGATGCGGATCTGCTCTTTGAAATTGTCCACCATGTCCTCGCGCAAACGCACTTCGGTAGGCTTCTTGGCGATGCTCATTTTGTCGATCTTGTCTTGCAGGCGCAACAGTCCGTAGAAGAGATTTTCCGGCCGCGGCGGACAGCCGACAACGTAAACATCCACCGGGACGATACGATCCACGCCTTGTAGCACAGCGTAAGTATTGAACGGCCCGCCGACCGACGAGCACGCCCCCATCGAGATGCACCACTTGGGATCGGGCATCTGGTCGTAGATGCGCTTCACGACCGGCGCCATCTTCAACGTGACCGTACCGGCGACGATCATCAGATCGCTCTGTCGCGGGCTGGGGCGAAAGACCTCGGAGCCAAAGCGCGCAATATCGAAGCGCGAGGTGGAAGCGGCGATCATCTCGATCGCGCAGCAAGCCAGGCCAAACGTCATGGGCCAAATCGCCGACTTGCGCGCCCAGTTGAAGACGTAATCGACCGTAGTCACCAGAAAGTTCTTCTCGAACTTGTTCTCAATCCAACCCATGCAGTACCTTCTCTCGATCCCGCTCCGAACCCTAAAAAACTGTCATCCCAACCGAGGACTTTAGTCCGAGTGGAGGGATCGGCGGTTGATTCACTATCTTCGCCGATCACTATACCAGCAGGCTGTGATGAGCGTCACAGGCGCCAAAAGCCCAGTCTAGGCCGGATTGCCAGCCGGTTCAACTTGAGGATTTGCCCCGTTCTTCCGATATTGCTCCCCGGCTCCAGCCCGGCACTCCTCGTCGCTCCGGGAAAAGTACTACACAGGCAATACCAGCCAGGGGACTGCCGACCCAATCTTGGACCCTGCGAGCGTTCGAGGTTACTTTCGAGATTACTAAAGTAACCAAATTATGCGCCGTATTTGGAAAGCACGCGGCGCTTCGGCGTATCTTGCCTGTGTCGGCATTATCCAGAAAAAGGGCCGCCCACCTTCGACAGCCAAGAGGCTTCGGCTCTGTGCTAGCCGTTTGATTTCATCCTGCACCGGTAAAGGTGGCGCTGCAAGACCGCCATGCCAGAGTGCAGCAAGTTGGTTGGAAATAAGAGCGGCTAAAGGAGCTAACGCGTACAGGAGTAGATCAACTATGCACACGAGAGAGCACGTCTTCGTATGTATTCTCTTGCTCATGGCATTCATGGTCAGTTGCTCAAAATCCACAGGCGTTTCCCGAGCATTTGACGATCCGTCCGCAGCGGAGCCGGGGCCAAAGCCGGTTGATACCAGCACGCAGCCTCGTCCTCAACAGCTATCTCCGATTCCGCAACGGCCAGTCCAGTCGGGCCCACTCCATCCCAAGATCCTGACCAAGGACTCCGAGTACAAGACGCTGATTAACCCTCCAGAAGGGGATGAGTTCCTAAGACTGTACAGCGCTGACTACAATGCCAAGATGGCCGAGGTGGAAGCGAGCGTCGCTAAGATAAGTGACCAGGGACTGCGGGAGAAGGCGCGGCTTGATGGGTGGAAAACTGTTGACAAGACTAAGTTTCGGGAGCAGGCAGTCGAAACCCATGCCACCAAGCTCCGGGAATACATGGCGATGCACCGGGATGGGTGGATTGAGGTAGGTCATGCCGACTACGACACGTCGACGGAGATGTTCAGAGTTTATTCAATACCGGCCTCCCCTTTTCAGGGGACTAATAAATTCGAGATGCATATAGACATTGCGACTATAGACGCCGTCTATAACAAGTTTCGTACCCTCGCGGAGCCCAGAATCATGGCCAAAATCGACGAGGAGGTTACGCAATATTTTGCAGCCGAGGATTCTCCGGTTTACTCTCGCGAACAAGTTACTATGTTCCTGCGTCAGCAACACTACAAAACCCACGAATCGCGTATTCGGCTGGAGCAAATGGTAGTTATTGGTCGAGGTGACCTTGCGGACAAAAATATTCAGAGCATATCTATAGTTGATTACCCGACCGAGACCGTGCTGCTGGACCTTGATCCTATGAGTTTCACAGCCAGCAAGCCATCTTGGTTGTATTGACGGGAGGCTGCACCACAGCAAGCGCAAAAACGACCCGAAAAAACGGGGCGCATCGCTGCGCCCCGCTTCGTTTACGCGCTCTCTCGCGAAATCGGGTCTACTCTTATTCGTTAGCTCCAAATTGTTTCAGGTCTTCCGGTCCATCCATCAGCGCCACCTTCTCCTTGCCCTGGACCATGACCCGGACACTTTCCACCACGTCGGGATTGGCCAACGTCGTGATATCTCCGGTGTTCATGTTGTTGGAGAGCGCCGCCAGGACCCGCCGCATGAGCTTGCCGGAGCGGGTTTTGGGCATGTCCGGAACAATGAGAATCCGGCGCGGACGGGCAATCTTGCCAATCATGGTTTCAATTACGTGGGTGACCTTGTCGAGGATCTCCTGGTGCTGAGTCGGTAATATATCCGGCTGAAGGACGATATAGACCTCGGGCACGCGGCCCTTGATCTCGTCCACTACCGGCACCACCGCCGCTTCCACCACTTCCGGAACCGTCAGGCATGCGGACTCGATTTCCTTGGTGCCCAGGCGGTGACCGGCGACGTTGATGACGTCATCCACGCGTCCCAGAATCCGGAAATAGCCGTCCACGGCAAGCACAGCTCCGTCAGCGGCAAAGTACGGCCAGTCCTGCCACTTCTTGCTGTTGGGATCCTTGCAGTATTTGGCATAGTACTGGGTGACGAAGCGTTCGCGATCGCCCCAGATGGTCTGCATGATTCCCGGCCATGGATTGCGAATACAGATGTTCCCCGCCTTGCCGGAACCGGCGTGCACTTCCTCGCCCATTTCGTCCAGAATCATGGGGTAGATGCCCGGCATACCGGGGCCTGCGCTGCCCGGCTTCATGGGATCCAGCGCCGGCTTGGTGGTGCACAGGAATCCGCCGTTTTCGGTTTGCCACCAGGTGTCCACAATGACGGCTTCGCCTTTGCCCACCGTCTCGTAATACCAGCGCCAAACCTCCGGCTCGATGGGTTCTCCCACCGTGGTCATGTGCTTGAAATGATAGTTGTATTTGGTGGGTTCATCATGACCCGACTTGCGCAACATGCGGATGGCCGTCGGCGAGGTGTGAAAGATGTTGACATCCAGGCGCTCGGCAATTCTCCACACCCTGCCCGCGTCAGGATAGGTCGGCACACCTTCGTAGATGACGCTGGTGGCAGCCAACGCCAGAGGTCCGTACACAATAAACGAGTGACCGGTAATCCAGCCGATGTCGGCCATGCACCAGTACACATCTTCGGGGTGAATGTCCTGGATATATTTGGAGCAACCGGTCACATAGGCGAGGTAGCCGCCAGTGCGGTGTTGGCAGCCTTTCGGCTTTCCCGTGCTGCCGCTGGTGTACATCAGAAACAGCGGCGCCTCGGCATCCATGGGAACCGGAGGTACGATTACACCCGAATAGTTGGGAAGGATTTCGTCAACCCAGAAATCGCGCCCTTCTACAAACGGCGAAGCGGTCGCACTCTGGCCTGCGTGACGTCTCCAGACCAGCACCTTCTCCACGGTCGTGCCTTCTTTCTTGGCCATGTCCAGGGCTATATCGGCGCCGGCTTTGTGGTCGAGCAGCTTGCCGTTGCGATAGTAGCCATCCATGGTGATCAGGACCGAGCTGCCGGAATCGGCGGCGCGCATGCCGCAAGCCTCGCCGCTGAAGCCTCCGAACACAACCGAGTGAATCACCCCCAGCCGGGCACAGGCCAGCATGGTAATGGGCAACTCGGGCACCATCGGCATATGGATGGTGACGCGATCTCCGCTCTTCAGACCACAGAACTCGCGCAGCAGCGCCGCGAATTCATTCACTTTGACATACAGTTCGCGATAGGTGACGGATACAGGCGCCTCGGATTCCGGCTCCGGAACAAAGATGATGGCCGCTTTGTTCTTGTACTTGTCGAGGTGACGGTCCACGCAATTGTACGAGGCGTTGATCTTGCCGCCTACGAACCACTTCCAGAACGGTGGATCATTGGTGTCGAGCGTGGTGTCCCAGTACTTGTCCCAGGTCAACAGATCGGCGTACTCCCGGAAGCACTCCGGAAAATTCTTCTCGCTGAAGCGTTCGTTGACGTCGGGATCGGTTAGATTGGCCTGGCCGATAAATTTCGCGGACGGGTAATAGTATTCTTCCTCCCGCCAATGAACTGCGATCTGGGCCTCGCTGGTTTGAGCCACCGTAGTCTGCTGCTGAAGAGTTCGAGCCATATCAAGTCACTCCTTGAATTCTGATTTAATGGTTATTTTGCGCTAATACTGTACCGCATTAGGCTGGCCGCTGCGATGGATTTCTCTGCCGAGCCCGGGATTTTTGAAGCTATTTCCTGATACGTTCCGGCCCGCCATTACAGCGGGCCGGACATCTTCCAATTACTCTTTCATTTGACTTCGCTCTTAGCGGGAGCCGCTGCGGCTTGCGCATCCAGCGCCGTCCTCATCTGGTGCCACGCATGCCGCGCTTCTTCCACCGAGCCTTCGTCTTCAATGGTGGTGATGTCGCCTGGGTTCTTCTCCTGGGTGACTGCCTTGAGCACGCGCCGCATGATCTTGCCGCTGCGCGTCTTGGGCAGCATGTCGACGAAGTTCAAGTCCCCGATGACGGCCACCGGCCCCAGCTCGTGACGTACCTGGTCGAGCAGAGTTCGCTTCAGCTCGTCTGAAGGGGTGAAGCCTTGTTTCAACACCACAAAGGCTGAGATCACTTCGCCGCGCAACTCGTCGGGGCGGCCAATTACGCCCGATTCCGCGACGGCCGGATGCCCGAGCAAAGCAGTCTCAACTTCGATGGTGCCGATGCGGTGTCCGGCAACGTTGAGGATCTCGTCGGCGCGGCCGGCAAACCACACATAACCGTCCTGGTCGATCTGCGCCGAATCGCCGGTGTAGTACACACCAGGAATGATCTGCCAATAATCGCGTCCGTAGCGTTCCTTTTCGCCCCACAGCGCCGGCGTCAGTCCCGGGAACGGCCGCTTGATCACCATGATGCCTTTTTCGTTGACGCCGCAGGGTGTACCGTCCATCTGCACCACTTCGGCTTCAATTCCGGGCATAGGAACCGTCGCGCTGCCCGGCTTGATAGGCAGCATTCCTAATCCATACGGATTGCCGAACATGGGGCCGCTGGTTTCCGTCTGCCACATGTGATCGATGACCGGAATCCGGTTCTTGAAGATCTTCTTCTGCAGCCATTCCCAGGCCGGAGCGTTGAGAACTTCTCCAGCGCAGAACACGCGCTCCAGCGCGCTGTAGTCGATCTGGCCGAACGGGCCATCGCCATACTTCATCAGCAGCCGCACCGCGGTTGGTGAGGTGAAGATGCCGGTGACGCGATATTCCTCGATCAGCGCCTTCCAATTGCTTTCCGGAGCGGGATAATCCAGCGCGCCCTCGAAGGCTATGGTCGTCGCGCCGGCGATCAGAGGCGCGTAGATGATGTAACTATGACCAACGATCCAGCCGATGTCGGAGGTTGACCACCACACATCCGACTCCTTGAGCCCGAATAGCCACTTGCCCATAGCGTCGATATGTACCTGATAGCCGCCGTGCGTGTGGACTGCCAGCTTGGGGGTCGCGGTGGTGCCGGAGGTCGCCAGGATAAAGGCCGGCTCATTGGCTTCCATGCTCACGTAGTCACCGCTGTGGCCCGGTGCACGCGCCAGGAACTCGTCCCAGAAGATGTCGCGCCCTTCGCGCATGGGGGTCTCAGCAGGGGTTCGCTTCAGAAGGACCACGTGCTCGACCATGTCGCCCGCGTTTTCCAGGGCCTCGTCAACGATCTCCTTCAGGCGCGTTTCCTTGCCTTTGCGATAGGTGACGTCCGCGGTGAATACCAGTTTCGAGCCGCTCGCCTGAATGCGATCGCCCAGCGCCTTCGAGCCAAATCCTGCGAACACCACGGAGTGAATCGCGCCGATGCGGACTGTCGCCAGCATCAGGATGATGGCCTCGGGAGTGGTCGGCATGTAGACCGTGAGGCGGTCGCCCTTGTTGATGCCCATGCCGCGCAGCGCCGCCGCCACCTGTTCCACTTCATAGAGCAGATTGGCGTAGGTGTAGATCCGGCGCTCGCCGCGCTCGTTGAGATAGATCAGCGCGGTGTGGCCGCCGCGTCCGCGCTTTACGTGATAATCCAGCGCATTGTAGGCCAGGTTGGTCTGTCCGCCGACAAACCACTTGAAGCTTGGCCGCGTCCATTCCAGTACGCTGTCCCACTTCTTGAACCAGGGCAGTTGGTCCGCCGCCCGTCCCCAGAAACCTTCCGGATCCTGTTTGCTGTCGTCGATCCACCGCTGCACCACGGGACTGATCAGCTCGTGCGATATGGCGTGCAGATGGTGCTCGTCGATGGCTCCCGGCCCTGTCGCTACAGCCATCTTGGTTGCGCTATCCATGATGAAGACGCTCCTTGCGATCTATGAACAATGAGAAAATCCAGCCTAAACAACCGCGCCGGACCTTGCGGCCCGGCGCTACGAGTATCCGTTACACGTGCTTCGGACGCTTTGCCAGGAACTCCGAGATCAGCGCCACCAGGGCCAGAACTGCAGCCGTGTAGAACGCCGCCTGGTAATTGTGATACTTGTCGTAGAGCTTGCCGCCGATGCGGCCGCCGAGAAGGCCGGCGACGCCCCAAGCGGTAAACAGCATCCCGTAGTTAATTCCAGCGTTTTTCGTGCCCCAAAAGTCGGCAGCGGCAGCGCCGTTTACGGACAGCTGCGTACCATAGCACCAGTAGACAATGAACAGCATCACGAACAGCGCCGCGACGTTGCCACCCACGGCATACAGAATGGGCATAGCCACCATGGAGATGCCGATCATCAGGCGCAAGACGTTGATGCGGCCCAGGTGGTCCGACATCCACCCTGAGAGGATGCGGCCCATGGCGTTTCCTGTCGCACCCACGATCAACCCGACCGAGGCCAGGGTGGTGCTGGGTATACCGACGCTTTTGGCGAAAGGCACCAACTGGCTGATGACCATGAGACCGGCGGCGCAGCCAAACGCATACGCAATCCACATAAAGTAGAAGGTCGGCGTGGCCAGCGTTTCACTCGGGGAGAAGTCGTAAGTAGTCGCCGCAGCTTTCGAGCTCGGAGCGGGCGTCCACCCTGCCGGTTTGTATCCAGCGGGAGGATTCTTTAGCAGAAACGCGCCGATCACGGTCATCACCAGAAAGATCACGCCCAGGACCTGGAAGGTGGTGCGCCAGCCAAAGTGCGGGATCAGGTAGCTGGCGGACAAGGGGCCAAATATGGCCGAACCGCCGCCGTAACCGCCCACCGCCAGTCCTACCGCGAGACCGCGCTTGTCCGGGAACCACTTCGACATAACAGGGATCGGGGTCGAGTAGCCGAAGCCGTTGCCCAACCCGCCGATCACGCCAAAGCAGATGAACAGGTAGGTCAGGCTGGTGGTGTACGCACATAGAAAGAAGCCCAGACTCACCAGGATTGCTCCGGTGAGCGAGATCCAGAACGGCCCAAGCTTGTCCTGCAGCCGCCCGGCCACGATAAACGTCAAAGCGAACACCACGACCGCGATGGTGAAGACCGTCGAGGTATCGGCGCGCTTCCAATGAAACTCCTTCTCCAGCGGAGCCACGAACACGCTCCATGCATAAAGGGTGCCCAAAGCGAGGTTCATCATCATGCCGCCGACGACCCGCCACCACCGGTTCAAGCTGGTGCTGCCGATCTCAATCGATTCGGCCGTTTGCACTGCTGCTATCGCCATTTCTTATCTCCTTTTTAGCCAGTGCCCAAAGCTCAGCACTGCGCTCCTACATGATCAATCAGGGAATTAGGGCCTGGAATGGTTTCCGCTGTCCGCGTGAGAGGGTCTGCAGAAATTGCCCGGTGGCCCGGCTGTACATCAGCGAGTTGACCTCCCACAGTTTCGAGCTACGAACCAAACCTCGCCTGGTCTGGGCAGGACCGAGCCGAGCACATAACCGTTGGCGGGAAGCGATATGGGGTAGAGGAGAGTGGTCAAGCCTTCTTCCTGAAGGGTGCGCATCCGCCGGCCGGAACTTGGAATTCCGGCCTCCCGGCTGGGAAAAGCTTGTTCCGCCGGGCCCGACAGGGTGAAGTTATGAGACCTTCGCTTCCCGCCTTATTGAGCCGTTGTGGACGGGATTGTCCTTCGCCACGCAGCCCGGGGTCTGTGACCCCAGATACGGGCGCGTGTGACAACCGTCACTAACTGCCTGGTTGTCACTCGGAAACCCGCCACACGCTCGCCTCGACTGCCCGTCCGCTCCACGGCCGCGAACCAGACACTCAAACCAGCCGATTATGCCCCTCGGGGCACCCGTAAGGAATCCTACTTATAGGGGATGTGGAAGATGCCTAAGGTGATAGCATAGGAAGTAACGTCGGGAGGACATGTGGGATCACCTTACGGCTTTGAGCTGGTAGAAGATTGTCTAATTTGTAAGCTCCGGACTGACAGTTTCTTCTGTTCTCTTCCGAAGACAGCTCTGGAGGCGTTCGACAAGATCAAGTACTCGGCCGCCTACCCGGCGGGCGCGGTACTGTTCGTGGAAGGCCAGTCGCCGCGTGGAATCTACATGCTGTGCAAAGGGCGGGTCAAGCTCTCCACCACTTCCGCCGAAGGCAAGACTCTCATCCTGAAAATTGCTCAACCCGGCGAAGTGTTGGGTATGCACGCCACCGTCTCCGGCACACCCTACGAGATCACCGCGGAGACCGGCCAGCCCTGCCAGTTGAATTTCGTCAAGCGCGACGACTTCCTGAACTTCCTCCAAAAGCACGGGGACGCCTGCCTGAAGGCCGCTCAACACCTGAGCAAAGATTGCCAGAGCGCTTATCAGCAGATACGCAGCCTGGGGCTTTCGCACTCCGCTCCGGAGCGCCTGGCCCGCCTGCTGCTGGAGTGGACCGCAACCAGCCATAACCAAGTCGAACCCAAGGTGAAGCTGGCGCTCACCCATGAAGAGATCGCGCAGATCATCGGCACCTCGCGCGAGACCGTGACCCGCGTTCTGGCGGACTTTCGCAAGCGCCAGGTCGCCGTCCTCAAAGGTTCCACCCTTACCATCCGCAACAAGTCAGTGCTGGAGAAATTGGTCGGCGCCTAAGAAGTCGGCTTCCCCGAGTTTCACGACTTCACAAACTTCAGCGAGGCCGAGTTCATGCAGTAACGCAAGCCGGTCGGCCGCGGTCCGTCGTCGAAGACGTGGCCCAGGTGAGCATCGCACTCGGTGCACTTCACCTCGGAGCGCGTCATGCCCAGGCTGTTGTCGTTGCCGGTCTTGACGTTCTCTTTCGCGATCGGCTCCCAGAAGCTTGGCCAGCCCGTCCCCGAATCAAACTTGGTCGCCGAGCTGAACAACGCATTCTGGCAACACACGCAGCGGAACATCCCTTTCGCATGAAGGTCCCAGTATTGGCCGGTAAAGGCCCGCTCGGTTCCGGCGTGCCGTGTGACGTCGAACTGCTCGGGGGTCAACTGGGCGCGCCATTCGGCATCGGTCTTCACCACCTTGGGCACGCGCTTGGGGCCGATCTTTTCGCCATCATCTTTGAACTCCACCACTTCCACATAGCCGGTCGCCGCCGGTGCGGCCTCGGCAGCGTTGCGGTTAAACAGGCTCATGAACGCGACTCCTGACAGGGATAGAAAACTGGTTTTCAGAAAATTTCTTCGGTTGGTCGTCATAGTGTACTCAGTTGGGGTTCGAATTGTTACATTCGATCTCGGTGGTAGAGCTGGCCTTCAGGCCAGGGTCACCGAAATCGGTCTTGGTTAGGGTCCAGTGGTCATCTGCACCACTGCGCCGAGTCGATCGCTTTCTTTACGAACGCGGCGCTGAAGCGCCGCACCACCAAACAAATTACTGATTGCGATAAAGCTGCGGAAACATCTGCTGCAAGTTGGCCACTTTCGGCAGATCGAAGTGCGCGATGTACGGATTATCCGGATGCCGCGCCGCATAGTTCTGGTGATAGCCCTCCGCGGGATAGAAGCCCTTCAGCGCGACCACCTGGGTCACGATCTTGTGCGGATAGACCTTCGCCTGCTCCAACTGCGCAATGTACGCCTCCGCGATGCGCTTCTGCTCATCGTTGCCGTAGAAGATCACGGAACGATACTGCGTGCCGTCATCCGGGTCCTGGTGGTTCAACTGCGTCGGATCGTGCGCCACCGAGAAGAAAACCTGCAGCAACTGGCCGTAAGTAATCTTCGAGGGATCGTAGACGATCTTCACCGACTCGGCATGGCCTGTCGTTCCCGTGCTGACAACTTCGTATTCCGCCGTACTCTTCGAACCTCCGGAATATCCCGACGTTGCGCTGATAACGCCCTTCACGTGTTGGAAGACGGCTTGGATACCCCAGAAGCAACCTCCCGCGATGACCGCCGATTCCTGTCCGGGCGAACCAGCCAGTGGTTCATCAACCACGGCTTTGGGAAGCGCCATCGCCTTCTCGCTCGCAACCACAGGACCGCCAGAGTCGTACATCACCACTCCGGCCACTAGAGCGGCCATACACGCCGCCAAAACCAAACGCACCCACAACTTCGACATATGTTTTCCTTGTCCGGTTTGATGCTTCCGTTACTCTCGATTAGAGTCACAATCCGACGGAAGGTTACAAGGCAAATCGGCCGGCGCTTACTGGCCGCTATAGCATTGGGGACCATCATGAAGGGTACGCAAGCCAGGGGTAATCGGATTGGGAGCAGACGCTTCCCAAACAGCCCTGCTTGCTGCGATGCAGCAAAACGTCGCGTCACTTCAATTGCGGCTTGAATTGCTCGTCAATTTCGACCTGGTAACCATTGGCGAGGCGATTGTTCCCATTGGCCAGTCCGACCACTGACATCAGCTCGTGAAACATTTCCGGCGTCATGCCCTTGTTGCGCGCCGACGCGGTGTGTGTGGCGACGCAGTAGGGGCAGCCGTTGGTCGCGCTGACGGCTATGTAGATCATCTCCTTCATCAGCGGGTCGAGCGCGCCCGGCCCCATGATCTGCTTGGTGTCTTGCCAGGTCCGCTGCAACAGCGCAGGATCGTGAGCCAGGGCCTTCCAGAAATTATTGATCCGGTCGGTCTTGCGTGTTGCCATGATGTCGTCATACGCCGCCCGGACTTCGGGGCTGGCGTCCGCATATTCGATGAGTCCGAATGTTGCCATAAGAAAGTCCTTTCACCTCAGAGACAAGAAGAAACTGCTTTCACCACAGAGACACAGAGACACAGAGAAGAGGAAAGAAGAAAAGAAAAATGAAAAACGAGAAACCTCTGTGTCTCTGTGTCTCTGTGGTGAAAAATCACTCCACCTGCACTTTTTCGCGATAGCTCGCCACTTGCACGTTCCATCCCAGCGCCGCGGTCATGGCATCGCGCAGTTGCGCAGCGGCTGCCGGCTCGCCGTGCACCAGATATGTCTGCTTGGGCGCGTGCCGAAAGGTGTGCAGCCACTCCAGCAGTTCGGGTGTGTCAGCGTGGTCGCTGAACTGCTCCAATGCCGCCACCTGCGCGCGAATGGGAACTTCCTGGCCGAACATCTTTACCTCAGGCGCGCCGTTCTTGATGGTAAAGCCTCGCGTGCCCGGCGCCTGAAATCCGATAAACAGCACAAGGTTCTTGGGATCGGGCAGACGCAGCGTCAAATGATGCAAAATGCGTCCGCCGGTGACCATGCCGCTGGAGGAAACGATAATCACCGGGGACTTTATGTCATTGATTTTCTTGGAATCGTCCTGCGTGATATCGAAGTGGAAGTTCGGCCAGTCGAGCGGCGAACCGTACTTTCCGATCAGCGCCTTGGTCGCCGGCGTGAACTCCTCGGAGTGCTTCAGGAAAATCTGTACCGCCTTGATCGCCATCGGGCTGTCGGCGTGCACCGGCACGCGCGGCACCTGCCCGGTCTCCATCAGCTCTTTCAGGATGAACAGAAATTTCTGGGTGCGTTCGACGGCGAACGATGGCACCACCACGCTGCCTCCACGCTGTAGCGCGGTGCGAATCAGCGCAGCCATCTCGGGGCGCGGATCGGTGTGTGGATGCTCACGATTGCCGTACGTGCTTTCCATCACCAGCAGATCGCAATCCTCGCCTTCCGTGGGACCGGAATGAATGACCTTGCCGGGCGCGATTTCGCTATCGCGCACCCGCCCAATGTCACCGGTGAAAAGCAGCTTCTTCGTGCCTCCAGAGGTCAACGCGATCTCCGCCATGGCAGAACCAAGGATGTGAGCGGCAGGAACGAAGCGGAACGACAGCTGATTGCTGAGCTGTTTGACCTCGCTAAAGTTAACCGGACGGAAGAGCGTCATGCATTGCTGCGCTTCTTCCATGGTGTAGAGCGGCAATGCGGGATGGTGTTTCGACGCCTTCGTCTTGTTGTAGAACTCGGCGTCTTCTTCTTGCAGGTGTCCGGAGTCGGGCAGCAAAATGCCGCACAGGTCGATGGTCGGCGGGGTGGCGTAAATCGGCCCGTGAAAGCCTTCTTTGACCAGCCGCGGAATCCAGCCACAGTGGTCGAGATGCGCGTGGGTCAGGATGACGGCATCGATGGTGTTCGCGGCTACCGGCAGGTCCTGCCAGTTGCGCTCGCGCCATTCCTTTTGCCCCTGAAACAGACCACAATCAATGAGCACTTGCAGCGGACGACTTCCGTTGTTGTCCACATGGATCAGGTGCTTCGATCCCGTAACCACTCCGGCAGCGCCTAGAAATTGGATGTAGGTCATACTGGCTTAAAGCTTACCGCCCGTTTCGGTCTGTGTACCATGACATTGTCGCGTTGTCGTTTCTGAAACCCAACGTCAGCCAGTCGCCCCGGGCGATTCCGCCGGCCAATGGCCTCTGACAGCATGGATGTAACCAATTGATTAAGGCTGACACCTTCGCGCTCAGCCAAATCCACAAGTTTCTTATGTAGCGACCTAGGGACTCGCTGGAGCCACTTGCCACTGGGAAGTCGTTCGGCGGTTCGCGGTTCAGGAATTGCTGTGTCGCTGATCAGGGCATCCTCAAGCCATAACTCCATCACCTCGTCCAGGTTCTTCAGAGATTCGGCTTGAGTGCTGCCGTGGGCCGTGCAGCCGGGTAATTCCGCGACTCTGGCTACCCAGTCACCCTCCTCATCCTTGCGCAAGGTGATTCCATATGGGAGTGTGCGAAAATAATTCCGCTTCTTAACGATTTCATTCTTCATATAGTCCGAGCTCCACCATTGCATTCAGGAAATCGTCAACGTTACTGCGGCGGCGGGACATTGTACACGCTGCCCACATTCGCCTCCGGCACGCTGCCGTCGTTGACCACGATTTTGTCGGGAGCGACAGGGACTTCAATGCGGCCGGTGCCCTTTTCTCCCGCCTTCACCAGCACCCGCATCATCTTTTCGCCGGATGGAGTCTGCACCAGAACCGGGACCTCCGCTCCTGCGTGGCCGCGGTCCTCAATAGTGACCGTCACCAGCAAACTCTTCGCCTCGCTCAACAGCGGCCGCGCGTAAGCCGACTCAACGTGAAATTCGGGCAGGCCGCGGTCACGATAGACCCAGTCGTCGAAGAACCACTCCAGGTCGCGCTTCGAACTCGTCTGCAAGAGCCGCTGAAGGTAGCTGGGGTCCTTGTCGGCTCCCGGATGATACGCCGCCAGCGCTGACTGCATCGCCTGGTCGCCTAGCATGTCGCGCAGCATCCACAGCACGAAGCTGCCCTTGCCACGCAGGTAGAGCTCATCGTTGGTGTTGAGCAGGGTGTTGTTAGCGGAGTTGGAATCCGAAGCCGTCTTCGAGGCGGCATCCGTTTTTGGATTTGCCGCTTCTTCGGCCTGCACCAGCGGCTCGCGGAACTCGTCAAGGAAGTCCAACGCGGCTTTGCGGCCGGAGCGATTGTCCACTAAGACGATTTGCAAGAACCGCTCCATACCCTCCTGTATCCACAAATGAGGAGAGTGAAAGCGGGCCGCAACCTGTGTCGGCAGCAACAAGAGCTGCAACGTCGGAGTTGGCGCCGGGCGCAGCGGGGTGAACAAAATCGCTCCGCTTTGGTAGGGATTGGCATCGGGTTCGGTCAACTCCACCACCCGCGCCGGTTGGCCGGGCTCGCCCAGCCAGTCGTGGAGCAGCGGATCGTTGGCTTCGGCCGCCAGCGCGTAATCGCGGGCCAGCGAAGTGTCTTCGGGAACATGCAACAGGGAAACTGTCGGGCGATCCAGCGATTGGTAGTTGGCGATGGCAAAGGCAGGCGCGCTCTCCTTCATGCTGGTCAAAGTTAGCGTATTGCTGAACTCCTTGAGCTTGCCGGCGCCGCTTCCAGCTTGCGCAACTTCGCGACTCTCGCCGCAACTGGAGACTGCGGCATTCACCGCGATACAGAGCGACTCCGTGCTTGCGCCGAGCACAATAATGCGGGCATCGAACTCACTGCGGGCGTGACGCTGCTTCCACCCTGCGATAGCATCGAACGCCGCATTCCCATCGCTCATACTTACCGCATCGATGGCGACGGGATACCAGACCACATACCCCAGCCCGCGCACCGCGGTAAAGGCATCGCTGATCGCGTCCCAATCGTTGCGCGCGGCGACTTCGGCAGGGGCGCCCATGCGCGTCAGGCGCGTCGCATCCGGCGTGATGGTCCCGCCGTACTGCACATCCAGGGTGATCGACGCCGCCGGCGGCAACGGGTCCGGCAGTGTAACGATCACCTCCGAAAGGCTGCCGGTGTGATCGATGTCGGAAGTGTAGTTCTCACCCAGCCACGGCAGCGGCTTATCGTCGAGCGCGATGCTGTTCCATGCCAGCGATGACGATACCTGCAAGGCAACGACCTTCTCGGGACCCTTGGAGTCGTTGCGTAGCGTAAGCTTGCCGGTAACGGCCATGACGTGGGTGGTGCGGTCGATCTGGACTTCCAGTTGGTAGCGGGTGATGGTGAAAGCTTGGCGATCAAGCGCATGCGCGCTTGCCGGGGTGACCACGCAGAACAGCACAACCGCAAGCCACGGCTTCATTGGGAACCCTTGGCCCTTTCCGCGTTCTGCGCTGCTCTCCGTTGCCGCGCCAGCTCGTACATCACCACGCCTCCCGCGACCGAAACATTGAGCGACGGCACCTGCCCGAGCATCGGAATCGACACCAGAAAATCGCAGCGTTTGCGGACGAGGTCGTGCAGGCCTTTGCCTTCGGCGCCGAGCACGATGGCGCAATGCATCTTGTAGTCCAATTCGTCGTAGCTCTGGGTGCCGCGCTCGTCCAGCCCCACGGTCCAAACGTTGCGCTCTTTCAGCTCGTCCAACGTGCGTGAGATGTTGGTGACGCGCGCGATCGGCAGATGCTCGGAGGCCCCGGCCGACGCCTTCACCGCCGTGCCGGTCAGCCCCGAGGCGCGCCGCTCCGGGATGATGAGGCCGTCGGCGCCGGCGCCATCCGCGGTGCGAATCAGCGCGCCCAGGTTGTGCGGGTCTTCCACGCCGTCCAGCACCAAAAGAAAGCTGTAGTCGCCACGGCGCTGCTCCAGCAGGGTGTCCACATCGGCGTACTGCTTGCTGCTGGTTACGGCGATGACGCCCTGATGGGTATTGGTATTGGCGGTGCGGTCCAGTTGCTCGCGCGGCAGGAAGCGCACTTGCACCCCGCTGGCCCGGCAATCGTCAATCAGGCGCTGCATCCGCTGATCGTGGCGCTCGCGCGCGATGCCCACATATTCAAAGCTGCGCGCGCCCGACTTCAGCGCCTCGATGACCGCATGAATGCCGTAGATGACAACCATGTTTGGAGGTAGTGTACGACAGGATAGCTGTCAGCTGTCAGCCATCAGCCGTCAGCTATCAACTCGCTAGTGTAAATCTCGTAGCTGTCCTGCACGATCACGAAGATGGGAATTTTGACCGGCGTCGATACTTGAAGCCCAGATTCTTCTTTTCTAATTTTTCCGCACAGCCGCGGCTGCGACTCCGAACTCATCTGGCTAGAACGAATTCCGCTGCTTACTGTCTCACCTCGCTCCAGGCTCCGTCGGGATTGAACTGGGTTATGAACGGCGCCTGCACTTTGGTCGCCTCTCCCATGTCCTTCTGGAAAATAATGCCACCCTGGTTGATCTCGAAGGTCATGACACCGGACACTCCGTATTCGGCTGGATAGGCGATGAAACCAAATCCGCGGTTCATGATTCCGCCCCTGACATAGTCCCGCAGACCACCGTTGGCCCAGAATCCTTGCGTCATTAACATGCCGAAGTAATAGCCATGGAAAGGCTTGTGCAAGCTGGGCTGAACCTTGGCGCCCTCGTCGGTGGCATACGCCACCAGAGGTCCCAGCGGACTTCTCGGCTTGCCCGGCGCCGTCGGCCAGTACAAGCCGTCTTCTTTGCCGGGATCGCTGATGAACTTGCGCGCAAACTGCTTTATTCCGTCGTGCTGCTGCAAGAGGTATTCAATCTGCGAGTCCGCCAAGGCAGCGCACACATCAATCGCCGCCAGTTCATTGCGGGCTACGATGCGGTTGGTAAGCTCAAGCTTTCCGGCCGCGGTATCGAAGTACCACTGCCCCGACAATTCCTTCTTGAGGGGAACCGGGAAAACCGTATTGCTTACGCCGACCATCAGGATTGCGCTCCCATTCTCCAGCCTCCGCCAGCGATTCAATCTGTCGTAGGCAGCGGCAAATCCGGTAAATGAGACCTTGTCGTCCCCCGCGTTGCCGGAGGAAAAGATGTCGTTCGAATCCGGCCCGAAGATCGCCTGCATTTGCCGCTGATTGTTATTCCTGGCGGCGTCGGCCAACACCTTGCCGGCCTCCTCGGGCGAGGCGAAGGTCTGTTGATCGTGGGCCGGCCCACCCGTTGCAGTTGCGTGCCGCCGGCATGCCGGAAGCGCGATCGTGAGGGCCGCCAGGGCGAAAGCTATGCAATGCCGGTACTGCAGCAACCCGCGCTTCCGCCCCGCCAGCGAAATCATCTTCATCCCAGCCTCCCTTGTTTTGCTTAACCTCGAGCCAGTCGAAGGAATCACCAGTGCAATCCGCTAGAGCGGCCTCCGATACCCCAACCCGCGTTTCCGCCCCGCTCGCTCCATGCTCGATAGCTAACCGGGCGCTCGCCCCAGCCTCCAATCCCGAAGCTGGCTTCGGCCAGGTTGCCCCAACCGCTGAAGGCCGTCACCTTCTCGTCTCCGGTGCTGTGCCCCCAACCCCGGGGATCCTCCGGGCTCGGCCATCCGCCGCTCTCGGGCGCATTGGCGCTGGCGATCTCAGGGCTGCCATTCGGGGTCACGGTGCCGGTACCGCTGATACTGAAAGTGTGCTTGGCGGTAGGGCCTTGGGGAGCTGGTGCGCTGGCTGGTGCGCTGGCTTGGGTGCGCGCTTGGGCGCTGAACGGCCGGGTCGCTTCGTCGTGGTAGGTGTGGTTGCCGTAGTAGATATAACCGCCGTAGTTGCCGCCACTCCACGCGTGATTGCCGAAGTAGGGATAGTTGCGATAGTTAGCCACCCCCTGATACCAATTGCAGCCCCAGTTGCCCCAGCCCCAGTCGGTGCTCGCCAAGGCGCCAATTGCCACCCCCGCTCCAAACGAAAGCGAGGCGTCTGCACCCCGGTTCGCGTCCTTGTAATTCGGCGTCTCTATGGGAGTTCCATAAAATGTCGCCGGGTTGTACTGCGGCACATACACCACCAGCGGATTTCCCGGCTGCAATATGATGACGTCGCCGCTCGGTTGCGCCAGAATCAACAGCGGATTGGATTTAATACTATCCGCTGCCTTGGCCTTGGCGCGCAACAACTGGATTGCAGCCATCAGCGTGGAATGCTGATTGTGGTAGGACTCGCCCAACTGCGACGTCCACAGGAGATTCTGCGCCAGGTTGTGCATCACCGCCGGAAACAGTGCCAGCGCCTTGACGCTGGGGTCCCACACTTGGGCGCCGATTGCCTGGATCAGGGCGTTCCCCGTCAGGCTCCGGTTCTGCTCCAGCCAGGTGTCGGCGGCCACCACCTGGTCGGGAAAGGTCGCGGCAATCAGCACCTCCGCCAGTAGTTGGTCGGGGTAAATCGCAATCGGCGCGACCAGACTTTGCAGCTCGTCAGGGGTAAGTGGAATTCCCTGGCCAGAGTAGTCAGATCCTGATAGCGCGGCGGACTGGTAAAGCACTGCCCCGCCGGAATCCAGCGGCAGGGTGACCAGCAGCAGAGTAAAACCAAGGGCGATTGCTAAAGGCTGCCTGAAGCGACACACGATCATCCGATTCTTCTCCCATGGAGGCCTGATGTTTTTTTAACCGAAGCGGCGGTCAACGCGCCAGTGGAAAATTCCCGCCCAGCGTCCCACTACTACAGTGACAGAACATGCTCCATTTCACAAACCGGACCTCGCCATTCCGCAACCGGGTGGGCATTCGAATCACCGCCCGGCACCCAACGTCGCGTTCTTCCGTGCGCTCCGGCTACACTATTGTTTCGGCTTTTTTCCTGAGAGGATGAGGTCTTCATCATGGCAAGCGGCAATAAGAAGAAGGGCGTGATTGCAATTCTCACCGGCGGCGGCGATGTGCCCGGCCTCAACCCCGCCATTCGCGCCGTGACCCTGCGCGCCATCAGCGAAAACTATGAGGTCATCGGGCTGCGCCGCGGATGGGCCAGCCTGATCGACCTGGTGCGCGACAAGGACTACGACAACAGCGACAATTACCAGCGTCTCACCGAAGAGGTGGTGAATCGCGCCGGCCGCACCGGTGGGACGTTTTTGCACACCTCGCGCACCAATCCCAGCCGTGTACGCAAGACCGACGTCCCCGCCCACCTGCGCGAGAGCTACCAGGCCGAGCGTAACGATCTCACCAAGGAAGTGCTCAAGAACCTGGAATGGCTGGGCATCGATTACCTGATCCCCATCGGCGGCGACGACACCCTTAGCTACGGCGTTCGCCTGTTCCAGGAAGGAGTGCGGGTCATCGCCATCCCCAAGACCATGGACAACGATGTGCCGGGGACCGACTATTGCATCGGCTTCAGCACCTGCGTGACCCGTATCATCGAAATGTCCAACCGGCTGCGTACCTCTGCCGGCTCGCATGAGCGGATGCTGGTGCTGGAAGTCTTCGGCCGCTACACCGGCTTCACCGCCATGCTCCCAACCATGGCGGGTGCGGCCAACCGCTGCGTCATCCCCGAGTTCAAGTTCAATGTCGATCGCCTCACCGAGCTGCTGATCTTCGATCGCAACCAGAACCCCAGCAAGTATTCGGT
>Ga0181530_10001782_pt1 | contig 26541 bp, 34 predicted proteins | sample PEATcosm2014_Bin_42_FD_119769 | JGI IMG/M metagenome (GOLD analysis project Ga0181530, IMG submission 119769) | Peatland microbial communities from MTU Mesocosm Facility, Houghton, MI, USA - PEATcosm2014_Bin10_60_metaG | ecosystem: Environmental > Terrestrial > Soil > Wetlands > Peat | place... | reverse complement strand
TTCCGCGCAGCCGATGTAGAATCGGCCGCTAGTTCCGCTGCGCAGGATGTAGACGAAAGGCATACAGCAAGATTTTGGTGGACCTGGTCGGGATCGAACCGACGACCTCTTCCATGCCATGGAGACCCGTTTAAGAAATACAACAACTTACAGCGCCCAGAGGACCGTCTTTTGGGTTTTTGTACCCGTAACGCAGGTAAGGATCACAGGTAAGACGCGCAGGTTAGCGCCGTCGGCCTGCGCCCTAAAACCACCCCGCTCTGCCGCTCAGGTGCCGAGAGAGGCATGATCGGGGTCAACCGCGACAGGTAGCCACCCATTACTCCGACCTGGTCGGGAGCCGCTGTGCGCAGCATTAAGCGAAGTCAGCGGGCCTTCCTCATTTGCTCCGCATAGCGCATCATCTCTGTAAACTGCTGGGGGCCGTAGCCGTGCGCCGCGATCGGTTGGTACGTGGACGGTACAACTCGCCTTACGGCGGGAGCCGCGAGAGTACGCTCGCGTGCTTCTTGCTTGGCGACGGAGCCGTGGCACTTTTTATGTTTCTCCCCGCTACCGCACGGGCAAGGATCGTTGCGTCCGACCTTCTGAGCGTTTCCGTTCTTCAAGTTCTTCTGGAAACTGGAGTACCGAAGATTTTGGATCATCTCCAAACGACCAGTCACAGCGATGGCAAGCGAGGACGGCCCATTCACTTCGGGATCACCACCGAAGTCCACACCACCGTAGAAATTAAACCGCCACACAGTCAATTCTGGATATTGCGGAGCTTGCGCGCCCTCAAATGTGAAGTTGCCTTCGCCCAAGTCCCCAGACACATACTTCCCAATGGCCTTCCCAGCGGCGAGCATCTGCTCAAAGAATGCTTCGCCCTCGTTCGAGAATAGCGACGCAGTAGCAGAATAGTCTTCCCCCAGACGCACGCCAAAGTGCTGCAACGCCAACGCCTTCGCGATCATCTCGAAAAGTTCTTCCATCGGCTCATGCTTGAACGGAATTGACGTGCCGCCGCTGAGAGCATAGCCCCTCTGCAACTCCCGGAGCAGTTTCGCGTTCGCCTTATTTTCCAGCCGAGGTTGAACCAGCTTTCGGAGAATTTCCGCCGCGTCCGCGTTTTTCGCCCCGAACGGGAGGACGATCATGAGGTAATTTTCTAGCTGCGATTTTCGGTTGTTGCAGCGTTTGCAGGCGGGAGCTTGCGGCAGATCGCCGCGCCGTTCTACGAGGAAAAATTTTCGCGCCAGCACATGGTCGGATGACTCTGCTGCCGCGCCGCAGTAGATGCAGATTCCGTCGCCGAATTTTTGCTTCATGGAATGCTCCGTCATTCCATTTTACCAGCGGCTATGAGATAAGAGATTTCAGAAACTTGCGTGTGTCACGTGGTATCTGTTTGCCAGCCGTACCCCGCAGGCGACTGGTGCGTGGCTTCAGGCCATTGTGATACCAGTCCCACAGCACACGGTGCAGCTTACTCAGATCAGCCACGAGTCGGGCCAATTCTCGCGTATTCGTCTGCGCGAAGATACCGCTCATGTCTATCCTCTGTTTGTGTGCATATCGCTTGTCACGCAGTTGTTTGTAGCATTTCTCATATACTTTCCGTCGTGCCTCTACGAATTGCTCAAGCCGCTTGAAATCTGAGGTCGTTGGCTCTTTCACGTCTTTCATGAAGTCATCAACCAAGTGGCTGGCGTTCGCCAAATCCCTTTCCTTGCGTTGCCTCAAAGAAGCTTTCGAGAAAATCGCAGGATTCTCCGCTGCGAGCCTGAGAAGCCGCCCGACATTGTGGGTGTCTTTGCCTCGGTCAAAGATTCGCCCCAAAGCGATCAGAGAATTTGCCTGAATGGAACCGAGCGCCACGACCCAGAATCTGGCGTTTCGATTCAGCAGATCATAGACTCTTCGACTCTTCCGGGCGGCTGCGTGAACGGTGCGCCAGATGTAGAAGCATTGAATGACCTCATCAACGTCGTTGTCGAACACCCGCAGTTCGTTCTGAAACTCTGCTTCGGGATCACTTACCGCATTCGTCATCGGAGATCGTCCGCTCGTTAACAAATCACTTGAACAACCAAGCCCAGACCGCTGCCCAGAATATCTCCGCTGGCTTCAGGACATGATGAAAAACCCAACTTGCACCCTGTTTGCCAACCTTTTCAATTTTCGCGACCGTGCGATTCTTGTACCCCTTGCACTTGAGCGGGCAACTTATAAACGGTGCCCAACTCGGAATCGCCATGTAAGTTACCGGGCTTAGACGGCCCACTTTTGTGCTCGGCATTTCGAAGGCTCCCGCGATTCCCTCTCTGTCGAATCTGCCTTCGTCGCACATGGGCATGTACAACCGTTGATGTTGGAGCTGTATGGGAGCGCATCGCAGGTTCTTGCAACGCTGCCGAAACTTCTTATTCTCTAGAAACTCCTCCACTGAATTCTGATCACCGAAATTTGTAGCCTTCGGCTTGGGAGCTTCGTCCAAATTGAGCTTTGTGAGGTTCACTCAGTACCTTGATGGAAATTGTATACCTGCACACGTGGACGAACAAAGAGCGAAAGTGTAGGATCCTCTCATGGACGAGGGCCGCAAACGCGTGCTGTTGATCGCGGCGAGTATCCTCGCTGCGCGCAAGCTGGCACAGTTCGATGGCGGAAAAAGAGTTCCGGCGACAATGAGCGCAATCGCGGATGCAGTACGGTGGGCCGAGGAAATCATGAAGGCAATTGATGAACGCTGGCCGTCAGGCAGGTGAAGCTCCCAAGGGGACCCGGGATTCATCGCCCGAGAGGAACCCTTGAGGAAAACGGAGTCCCCTTATTCTCGTACTCGACCTCTTCAGCAACCAATGGTGACACCCATTCTTGCAGTTCCTGAATTGATGTGAAGGTCGGATAGGGATTATTGGGCAGTGGAGAATTCTGCAATGTCGCCGCAGCCAAGGCCTCGCATGAACGGCGGGGATGTCGGAACAACCAAGTATGTTGAATTTGATCTGAGACGCCATAATGCTGCCGAACGATAAAATCGGCCCAAGTCTGTCGGACCTCCTCCGAGGATTTCAGATCGACGATTTCAATCTCCGCCAACTCGTGTGTCTGGTTCGTGTCCCATGCGCTATGCATTATGGACTTCGCCTCTACGTCGGTTCGCGGGGCGCTGTATCCGAATATTTGCATCATGTACGCTTCTGAGATAGCCTCGCGCAGAATTTCCCATTCACCGCGAATGAAGAGGTCGGAATCGTAGTTCTTCTGGCCGATCGGATAAAGAAGTTTCGTTGGTCCGAGCGGCTTGCCGCATTTGTGGCAAGTGTCACCCATGAACCCTTTGACCCTGTCCTCCAAACAAACCCCTATCCCCACGTTTCCATGAAGGAAAACCATTTGTGGCAGTTCCCGCAGTGACGCATTCCGACGGAATGCCTGAACCAAGAGTGGGTCCCAATTGAATGTCGCAACTACGTCCTTCTTTCGCAGTCCCAATAACAAGTAATCATAAGGAGTGGGATTATCGGGAAGTGCGAGAGCAGCAAAGTACTTGTACACTCGCTGCTCCAGATCGTTCAGCACCTCTGCATGTTCACCGGAACGGCTTAAGGAATCATAAACGTCCTCAAAATTCGATTTTGAATCGGACCCGTAGCCAGCTTTCGCCAAAAGATCTTCAAGCCCGACAACGCTGATGAAATCCTTCATAACGGGAAGCCTTACCCCGTTACGATCTCCATTCGGACAAGTCGCCGCCGATGCTCCTGCCCCAAGGATCACAACGTGGGGGGACAGAATCACACCGGACTTGAGGTCAATAGCGGGCAATGTTGGCATTCGACAGCTCCTAACACTTTGTTTTAGTCGCCTGCTGCCATCGGTAGCAACTCGCCATAGCACCCGAGACTATACCTCAGGCCCGCTAAACCACACCGCTCTGCCTCAGAGATGCCGTAGGAGGCACGATCAGGGGCGGCGGGACCCCTAAACCACTTTACTTGGCGCGCCCAAGATTTCCGTGCTGGACTGCCCCAGAACCTCTTTTGGTGATTGGGCGTCACTGCTACCATTCGTGTTGTGGCGCATACTGTTTGCGCCACAGAAAACGCGATAATGCCGAACGCTGCACAGCTAGCGACCTATAAATTTGTCCGTGACGGGATCACCCGCCTGCGCGGGCTGCAGTCTTACGCGCCCCTGTCACTAGATGAAGTAACGCGACTTGAGGACGACGGTGGCCGTGCCGCCTTCCGCGTAAATGGCGCACGCGTGTTCATAGAGAATTCGGGTGAGGTGGTTGACGCCGGACTGCCCGACTGTCCCCGATATGCCGACTTTCTGCTCGATAAGCTCTTGCCCGCGATTGCGGCAGATTTGCTCATGGAAGGCAACCCGCACAAGCCCTTTCTGGACATTAACTCACACACACCTGAGTCATTTGAAGCATACCTGCAAACGGGTATTCCCTTCGCGAAGCAGTTTCCATTTCCGATCGCAATTGTGTCTCGAAAGATGGGTAACGAAGCTAATGGAATGAGAAGTTTCTTTCTACTCCTCGACCTCTTTGAGGTCGTGATTCGGTTCATCGTCCTTGTACAGATTGCAGAAGTTATGGGAGGCTCTCAGCAAACCGAAGCGATTGCCAAGAACCGAGGGTTGTCACAGTTGTCCGAACCGACACTGGGTACTTGGGTCAACCTGTTTCGTCAGCTTCGCCGATTTCCTACTGAAAATCCATTTCTCAAGGAAATCAAAGAGCTGAATATTAGTGACACGCTTGAACACTTCTTGGAGCTAAGAAATGAAATCAAGGGCCACGGTAGCACACTGGCCGAGGCTTACTATAAATCGATGTTTGAGCAACACATTGGGGAGATCGAGCAGTTGCTTCACAAGTTGAGCTTCCTCAAGCACTATTGGCTTGTAAAACCTATCTCTATGGAGAATGATAGCGCCTATTTCCGAGTCTCAGTCTGGAAGCTAACGGGCGGCAATCCAAACTTTGACAAACGGAACATTCGTTCCATCAAACCGCTCCCAACGAACAAGGTTGTCTATCTGAACCAGAAACTCGAACCATTGGTACTTCATCCGTACGTGATTCTTGAGATGTGCAAACAGTGTGAGCGTGAAGAATTGCTTTTGTTCGACGGCTTCTCTGAGGAAATGATTACATATTTGGGATACGAGAGCTGTCCTAGGCGGCACAAGTCAGGCTACCCGTATGCGAACAACTTGCCCCAAGTGTTACGAGAAGCGAACCGCCGTCCCGATAAGAAATGAGGAGACCAAGTTCGGCAAACTACTGAAGGGTTCAGGATCGGCTGATCCCTCGCTTGAGAGCGAATTAACAAACGTGAAGAAATCTGCAACGCAGGAGGTCCAACAAAATGAAGCAAAGTGAAGCAGTCCTGATTCCGCCGCTACTTGCTGCGCGCGTGCCTCGCCCAGTTGTCGAGGAAGCGACCATCGAGGGTATCCGCATGCTTGTCATCATCGGCAATGAAGTGGATACCGTGATTCGATACAGTCGAAGCGGCAGCGCAGATATGCCGCAACTGTCCAGCTACCCCGACAAGGCGGAAGCGGGGGCGCATGCAGACGAACGACTGGCTAGGCAGCGCGCCTCCGGCCGTAGAAACACTACTGGGGAGGGCGTCGACTGGCCGCGCAACTGGAAGCTCGCAGCAGCGAAAGCCGCCGGAAAGATATGGTATGAAGGATCGAAGACTCAGCGTAAGGCCGAGATCAGGAACGTCGTGTTCGAACCGCAGAGGAGACTATCGCCCTCGATTCTGAGCGCCGCAGAACTACTGGAAGTTCATGAAGAATACAGAAGGACGGTGCCGAATAGCTATGACGTTATAAGGGCGCGAATTGAAAAGGCCATAACCGAACAGAACGTCGGCAAAATCGCTGACGTTGTAGCGGATTGGCTAAGAGACCTGAATCGGCAGTATTACAGGTTCCGGCCAGAAGAAGCTCGCGATCTGTCTCAGAATCTGAACCCGCTGATCGCGGCAGAACTCACAACACTTCTAGAATTCCGTCGCCGTCGCATTGCCGGACTTACTCCAGCTGACGAGCCAAAGGTGCGTAGGGTGTTTGGACGCTTTCGACCCACGCTCGGCCCAGTGGGAACAGGGAAGGCGCTCCACGTTCTCGCGCCAAATTTCTTTCCCCTTTGGGACAATGCTATCGCTGCCAATTACGACGTTTCGTTGGAAGATGGTTTTTTTCAATTCATGCTCAGGATGAAGCAGCAGGTCGCCAATCTGCCTGATGAGCTAGCCCCGGGTCTGACCGCGCTAAAAGCCATCGACGAATACAACTACTTGCAAGCGTCGAAAAACAAGAATGCGCTGAAATGCAGTGGCTTCTAGCCGCGCTCCCCAGATAGAGGTTGGTGTTCCGTAGTGCTGATACCGGAAGCGAGCGCAATGATTACGCGGCTGGGCAGGAACAAATTGAGCGCTCACGCTCCGCCGTTCAGATGCTGGGAGAGACGTGCTCTTCGTTTCCGGGGCCGGGGCTCAACGATTTGCGCGATGACGGAGGAAATTCTCGCGAAGTTGCTCCACCGCAAGATTCTTCGTTCTCTAGCGACAATTCCTCGCTTTACTTTCGCCAAACAAAAGTTTTATGGTTTCATCGAGAGATTATGACAGTGGGAAAATACGCGAAGGGCGACCACGTCAAGATAGAAGTCAAGGACGAACAGTTTGGCGTTGGCGAGTGGATGTGGATGCTGGTGGATTACAGTGACGACGAGCAACGAATTGTTTTCGGTCGGTTGGATAACGAACCTGTCGTTAACACCGACATTAAGCTCGGTCAGCAGTTGGCGGTCAGCTACGACAATGTCCGGGATCACCAAAGATTCGGCCCAGTCTCCGGTTAGAAATTCCAAGGTGGCTCTCTCCTCTTTTGGAAGTTCGGCTAAACCGCGAGGCCCCGAGAAATCTTGCCTACAACTTGATCGAGTTTGCGGCGGTCTTGGATTTCGTGTTCCCAAACGCGGAAAACGATCACTCCTTCGGATCGGAGTTTGCGATTGATCAGAGCGGCACGACGGATGTTGCCATCTATCTTGGCTTGCCAATATGACCGATTGCCGCGTGGTAGTCGGAGGCAGCGTTTACATCCGTGCCAGAAGCACCCATCAACGAACAACGCCACGTTGTTCCGAGGGAACCAGAAATCGGGTCGGCCCGGAACGGATGCGGGATGCAACTCCCAACCAGAAATTCCAGCGCGCACTAAGGCAAGCCGCAGCCGGACTTCTGTGGAACGATTGCCGCGAGAACGAACCTTCGCCATCAATGCGCTGCGCGCTGTTTTGGAAAGCGTATCCATCTTAAAACCAAGAACGTACACTAATATCAGATGAGACGCTACACTGTCGTAGAACTATATGCCGGAATAGCGCGGACCTGGGAGGCATTCCGCCCGTGGAACAGATGCAAGCTCGGTTTGCTCGCTGACATCAATCAGCTGGCGATCGACAACTACACCGACAATTATCCGTCGGCTCCTTATATACGGCGCAATCTGCATTGGGTAAAGCCTCTTGATATAGAGGCAATGGCCGGAGGGAAAGTGGATGTTTTGTTGGGCTGTCCGCCCTGCCAAGGCTTCAGCGACACTGGGAAGCGAGATGCGGATGATCCTAGGAACGCGCACATAGATGTTTTCGGCAGATTCGTGAAGGGACTCATGCCGCTTGCGGTAGCCATGGAAAACGTCCCACTCGCAGCAAGCTCAAAAAGGTTTGCACGGTTCACTCGGACACTCGACAAGTTGGGCTACAGTTGGACGGCACAGATAGTGAATGCGGCGCAGTACGGCAGCTGTCAGACTCGGCAGCGGCTACTCCTCGTGGCGATTCATGAGACGGTCAAAGCTGACCCAAGAATTCCCAAGCCTACGCACGGAGGCAAGGGCCGCTACTTCAGTTATCAGCGGACGAGAATTCTTGCAGCAAACAAGTGCGAAACGGAATTTCTTGGAATCACGCCCGCCGCTCATCGCCTCGAGTCCACGATAAATGTCAGCAAGCGGATTTCTGGCCGAGATTCCGTTCCCACGATTGGTAAAGTCCTCGCAGGTTTGCCTCCCCTCGGCACCGTGGATGCCGAAGTCTTGACGCACACTCCTTGGCCTTCATCACCGTTCATGCGACGTCGGATGTCGAAGGTTCCTGAAGGAGGCAGATGGAAAGGCGGCGAAGACCATTTTTCCCACAGCTACGGCAGATTACACAGGCGCGGGTTGGCGAGAACCATCACAACCTACTTTGCCAACGCCGGAAGCGGTCGCTTTTGGCACCCGACAGAAAACAGGCCACTTACGGTACGCGAGGCAGCGAGAATCCAAGGGATCGAGGATGATTTCTGGTTCCACGGCCCGCTTTGTGGAGTAAGTGAACTGGTCGGCAATGCGTTGGACTCCGCAATCGCTAACGTGGCCCGCCAAACTATACAGGAATGCTTAGAATCTTGAGGCTTGACAATAACGAATAACGTGTTATTGTTATTTCAAGAGGCAGCCCCTCTTGGAGCTTGGTTATGGCTAAGGATTCTCAGGCCGCTCAGCCTTCCCCTAACCCCCCTAGCGTTCCGATGCTTGTTGAAGAAAAAGCCGCCGATGTCGGCGGCATTCCTGTTCCCGCCGGAATGCCTGTACTCGGTAAAGTAGTGCACTGGGAGGGCACGCCGACATTCACAGATGCCGCCGCTCTCTTGGATGCCAAGGCCGAAGTGAAGCCCGGACAATTTGTCGGCATCTGGCATGGCAATCGGAACCTGTCCATACTCACCGTTCTTCAAGTCGCAAACTGCCGCGAAATCAATCCGAACGAAGAACCCGAACTTGCGGTGGCGCGCGACCGCCTTGGGCTCAGCACGCGGTATGCGAAGGAAGGTGTTTCAACCAGAATCTTTCGGCTTCTGGAAGGGCCGACCATCGAGGAACTGAATATAGAAGTGACCGAGACAGGATTCACCGTTAAGGGCGAACCACAGGCAGCGGAACTTCTAGTTCGCGCCGGAGATGCAGTGGTAACGCTCACGGAAGAGCTTGTGGCACAGACAATCGGTTCCCTTCCAGATCCAGACCTTGGCCTTCAACTCGGAACTGTGTACGGAGACAAACCCGTTCCGGTAGTGTTCAAGCCCGAAATGCTGCAAATGCACATCGGGGACTTTGGCAATCCCGGCAAGGGAAAGTCCTACAGCTCCGGAGTGCTAATGGAGGAAGCCCTCAAGTGGGGAATCCCGACTTTAGTGCTCGACATCAACGGCGAGATGTTGGATGCGGCCAAAGCTCTGGGCGGCTTGGTCATCACCCTTCCTGACCGCAATAACTTTGGGCTGTCTCTCTCGCTCATCACATCCTCCGAATTGATTCAAATTGCTCCAAACGTGCAGGAAGGAACGGTGTATGCGGAAGTCATTGAGCTTTCTCACGAGCGGCTGAAAACTGAAAAGAAGGGGCAGCCCTTCTCGTTTGACGAGCTCATCGCAAAAATGACCGAAACCGCGCAACTGAACGAGGTCAAAGGAGTGAGTCTCGGAATTGCGATAAGCCGTATCCGCGCGCTAGAGAAAGATCCGATCGTTGGCGGCAACTTCGACTTCATCAAAGAGCTTGAAGCCAACAAACTCGTTGTCTTGGATTGTCGGTTTCTGAGTCTGAGGCAAACGCGCCTTATCGGTGCCGCTGCCGCCCGGGAGCTTCAGCGCAAAGGTAGAGAGATGTCGCAGAAAGTTGCTCAGGGAGATAAGAAGGCGGCAAGCTGGTTCGCGCTGTTCATGGTCGACGAGGCACATCAGGTCGCGCCGAACGACGAGAGCGTTGTGAGTAGCCAAGTAATGTTTGAGCTTGCCCGCATGGGACGCCACGTTCGAACGGGAATGGTGCTCATTAGCCAGAGTCCGTCGGACCTGAACGTCAGTGTGTTGAAGCGGCTGCAAACAAGATTGATATTTGCCCTAGAAAAAGACCAGTTGCGCGCCATTCAGGGAGTCACCGCAGATCTTGATGAGCGTCTCTTGGCGAAGTTGCCGAAGCTGCCGCGTGGGGTTTGCGCGGTCTCCGGTTCTAGTGAAATTGTACGGCACGGATTCCTGATGAAAATCCGAGAGCGGGAAACTCCGGTGGGTGGAAGCACTCCCAAAGTGTTCGCCAACAGGAAGAAGCAGATACTCAAGAAGGAGGGGAAGTGACCACGCGGCCATTCACCACTCGTGAGCGAGAAGATCTCTTCTGCAAACTTGCGGGACGACCTGAGGGTGTGACCGCACCTGACGCGTACAAAGAAGCAGTTGCCGCTGGTGACAAGGTAACTAAGGAAGCCTATCAGAATTTAGGACGTCGGCTTGTCCATCGCGGCGTTCTGGTAACCGACGACTCAAGCTCCCCAATCATCTATCGAGTCGGGCAACCCGTTGATAGCTACTGGTTGGATGAAGAGGAACTCGCCCGCATCGTTGACCCTGATTACCCGATACTTGCCCTCCCAATCTGGAAGGAGTCTCAACGACAAATCCGGCAAGTACCCGAAGAATGGTGGGCGCACATACGCATGAAGCTAATGTCTGAACACGCCCCTGATCTTTTCCAACGCGCCATTGAAAGTTATGGCGGGGACCTGCATGCACTGATTGAACACCTTGCCGAAGCAATTCGGGAGGGCGCACTCCCAAATGAAGTCAACCGCTTACGTCAAGAAGGGCGCGGTCTCATTGGTCTTCTTCAGGGTGTTGTACGGTTTGCTTTGGGCGTGTCAATCGAGGCGGTTGAGTTTCCGGAGAGCATTGAGGAGGCCCTCGAAGAAAAGAAAAACAACCCGACTGCCGAAGTGGTGCGAATTAACAGCGTGTTACTGAAAGAGGAATTATGCACTCGCATCGCCCCTGAGCCGTTCGTCGTACAGGACAATTCATGCGAGAGCGGCCTGATGATCGCGGCGGTAGACGGGTCCAGCCAAAGCGGTGTGATGTCCGCCATCGGGGAGGAAGATGACTTCTATGTTGGTCACGCGCCGATGATCTCGATCAACACCTCCGTAGGTCAGGTGAACCGGAGACTTGTGTTCAACGGGCAGGAACTCCCAGTGTTCACCCGATTGCCCGAAAGGCCTGAGGACCTTCAGCAACGCGAAAACAAGTATACGGTTATGGCAAAGTTGTTTTACGCGGATCTCAGTGATGCCGAGTACATGCACTCGTTGTGGAATGCGATGGACACCCTTGAAGCGAGAGCCACTCTCCGAGTGCTCAGCCGCTGGTACACTTCGCCCGCTGGGGTCGAGGTTCGGCCAGCTGACGTGGTCCTACGGGACGGCACGGTCGTTCCGCAAGACAGGGATTTCAACCACTACAAAGATGATACGCACTACGGAGAGATCGTGCGTGACATGATTTCCCTCAACTGGGAAATCGTGAAGAAGTGCATGTCCGACCAGCAATCAGTGGCGGGCGTCGTAAAGAACGCGCAAGTCAGAGTGTTCGGCCCAATTCTGAACTGGTATGTAACACAGCTGGCGGCCAAGAAAGATGCGAGTGTGGTTGAGAATTGGCCCTTCAATGCGTTGAATGCGCTGCCCGATCAAGTGTTACTCACGCGCCTGCTGACGGCACAAAGAGAAAAGGGGGACCCATGGACGCGTACTTGTTTAGTGCTCCGGCCCTTTCACGCGACGACAAACTACAACAAGCGCTACTCCCGAGCAAAGTCCCCAGTACAGGTGATCCTCGGCCGGAAGGCAAAAGACCTGAAGGACGGCGAGAGCAAGGCATTCTGGAATGATTTTCGCGATCAGGCAGACCCGTATGTTCAGATGCTAGACAATGTGTGGTACGGAAGCTGTTTCATTGCGACTGTCCCCCGCCTTGAGTTTGAGCGTTTTCTGCCAAGAATTGACTTCATTGTTCCATGCGAGACCTACACACCAAATGCGGACCCAATGGTTTCGGCCAAGGCGCATTTTCGACGAGTATGCGGCGCGTTGCTTGATTGCGGCTTTGAAGTCTCAGTAGAACATTCGATGTTTAAGGACAAGAGTACTCTCGAAGTGCTCCCCGAACTCGTTACGAGGACGCACGATACGGTGAAAACTTGGGCGCGCGAGTTGCGGAACCGGGTAGACGAGTACCTCTCGAACATCATCGGACGGCATATGCAGCAGAAGAGAACCCGAGGGATCAAAGTGCGTCCCTTCACGAAGGGGGAACTGACGAGCCTACTCAGGTCGCTTGAGCAGGAAAGAAAACGAGTAGCTGGTATGGGCGACAGAAATAACCGACTGGGGAACTAGGGAGGGACAGGCGAGGGGTGGATTTTAGGTCGCTCAGGGCAATAAAAGAGGAGTGCGGTCATGAATGAACCTGTAATCATTTGTCCGAATTGTAAGGAAGAGATTAAGCTCACCGAGTCCTTGGCCGCACCTTTGGTGGAGGCCACGCGCCAACAATACGAAGCGAAGCTGGCAAAGAAAGAGGGCGAGATCGGTAAGCGCGAGGCCGCGATACTCGAGAAGCAGATCGCCGTGACGAAGGCTGAAGAATCGGTAGAGGAACAAGTGATCGCGAGGCTATCGCAAGAGCGGGAAAAGATTGCTGCTGAGGAGGCGAAGAGAGCTCGTTTACTCTTCTCCGACGAGATGGGCCGCAAGGGGAAGGAGGTCTCGGACCTTCAAGAAGTCTTGAAAGCAAAAGAAATCAAGCTGGCCGAAGCTCAAAAAGCGCAAGCAGACGTGATCCGCAAGCAGCGCGAGTTGGATGATGCGAAACGAGAACTGGATCTGACCGTCGAAAAGCGGGTCCAAGAATCGCTCTCTACGGTTCGAGACAAAGCGCGCCATGAAGCGGAAGAAGGGCTCAAACTCAAAGTAGCCGAGAAGGAACAGACTATTGTCGGCATGCAACGTCAGATAGAAGAGCTCAAGCGCAAGGCGGAGCAAGGCTCTCAACAACTTCAGGGCGAGGTTCTGGAGCTTGATCTGGAGTCACAGCTGAAAGCCAAGTTCCCGCACGACACAATAGAACCGGTTCCAAAGGGGCAATTCGGCGGCGACATAATTCAACGAGTCGTTGGTCCGAGGGGAAACCTCTGCGGGACGCTCCTCTGGGAGTCGAAGCGAACGAAAAACTGGAGCGACGGGTGGCTTGCCAAACTGAGAGAGGATCAACGAGCGGCCAAAGCCGATTTGGCTCTGATCGTGTCAACGGCGCTTCCGAGGGGGATAGACGGCTTCGACCTCGTTGAAGGAATATGGATAGTAGAGCCACGATGTTTCATCCCCATGGCAACTGCTCTCCGCCAATCGGTTATCGAACTTGCTGCTGTGCGCCAAACTAGAGAAGGCCAGCAAACGAAGATGGGGCTGGTATACGAGTATCTTACTGGGCCAAGATTCCGCCAACGCGTGGAGGCGATCGTCGAGCAATTCGCGGAGATGCACGAAGATCTGGACAAGGAACGGAGAACCATGACGCGCCTCTGGGCAAAGCGCGAGGAACAGATACGTGGGGTCATTGACTCCACGGCGGGGATGTACGGCGACCTCCAAGGGATCGCCGGGAAAGCATTCCGCGAGATTGAGGGGTTAGACGTCCTTACGCTGCCAGCAGGCCCTGAGGGGTGACCGAGCCACGCACGGCGTAGCGTTCACAAATCATCAGTTTTTACCCGATCTGCCCGATTCCGAACTTGTAATGAGTAGAGAGGCGACATAAACGCTAGCAGGACTACTGCACGTGCAGCCGACGACATGTGAATGAGGGATGCGACAGTGAATTTGCTGGACGGTCAGAATCGCTATCGACAAAACGCGAAGGAATGGAGGTTAACCCAAGACATCGAGAAGGCGGCGCGGGCCGTGTGCAATCTGATTCTTAGGCATGGCAACCAGCCGACTCCTTCTGCTCTGGATGACGCCTACAGCCTTCTGATTCAGATCGAAATATGGAAGGCGATGTGCATGGAAGAACGCATTGGCGACGCCGAAACCAATCCCAAGCAGCGCGTGTGGGATGCCTTCCGGGACGCCTTGACTGCCAGCAACGACCGAGACGCTATTCTATCGATTATGAGGCTGAAGGGTTTCGGTTCGGCCCGGAACATGAACTTTGGCGGGCAGCGGCCAGCCAAAGTTGCCAGCGCCGCCATGCGGTTCCTGCTGCCTGACAGTTGGGGCGTAATCGACTGGCGGACCGCCGCCCTGCTGGATCGTCTGAATGAGAGTAAGGGCAATCTAGACGAAGCCCTGCGGCTGGCCGGAAAGGAAACAGCCGACACAATGCGGGGGTATTACGCAATGATCAACGAAGAAAAAGCGTGCACCTATAACCAGAACTACAGAAACCTTCGGTCGAATTCTTCTTTTCCCCGCGCGGCGGATGTGGAAATGGCCTTATTCGGGCTGTCGCTCTTCGTCTGGCCTTGACGGTGGCAGTTTAATGTTGAGAGTGTCGCCTCGGACTGGCTGGAGATTTGTTCTTTGGGATGAGCGGAAACCTGTTGATTCCCGCTCACTCAAGTCATCTACTGTAAACGGTTGGATTTCAGTCTTGCGGGCAACGAAGTCTGGCTGGGGATTTTAGCTCGCGGCTCTGACTTGGAACGTCAATATCTGCTTCACGCGGAAGTCACTGTGTTCCTTGGGTTATTCGGTGTGCCATCTCCACCCATCCTGCGCCAGATAAGCGCTTGAGCACACGAAAAGCGTTTATGCAATTCTCTTCAGCGTCACATGAGCGGTCGCAGATATCCAAGATTTCTGTTTGGGCGCTCGCCGCAAGTGCTAGCACTTCGCTCCCTTGGCAGTCCTGCAACTGGTTCTTTATTCCGAGGGTCCGATCTGAGGATTCGAGGGCTGCCCTTGCGGATGTGAGCAGAATCTCCATTTGTACATACATCTGGGAATGGTGTTTGTCAGCGACATCAAGTATGCGCCTCAATTCCCTATAAAGCAGCGTGCAGAAATTTGCCAAAGCCTTTTTCACTTTACGACCATCTGACGGAGGCGCGTGTAGAGATACATCAGCAAAGTCCCTATAAACTTGCAAGGGCCTAGTGATTTGGAGTTTCTCCTCATCAACCTTTTCCGCGATTTCTCCTGCTAACTCCAAGAGATTAACGAAGGCGTCGAGATCATCCCATTGAAACGGTTCCAAGGTCTTCAGTCCGTAACGTTCGGGATTAGTTTTGGCAAACCTTGCCAGATTCGCTATGAACTCGGAAATTGTACTCCCGTTGTTGGAGACAGCTCTCTTGTCAACCATCAGGAACATCCCGGGGATGTCGTGATTCAAGAACTTTCCACCCCGATCTAAATCTCCAAGCACGGAAACAAAAAGATCCTTTCGCACAAGCTCCGAAAACAACTGAGCACCGATCTTCCCCTCAAGTGTCTTGGTTCGCTCTTTACCTTTGGCTTCGTCTATTACCCAGACATATTTGCTCAAGTCGGTTGGTTTCGTGCGCACCGCAGTTACGAAGTCGATGATCTCGTCGTACGGGTCATCCGTCTCGCTGGGAAATGGGCGAAGGGCCACTTCCAGATTCAAGCGACTTTTGACAAAAATGTCGCCACACGTCGCAGTCATCGACCAAAGACTCGGAACGAGAAGCTCTACCTTACGATTATTGCTGACCGACGGGTGGTAGTAGATTTTGCAGCTGCTCGCGTGTTTCTCAACATGGGCCACGTCTAGGAAGCCAGCGATCTTGAACTCATCTCGCATGCTTACTATGGCCATCGCCATGGGCAGTGCGCCCTCCAGCAGAACCAAACCAGACTGACTGTCACTGAGCTTGGCAATGGCACCATCGAGGGTCAGATCGTATGTTTTGAGCGTAGGAACAATACTAAGCTCCTGCTCCTTGCAGAATTTCACGAATGGCTCGTAGTGTTTTTTGTGACTCGTTCGGCAATAGAGAACTAGATCATTATTGGGCGCGGATGCCTCGCTGGCGGCTGCCATTCTGGCCTCCTCTCCGGGTACAAGACGATTCAAGCTTATACCAAGTTGTCTTCTCAGAATAAGCCCATCAGACCGTCGCAGTGGTTTTGACAGAACAACGTCGAACACGTCTTGGGGACAGAAGCTATTGCATCTTTATTTCACGCACGACCCCCACCGTTATGAGTGTTGGATCAAGGTGAGTTTTCCTTCGGTTAGACATTTCCGCGCTGCGAGGCGGAGGCGGACAGTGCCATATCCAATCTGGAGCTTCTCCGCAATCTGCCGCAGGCTCGCTCCCTCTCCTTTGAGCCGAATGATTTCATCCTGACTTACGATCCGACGCGGACGGCCAAGTTCCTTGCCGCAGGCTCTAGCATTCCGTATGCCCGCACTCACTCGCTCCCGGATCAGGTCGCGCTCCAGTTGAGCGACGGCGGAAACGATTGTGAACAGCGCCTGCCCCAGCGGGCTGCTCGTGTCGATGTTCTCTTGGTAGCTGATGAACTGGATGCCGAGCGAGCGAAACTCCTCAAGCGCCAGAAGCAAGTGCTTCGTGCTTCGGGCAAAACGATCAAAGCGCCAAACCAAGATTGAATCAAACTTCCGTTTACGGGCGTCGGCCATGAGTTCGTTGAGTTCTGGGCGCGAGTCTTTCGCGCCGCTCTGGCCGATGTCGATGTACTCACGAATGATGGTGAAGCCGCGAGCCGCACAGTACGCTCGCAGATCACGCATCTGCATATCACAGCTTTGATCCTTGGTGCTCACTCGGGCGTAGATTGCAGATCGCATACTTGGTAACCTCGGGCCTTGGTGGCTTCGCATTCCCAGCGGTTGTTCTGCTCATTCACAACGATTTCCTTGCGTGCGATTCTCAGCACGAGCTTGTTCCCCAATGCAACGTGAACCTCTTTGCCGTTATCCTGCTCGACCACCGCGATCCCGTGACCGAGCACTGCCACGCGGTCGCCCTTTTTCAGGGTGCGCTCCTGTTGGCGGCGGACGTAATACTCCTTGCGTGTCTTGATAAGGTAGTCCAATCCCGCCGCGTCGAAGCCTGAGCCGTGCTTCCACAACGCGACATTCTCACCATCGTGCAGTAAGAAAATCTCCCTGCCGAAATCGGTCAGAGTTTTGAGCCGAGAGTTGATCTCTGAAAGCGAGAACGGGATTGCGTCGGCTGCAAGGAACAGAGCCTTGGGATAGGCGAACTGAGCACGCCAACCGCGTTCGTGTTCTACTACCTTGCCCCACAGGTAGACCTCGCCGTGGACTCCGGACTTCTTATAACCGCACTGGCGCAGGTGCTCAATCGTCTTCGCAGCATAGACGCCACAAGTGCAACTGAAGTACGGCAAGTCGGCAGGAGTGTGTGTGGTTTTAGAAAGACCCGAGATGGAACCGCATGCATCTGCCCTACATACGGCAGAGAGCGGCCGATGGGCAAACCACTTCTCGCCGTTGAGCGATCTTAGACCTGCTGCGTCCCATTGCCAGACGCGGTAGCCCACAACAGGCGAGATGTAGTCGGGAACCGTCATTGAGAAACTGGTGCCTCCGCTGGCTCTGGCTCATTCGCAGGTTCCGATTCGGCTTTCGGCTCTTGCACCGGAAGCTCAAGCGGTTCCACGACGATGGTTCGAAGCGGCTCGCCGATTTGCATATCTTGCTGCTCCTCCTCGCTTAGCCTCTCTGTTTCGCATCTCCGTAGTTTCGAAGCATGAGAGACGTCGCTGTGCTGCCGCCAATCAAGACCAAACTTCGGGTCGCCCTGCTTAGCCTCGCCGCTTACAAAGAGATTCCCACTGAGCAACTCATCGCAGCGGCCCGTGCCCTACCGGGCGGGACCAAGGTTCATTGCCCGGATCGCCTCACCGCGATTGTGCTCCTGCTGGGAACCCGGCTTGTGGAGTTGAACTAATGACAGAACCTCGGCAGGAATTGGAATCCGCACTGTCGCCGCTGGCATGGATCCTGAACTTCTTTTGGGACACTATCCGATTGATGTTCTGGTTTTTCATGTCACCCATTTTGATCATCACTTGGTGCTTCCACCACCCAGTCGAGGCCCGTCTCTATTTCGCCAGCGCGATTCCTCTCCTCTGGGGCGGCGACTGGGTTACTCGCGGACTGTTGGCTTTCTTCGTGATTCTTATCGCGAGCCTGTTTGGGAAGACCATGCATAGAATTTGTTGGGGGATCATCAAGTTTGCTCTCCTCGCTGGCTTGATCGGGTACGTTTACATGGTCTTCAAGCTGGCGTAAATCCGAATACATCCGCAAACCCCTGTCGCATGCCGATGTGTGTATCGCCTCTGATGAATCTACGGCGTGGTCTTTGGCAACGGGTACCTGATAGGGCAAAGCAACGCAGTAGATTGTTGAAGGATGACGGCAGATAGAAAAGTGGCCCTGTGGGTCAACGGATTGCGGGTGACGAGGGCAAGGCTACGCCGTGGGGAGAAGGGGCCGGAACTGATCATCACGGACCCGCTTCTGGGTGAGGTGCCCATTGACGATAGTTTCACATTGGAACTGCTGGAGCTTCTGTTCCCGCCCGAGATGCGGCAGAGACTGCCGAACGGCGGCTGCAGGAAAGTGTCGCTGAGGATATTGATTGCACTTCTTCGGCGCGGCGTGGTGAGGATAGCGGAAGAGACTTGAACTCGAGGAATCCCGGCCCGGTGGGGTGCGGGAGGTAGAGCAAAAATCGCACACCTCCCGTCCCGGCGGCGCGTCGAAAACGAAAACCTGCCGCGCCATCCGCTACCGCCCTGCTTGCTTCGCCGCCAGCGCAGCTTGAAACTGCTTCGCTGAGACGCCAGTTTTTGCGCGCTCCTTCCATGTCATCAAGTGGCCGCGTTCCCCATATACCAACTGGAACTGTTCCTTTGTCGGTCGACCCGCCAGCTTGAAAAGTCGGATGCCTTCGGCGCGGCTCTTCCCCACCGACGTGCTCTTCTTTGAAGTCTGCGGTTTCCGGGGTGTCGCGGTCTTGTTCTTTTTGGTCGTGGCTGACTTGTGTTTCAGTCTTGCCTTCTTGCTTCGTGGCATGATTCCCTCCTTCGTCGAATCTACGGAGCTTCGTGCACCTATCGGCTAGCGACGACGTCGCTCCCCGCTAAGGCGAACCATACCCGTTCTCTGAGAGAAGTAAAGTTGAGGCTCTGTTCCTCGAAGGATAGGCTTTGCGGAATCAGTTAGCACCGCACTCTTAAGAACGTGTTTCTCACGTCGCTGGGACGCCGATCTGACTCGAAACTACGGGCAGCTGGCATTGAGCACCTGTAGTCAGAAGTGGCGAAGTGATATCGTTGGTGCCGAGACCGAGATATGAAGCGACTGAACACAGGAATTCCGTACGAAGTCCTAGTACAAGGCATATTCCAAGAACTCCACGACCAAACATCCGTCGAGACGATCCGCGTTAAACACAATGTCAGGCTCAAAGGTCGCTCAACTCGCTATCAAATCGACGTTTACTGGGAATTTTCGAAAGCAGGCATTCGTTATAAGACAATTGTGCAAGCGAGGGATTGGACACAGCGCATTAAGCAAGAAGACGTCTTGGCTTTCGCGAAGATTTTGGATGACATTCCGGGCCAGCCTCGCGGCGTTATGGTAACGCGTACCGGTTTTCAAAGGGGAGCCAGAGCCGTGGCGAAGAAACATGGGATTAAGCTGTATCGCTTGCACGAGGCACAACGAAAGCCTACTACGATCACAGACGTTGGCTGGGCTGCCTATCGCTATGATCCGGCAAAGCACATGGTGGATGTCACTACTTTCAGGCCGGATTTCAGCCTAAATCTCTCGTTCGCCCAACCCACCTTGCCCCCAGAGGACATTAAGCGATATCCACCGCGAGACCTCGTTCTTTCAAACGAAAACGGGAGGGCGCTCGGGACAGTTCGCGACGTTATTGCCGAGTTTGTTGAGGAAATAAAGAAATCAGGAACTCGCTCGGGCACATTCGCACGGCAGTTCGATCAGCCTACGTTCCTGAGTTACCCCACTCACAGTGAACCGTCGTTCCGGCTCAGCGCCCTGAACTCGGACATTAACATCGTTGAGCAACCGGGAGCCTCTTTCCCTCTGCTGCCACCTGATTTTGTCGAGTTCATTCTCGAAGACCTCGACACCGGGAAGCAACGGGCGTACAGAAGAAGAGTTACGAAGTGATCCACACCCTCGCAGCACAAACCTTTGGTCGCGGGAGATGGCTCATCTGCGGACCAAATCATCCCAGCAGTCCAGCATGGCAAGCCAAAAGTCACGCTCGCTTGGAACCCAGTGCCGCCTGCCCTCTGCCAACATTTCGATCCGGCGCTCATCGATCCAGTCGAAGATACGAAATTGGTTCGCAATGCAGGCGTCGTAGGCGGGGTGCTGGCGGCAGAATCGGAGGTATTCGATGAAGGTCGCGAGGCTGTTCTGACGCTGACTTCTCCGACTTATTGCTGGTCTCGCCATTGCTGTTCCACTGACCGGTTTGGGCCGATCATTTTGAACTCCCTGCTGAGGAACAGGAAGTGAACTTTGTGGATTATCGAAACGACAAGAACTTACCCGGCGCGCGCGGGACACAAGTTGAAGGGGTCGCTTTCCCGGAGGGTGCCGGGTGGGTTCGGGAGTTTCCGTAAACTCCCGATGGTGGATCGGGGCGAAGTCCCGAGGAAGCGGATCTTGCTCTTGGTGTTGGTGTGGATCTTCTCCGTAGCGAAGCGAAGGAGCAAGCTATTCAAGCCTTGTCGAGAAGACTGATAAACAAGACAGTTATAGTACCGAGAATCATACCACCATAGTTCAGAAATCATACCACCATAGTTCAGAGTTCGAACCACCAAGGTATAGATTCCATACCACCCTGCTTAGGTGAGCCATTTTTCGCCAATGGCGAACTGATGGCACCGCCATCCCTAAGGTGGTTCAGATTCTGAACCACCTAATCCGCCTCGATCTCAAATGCTTTGCTGACGGTCAAGGCTTCTTCATCTTCTACGGCACCTTCGTCTGTCGTAAGACCTAAACCGCTGTCGGGTTCATCTTGCTCTTCCGGCGCGGCATCCTTCGGCTTGATAGAGTCCCACGAGATGCGCTTCGACTCCATCGTCTTGATGTCGAGCCGCCACAGGTTTGTCCGGTTGCCCTTGGCACGGCGGGTGCGGCTGAGGATTCCGAGGGTTTCCAGCTCATCTACGGCCTGATAGAAAGTTCCCTTGGACAGTCCAGACCAGTGCATCAGGCACGCAGCCGACCAGAATCCCGTTCCTGTCTTCTGATCGACAGCAGATGCGAGGACCATGAGCAGGTTGCGCGTTGAGATATGTTTGATCTCGTGAATCTCACGAGCGGCGTTGGAATATTGGTAGGCCATTACAGCACCTCCACGTCGTAGCCGCTGGCCCATGACGGCATGTGGTCCATTTGGCAGGGCGTCGGCTTGATGTCCCAGTTCTTGATCGCGAAATATTCCATAAACAGCCCCCCAAAACACATTGAGCCGAGTCCCTGCTCTGGTGAGAAAGAAAGGAGACTCGGCTCAATCGTGCCACGCGGCAACTCAAATTTTGCTTGTGCTCTCACCAGAGCAAATTGTCTATGTCTGTTTAGGACTTCGTAGCGAAAAGATCTGCAACTAGCGCGCAGCTTTCTTCTTTGCCATGATGTCTCCTTTTAGCCATCAAAAACCCTAGCCTTGTTGCGTTCCTCTATCTCTACGGCTTCTCTTATGTTTTCCCCCGCCCATGCACGCAGTCGCTCTTGTTCGCTTTGGGAAAAGGGTTTTAAGCCATCGGCTGCACGGTTCTTGTTTGAGTTCCAGTCCACAAGCTCGTCAACCCGCTTCTTGATCTCTGCTTCTCTGTTCGTTTTTGCCACCAGATTAGGGATGCTGTTGTCTGACTTTGACTTTTGTTCGTTCGGTGTTGAGTCCGAGTCATCAGGGGACAGCTGCTCCAGCTGCGCCGCCGTTTGCGAAAACTTGTAGCGGCGTACACTGCGCTCGCCCTCGCCGTTCCGGAGACGGCAGAGTTTGTCATACTCGCACAAGCATCCTTGGATGTCCTGCGCATGGAGATTCAGCCCTGTTGCCTGCCGGATCGGTTCGCGGACGTCGTCACAGAGCTGACGAAACTCCGTATACCAAGCCGCCTCGGCCCAGTATTTTCGCGGGGTACGCCCCAGCACTCGGTCCAAGCCCCGGCGTGATCCCGGCCCCGAGACCGCGAATGTCCACCAGTCAGGCGCACCCTGAAGCTGGGCGTATTTCAAGTCGGCTACGACCTGACCTGCATAGAAGCCGCCCATGTACGGCCCCTCATTCAACCTCGCAGCAAAGGAAGAAAGGGTGTCGCCGGGACGAGGACGGTAGAAGTCGCGTTTCTCCCAGATGGGGGTGAGCACCTTGCTCACGATAAGGTCAGCTTGCTCTCCGGCTTGACCCGATACCATGACCTTGTATGCCTGAGCTTCGTAGGCTTTCTGCCCAGCCGCCTGACGGGATCGAATCACCGCTCGGAAATGCTCAGGATTCCATGGAACGGGATACCCAAGTTCGGCCAGTGTTTGCGGCCAATTTACGGCGCGGCGAGCCACCAACAGCGAGAACCACAATTCCGGGTCACCTTCGTGCGGTTCACGATAAAGGCTTGCAATGCCTTTGGTGACGCGGTCATCTTCGCGACGAACGCAACAGAATTTGTAGTCGCGAAGTATGGGGTCGTCCGTCCACGGCCAAGGTTGGCCCGCGTTTTTCTTGAGGCGAATACGCTCACGCTCTGCAACGAAATCTAGAAATGCCTCTTGTGGCTTCATGCTTTGCTCCTTAGTTTGAATTTGCGCAACTTTTCCCGGCAGAGCGTTCCCTCCAAGGGTTAAGGCCGCTCGTCTATGCGAGCTTTGCCGTCTTGGGGTCGAAAACCACAACTGATTGGCGCCAGAGCACATCCAGAAGTCGCCTAGTGCTGCGAGGCACAGCCAGATCAAGAAACGGGGTATTTGGGTCCCGCGCCATGATTGTTCCCGTATTCAGGTGCTTGCGGATTTCCCAACCCTTGGCTTTCGCCGTGGCGATCATCTCCTCGTACTGAGCATTGCTAAGAGGCCCGTTCATCACTGCACCTCCTTAGAGTCGGCCTCAACATCCTCTTCCAGCTCGTCGCAATACCAGTTCGGGTTGATGCAATAGGGTCCGCCGCACAAGTCGTTCTCCACTTGGTGGTCGAACTCAGCGTCAAATCCTCTGGCGGTCGCTGCCGCATAGTCAGCCATAATCTTCCCGACGAGGGACAACGCGACACCAGACACATCCAGTTGTTCAGCAGCGGCATCTTGGCGGATGTGAGCCTTGGCCTCATCCACCTTCGTACGCCGCACCAAGAACGGTTCTTCATCACGAATAACTTCGCCTGCCGCGATCAGCAACTCGGCTGGCGTCCATTCTGAATCCAGTAACGGTTTCATTTGTAACTCCTTGTAAGGGCACGATGGCCCAGTTCGTACAGCAATTGAAGGTTGAGGGCGGGAGCGTCCCACCCTGTTTGAAAGTTGCGCCTAACACCAGAGGCGTTTACCTACGGTGTAAGCACGCACCCAAAACACGCGCCGCTCACGGGTGGCGATTAAAGCCAGCCCACCCCGGTTGCTAGCTACCCGGCGGATAACGCGAACGCGGCCATACTTACGGTGGTTGCGGGTTACAACGCTCATACTTTTCTCCTGTGGGGATTGCCCCATGAGAAGAGTCTGAATCTATGACGGGTGAACTACGAGGCAGAGTCGGAAGGGATTTACGGCTTCGACTTTTCTAGTTTTGCCAGAAGCTCTGGGAAGTCAACATTCTCAACCCAATACGGGAAAGACTCGGCGTTGTGCGCCGCTTCCAGCTCTGAGCGAAGGACTTCGAATGCCCGCGAGAAATGCCTTTGAAAATACTTCAACCGCTTGCTCAGCAGGTTCGGGTCAAAGTCCTTGCGCGAGCAGGCGGAGAACAGCTCGGACACCGGCCGGAATTGAGGTTTTCCTGTGGCGATCACACAGTATGTGCAGGTCCCGATCAAACCATAATTCCGTATGCTGTCGGCACGGGGAGGATCCCAAGATTCCAATAAGAGAGCGTAATCGGACATGTCCGCCGCCATGTCCGAGAACTTATCCATCTTCTTGAACCACGCTGGGAGTGATTGTTTGAGTCCTAATTCTTTACAGTCGCTGGCAAACTCTCTCCAGACTTCGTCGCTATCCCGAACGGCTTTGGAGGGACAGTAACAAAACTCCAAATCTATGACTTCCTTCGCAGCCGAGCGTAATAGCTCGACCACCCGGCGAACCCTCTCGCGACTCGGAAATCGCGCTGCTTTCCTTGCATTCGCCGTGTTTCGGGCGTTCTCGTAGCGCCAGAAGTAAACGAGACTCTGGCTCAACGCCTTAATTCCGCACCCCTTGTCAAGAAGTTCCCGAAAGACTTTTGTGAATCGCCGACGGTCACGGATGAAGCCGCCCTTATTAGCCAATACGTCGTGGAGCTGAAAGAGAAGACTCTCATCCCAGACCAACAGCCGTTGAAGGGCCGCTGCGTCAGTATTTGATCGCCGTTTTTTGTCGTCGAGCAGAAGCCTGCCTTTCGTAAGCCCCGCGCCGTCTGCGTTGTGAAGACGCTCCATCTGACAATCTTCCTCCTCCACTGACGGCGCGTCAGGATTACGCAAGTAATCTGTCAAAGTCCTTCCGCCGAAAGTGGCCTGACTTTGCCTCGAGTGTTAGTTCCAACCGCCGTATTCTTGCTTCCGGAAACAACGGGTAGTTTATGGAACACGAACATTACGTTTCAGCAAAAGTGGCGGCGGAGTTCCTCGGCATCAGCGAAACCTTCATCACGAGGTTAGCGCGCAACAACCGCATCCCAGCTCATCCGCTGCCAACGACCAACAAAAGTCTGCGTCGCACTTGGCGTTTCCGCCTGAGTGAACTTCGCGAATTTATGGAGCGGTCTCAGTGACTGAAGTCGTCAACCCGATTATGTGTCTTACCAGCGGCCAAGGCCAAGGCCTGTTTACCGCACAGTCGCAGGCAGGTAAAGTAAGTCCGAAAAGACGGTCCTCTGCGCAAAGGAGAAATCTAATGAACAGAGGAAATGGCTGGTTGACTAAAGGACATCGCAGGAAAGGAGACGTTTGGGTGCATCACTTCTACATCACCCGCGACTCGGACGGCAAGCGGGTGGAGACCACACGAACTATCGGGTTGGTTTCCAAGTTCCCCAAGGAATCGGACGTCTGGCAGGAAATTCAGCGTTCACAGCACGCGGGTTCAACTGGGCGCTTGACGGTGAACGCGCTGGCAGACGCCTACCGCCAATCGGAGCTTCCGTTCAAATCGCAATCCACGCTGGACCTTCACAAGCATGAGCTTGATCGCTACATCTTGCCCCGCTGGGGAACGACCTATGTGGATGAAGTGCGAGTGCTGGAGGTCAAGAAGTGGCTCATCGCGATTGCCAAGGAAAATGACTTCTCGACTGAATCCGTGCAGAAGACCAAGCATGTATTCAGTCGGCTGTTCAGCTTCGGCGGCGAGAACGAACTCATCGCGGCGAATCTAAACCCCTTAAAAGCCTGCAACGTCAAAGGTGTTGGTCGGAAAAGCAAGCACAAGAAGATCGTGGTTCCACCCGAGATTGCGTGGAAGATCGCCATGAGCTTGTCGATCATGCATCGAACGCTGGTGCTGCTGGCGGCGGGCACCGGAATGCGTATGAGTGAACTGCTCGGACTTCGGTGGGGGGACATCGATTTTGCCAATAGGAAGATCACGCTCAATCAGACGTGGGTGTATGGCAGGATCGAGAGCGGCAAAACAGAAGAGTCCCGCGAGCCTGTTGTGCTGGGCGAGCGGACTACCGAGTTCTTGCAGGAGTGGCACCGCCAGACGCCCTATGCGGGGAAGAGCGATTGGGTGTTTGCCTCTAACAAACTGCGGGGGAAGCGCCCAATAAGCGGGTGCCAGTTTGTAAAGGACTACATCCGGCCACGCTTCGTGGAACACGGCCTCATTGACGCCGACTACGGGGGACGGGCGGGCCTACACGCATTCAGGCACTCGCTCGCTACCGTGCTGATCGTGGAGGAAAAGGTGGACCCGAAGACGGCTCAGGGCATCCTGCGCCACACCGACGCCGGATTGACCATGAACATCTACACCCACGCTCAGGACCCGGCCAAGCGGGCTGCGCTGGAACGGTTCGAGGCTCGCTTGGTGCAGTAAACACAGGTAAAAACAGGCAACACAGGTAAGAAATCACAGGTAAGAATTTCGGGATCAAAATGGCGATGGGTGCTAAACCATTGAGAGACTTGGTGGACCTGGTCGGGATCGAACCGACGACCTCTTCCATGCCATGGAAGCGCGCTCCCAGCTGCGCCACAGGCCCACTTGAAATTGCTATGATTCAATTCTCGCTTAGCTTTGGCGTTGCGTCAAACTCGACTCGGATTGCCGAACTCGAATAGGATATGGTTGGCAAAACACTAAGGACACGAACGGAGCCCCATGTTGAACTCACGCGATATTCTGGTTCGGTCAT
>Ga0181530_10001780_pt1 | contig 26568 bp, 26 predicted proteins | sample PEATcosm2014_Bin_42_FD_119769 | JGI IMG/M metagenome (GOLD analysis project Ga0181530, IMG submission 119769) | Peatland microbial communities from MTU Mesocosm Facility, Houghton, MI, USA - PEATcosm2014_Bin10_60_metaG | ecosystem: Environmental > Terrestrial > Soil > Wetlands > Peat | place... | reverse complement strand
CAGCGGGGATGCGGCGGCGGCGACGCAGGCCGGGGTGCTGAACAACGTGGCGGTGTTCGATATCGAGACGGATGGGACGCTCAGCAGCCCGGGGGCGGGGACGGTGTTCAACTCGGGGACGATTCTGGCGGACGGGTTCGGCACGACTGTCGTGAACGCGGGGATGGACAATACCGGGACGGTCGTTGTCTCGTCGGGGACACTGGCGTTTGGGCAGGCGGTGGGTGGGTCGGGGGCGTTCGTGCTGGACGGGGCGGCGACGCTGGACCTGGTGGACGGCGCCGGGGCGGGCAGCACGATGCAGTTCCTGTATCCGGGCGGCACGCTGGAGACGCAGGCGCTGGGGAGTTTCGCTTCGACCATCTCGGGGTACGCCAGCGGCGACGCGATCGATGCCGCGGCGGTGGGGTACGTGAAGGGGACGACGACGGTGGGGTTCAGCGGCGGCACGCTGACGGTGACCGACGGAGCGCAGAGCGCGGCGTTCAGCCTGTCCGGCAGCTATGACGTGGCCGGGTTCCAGATCGGCTCGGACGGGCACGGCGGGACGGGGATTACATACACGTAGCGGGGCGGTCCATCGTCACCAACCCCCGTGAGACCAATACACTGGGCGCGCGCGAGCGCGCCCAGTGTATCGTGGCCGGTGCTGGCGGCCAGCCACGGCTTTCCTTCGTGCCGCGCAGCAAAGTCGTGGGCGACTGGCCGGCGTCGGCCATGACACGAATGCGCCGCCGGAGAGTCAAACTTTCCAGCGCCTGGAATTATAGATCAGATCATCGGCCGGCGAATCCTTGAGCTATTGCGGCGAATTTGAACGGGTGACCGCCGCGCGCAACGGCGCGGAGGTTGCGACGGACGAACGCCGCCAGTCGTTGCGGAATCGTTTGTTGCCTTCCGCATGCTGCTTCGCCTCGATGATCCCCATCAGGCGTACGGGCGGGATATATCCGACTGGAACAGCCTATCCGGGAAACCCAGTTCGACCAGCCAATCGTCCTGACCCAAAATTGATCGGATGGGTCCAAGGCCATAGGGTAATGCATGCCTCCCTGGCATCACGCCGGTTGGCCGACGCACCGCACCGATTTCGTCGTAATCATACCTGTCGGGGTTACCTTTCGGAGTCTCGATCACAGCCATGATATCCCTGCGCTCAGGGTCCTCCGTCGGACGGCAGGATAGCGATGCCCGACATCGGCATCCTCGTAATTCTACTGCTCGCAAGCGAATCGGTGGCGACGGACGAAATTCGCCAATGGGCGTCGCCGCGTCGTCCAGGCTCCGTTGTGACGTGTGCTGTCAACGCGCTGCGGGACCTCGCGCGATGCTTGCCCCGGCGACGGTCGAGCCAGCCCGGAACTCCCGTCCCGGCAGCGCAGTCGGAACCGCTTGGCAGGCCGGGTCCTCGCATGGCGTTTTCCAGCCAGCGCCTTTATCATGGTCGCGTGTAATCCCTGACGATAGAAGTGGGTCTCGTCTGCTGCTACTCGATGACCAATGGAACAAACGATGCCTGATCTGATTACCCAAACACCTCAGGAAGCCGAGCTGGCTCAACTTATCGTGAGGACCCTCAACCTCGACGTCGCGGCTGACGCGATCGATCCGCGGACGCCGTTGTTCGCCGATGGGCTTGGACTGGATTCGATCGACATTCTCGAACTCGCCCTGGCGATCTCGCAGACCTACGGCGTTCAGCTAAGCGCGGACGACGAGAACAACGAGACGATCTTCCAATCCCTGCGCAGCTTGAACGACGGCATCCAGCAGCGCCGGCCCGGGTGAATGCGCGCCCTGGCATCCCGCCTCACCGGGGCGATGCTGGTCCTCGCGCTATTGCTTGCGCCCGTGGCGGCGCATCTCGCCCTGGTGATGCACTATGGAATGACGCTCGCCGGCATCCTGATTGCCGTGCAGGCCGTACTGGTGACCTGGATCGCGTTGTCATCGGTCATCTCGCGTGCCCTGCGCGTCGGCGCTTGCGGCGCGATCTTCCTCGGCGTGCTTCTCCTCTCGCGCTTCACCGACGGAGGGCCGGTCGTCGCCGCCTCGGTACCACACGCGATGGCCTATCTCGCGCTGCTGGCGCTGTTCGCCGCTTCGCTCCAGCCGGGACGGGAAGCGGTGGTAACCATCCTGGCGCGCAAGTCCCGCGGTCGCCTGCCAGCCGAGGTCGTGCGCTATACCCGCCGCGTCACCTGGGCCTGGTGCTGGTTCTTTGTGGCGCAGCTTGTCGGTTCGCTCACGTTGCTGCTGTTCGCACCGCTTCACGTATGGTCGCTGTTCATCAACCTGTGCAACCTGCCTTTGATCGGTGTCATGCTATGTGCTGAATACGTCTACCGGCAATGGCGTCATGCCGCGCGGCCACCCGAGCGTCTGATCGACATGGTCCGGATCGTTCGCACCCTCAGGACGGCGCCCGTCCGTGACGACCGATAGCGTGCCGATGACCCGGCTCCCACTGCTCGCCGCGCCACGCCCGGGTTCCACCTTCGCCCGGCGCGTTGATGGTCCGGTCACCGTGGAGACCTTTCTGGGTGATGTCGCCGCGCTTGCCGCGCAACTGCCGCCATGCCGCCATGTGGTCAATCTTTGCCGCGATCGCTATCGCTTCGCCGTTGGCTTTGCTGCGGCGCTTTGCCGTCGTCAGGTCAATCTGCTGCCGCCGCACGACGCGCCGGACATGCTCGAACAACTCGCGATCGACTACCCGGACCTCTATTGCCTCACCGACACGGCAGCGCCAGCCGGTCGCGCCTCTTTCGAATATCCCTCGGCGTTGCTTCACGCCGCCACGCAACACGCAATGCCCCGCTTTGCGGCCGATCAGCCGGCAGCGGTGCTGTTCACCTCGGGCTCCACGGGCCGGCCACAGCCACATGACAGAAGCTGGGGCGACCTCGTCAACAGTGCGCTGGCGGCAGGCGAACGGCTTGGCATCGCATCGCTGGGAGCAGCCTCCCTGCTTGGCACCGTGCCGCATCAGCATAGCTACGGGCTCGAATCCGTGCTGATGCTGGCGTTGCAACACGGTCTGGTGCTGCATGCGGAGCGGCCATTCTTTCCGGCGGATGTCGTCGCTGCGTTGGCCGCCGCGCCGCACCCCCGGCTGCTGGTAACCACGCCGGTGCATTTGCGGATCCTGCTGGCGCAGCCAGGCGAGTTACCGCAACTCGCAATGCTGCTGTCGGCCACCGCGCCACTGTCCGCCAGCCTCGCGCGCGAAGCCGAGGTGCGGTTTGCCGCGCCGCTCTACGAAATCTATGGATGTTCTGAGGCGGGGCAGATCGCGGCGCGACGCACCGCGCAGAACGAGGAATGGCGCTGCCTCGCCGGCATCACGCTGCGCCAGGATGCGGCCGGCACCTGGGCGTCCGGTATTCCGATCGCGGTGGAGACCCTGTTGTCGGACGCCATCGAACTGCGCAACCCCGAGCAATTCCTGCTGCTTGGGAGAATCGCCGATCTCGTCAACATCGCCGGCAAACGTGCCTCGCTGGCGCATTTGAACCACCATTTGAATGCCATCGACGGTGTGCTGGACGGCGCCTTTGTCGCCACCGATGACGATGGTGACACCGTCAGTCGGCTGGTTGCCTTCGCGGTTGCGCCCGGCCTCAGCGTCGACGCCATCCTGACTGAGTTGCGCCAGCGAATCGACGCCGCGTTCCTGCCGCGACCGCTGCATCTCGTCCCGGCATTGCCGCGCAACACGCTGGGCAAGCTGCCGCGCGACGAGATCGCGCGCCTGTTGGCCGAAAGCGCACGCGGCAGCGCGGTGAGAGGTTAGCCGATGGCCGCGCATGCCGCCGAGTTGCATGTCCGGGCCGACGAACCCTCCACCCATGGTCATTTTCCGGGCAATCCGATCGTCCCCGGCGCCGTGCTGCTGCGCGAGGTCCTGCGCATCGTTGCCGCGGATGGCGAGGCGACGTGTTGCGAGATTCGCTCGGCCAGGTTCTTCCAACCGGTGCGCCCCGGTGACCGCCTGACGCTTCGTTGGGATGCGCAGGAAGCCGGCGATATCTCGTTCGCCTGTGCAACGGGAATCGCCGAACAGCGCGTGCTGTCCGGCACGATCCGCATGCGGGCCCGGTGATGCCCGGGGCCACGATGCAGGAGGAATGGACGACCCGCCGCGAGCGCGGCACGGAGCCGCTGATCCGGCTCGCCGTCTGGATCATATTGCGGATCGGCCGGCCCGCCGGACAGGCTTTACTAATACCTGTCTGCGGATATTTTTTCCTGTTTTCGCCGCGGTCGCGCGCGGCGTCGCTGGCCTGGTTGTCCCGCGCTTTGGGCCGCCGGCCGACGATATCCGACCGCTGGCGCCACTACCGTTGCTTCGCCACCTGCCTGCTGGATCGCGTGCTATTGCTCAACGGCCGCGTCAATCTGTTCGACGTCACCCTGCATGGCGAGGCGGAAATCATCGCCATGCGCGCGCAGGGCGGCTGCTTCCTGTTCGGCGCCCATGTCGGCAGTTTCGAGGTGGTGCGCGCGGTCGGCCACCACATGGCGGACGCCAGGATAAGCCTGGTGATGTACCAGGCGAACGCGCGCAAGACGAACGCGGTGCTGCACGCGATCAATCCGGAATTGGCAATGCGGATCATCGGTCTGGGCAGGCCAGGCTCGATGCTGGCGGTGCGGGACCGGCTGGACGAGGGGCATCTTGTCGGGCTGCTGGCGGACCGTTCGCTGGAAAGCGAGGGACGAACGCGGATACCTTTCTTCGGGGAGCCGGCGCGCTTTCCCGTCGGACCGTTTCGCATGGCGGCGATGCTCGGGCGGCCGGTGGTGCTGATGCTTGGCTTGTATCGCGGCGACCGGCGCTATGACATCGTCTTCGAGACAATCTCCGCCAGGCCCAGCGACGAGCCAATCGAGGATACCATGCGGCGCTACGTCCAGCGGCTGGAACACCACTGCCGGAGTGCGCCGTACAATTGGTTCAACTTCTACGATTTCTGGGCATGATGCAGTGTAATACGGGGAAGTCGATGAGGTCAGGGGGCTTCCTCCCCCTCCCCGTGAGGGCTCGGGCCGTGAAGCGGACCAAGGTTGGGGGGAGGGGGGCGTGCGCTCCGAATCCGTCTCCCCACGTCTCTCCTGCAACGGGAGGGGAAGGGCCTTCCCTGCCTTCCCCGTCTCGCCCACCTTCCCGGACTCGCCCGAGACGCGCTTATTCGCAACCTGGCGAACAGTTCTGGTTGCCGATGCTGCTTCTTGCGCTGGGGCTGGCGGGCGCGCCACACGCTGTCTCGGCCGATCCGCCAGCGCCGGCCTTGCGATTGGCACAGCTCATGGCCGATATGCACAGCGTGTCCCACGCTTCTGCAACCTTCGTCGAACAGAAATTCGTGCAGATGCTCAAACAGCCCCTGCAATCTTCCGGCCGGCTGACCTACGTCGCACCGGACCGGTTGCAGAAGGAAACCCTCGCGCCGGCCCGATCCGAACTGATCGTCAATGGCGACCACCTGACGGTGCAGCAACCGGACGGCAAGCTGCGCGATATTTCTCTATCCGAATTTCCCGAACTCGGCGCCCTGGTCGAAAGCATCCGCGCCACTCTCGCCGGAGACGCGGCAACGCTGTCCCGCTACTACACCCCCACGCTGGCCGGCACCGCCGATGACTGGTCGCTGCAACTCGAGCCGCGTGACCCGCGGTTGCGCAAGTTGCTGGCGCTGGTCCGTATCCACGGCGACGGAACCAGCATCCGCGCGGTCGAGACCGTGGATCAGGACGGGGATCGAACCGAGATGACCATCACTCCCGATCCGGAATGACGCGCGCAAGATGATGCCTGGCCGCCGTGTCATCATTGCCCTCTGGCTCGTTGGGCTGCTTGCCGGCTGCGTGGTCATCGTGCGGACGAATTTCACCGCCGACATGTCGGCCTTTCTGCCGCGCGCGCCATCGCCGGCGCAGCAGATACTGGTCGATCAGCTCCACGAGGGGGTCGTCTCGCGCATGGTTTTGCTGGCGATCGAGGGCGCTCCACCCGACACGCTGGCCGCGCTGAGCAAGGCAATCGCCGGCACCCTGAGAGCAGATCCGGCGTTCGGCATTGTCAGCAATGGCGATGAGACGGCGTTTGGGCGGGACCGCGATCTGCTGTGGCACAACCGCTATCTTCTGAGTCCCGCGGTCGTGGCGGGGCATTTCAGTCCGGCCGCCCTGCACGCGGCGCTGCAAGCGGATGTCCAATTGCTCGGCTCGGACATGGGCGTCGTCGCCAAGCCAAGCATCCCGGCCGACCCGACCGGCGAGATGTTGCGGTTGATCGCCGACTTCGCTGGTCAGGCGCATCCGGCGACACGCGACGGCGTTTGGATTTCTACCGACGCCAGCAGGGCACTGCTGATGGTCCAGACGGTCGCCGAGGGATTCGACCTCGATGCGCAGGAGCAGGCCCTCCAGCACATTGATGCCGCGTTCGCCAAAGCGCGTCGCGCTATCCCCGCGGATATGCAGACCCAGGCCGCGCAGGCCCGGCTGATCCAAACCGGACCGCCGTTGTTTGCCGTGCAGACCCGTGACCATATGACGGCGGACGTGAAGCGTCTCTCGATGCTCGCCACGCTGCTGGTTGCTGCCATCCTGTTGTTCGCCTATCGCTCCATCCGCATGCTGGTGCTGGGACTGCTGCCGGTGCTGAGCGGGGTGATCGCCGGCATTGCCGGGGTCAGCCTGGCGTTCGGCTTCGTGCACGGCATCACTCTGGGATTCGGCGTGACCTTGATCGGCGAGGCGGTTGACTACGCGATTTATCTTCTCACCCAGACCGCCCCGGGTGCCGCGCCGACGGCGACCCTGCCGCGCATCTGGCCGACTCTCCGGTTGGGCATGCTGACCTCGGTCTGCGGTTTTAGCGTCATGCTGCTGTCGAGCTTCACCGGCTTCGCCCAACTCGGTCTGTTCACCATCATCGGTCTCATTGTCGCGCTGACCGTGACGCGCTTTGTGTTGCCGGCGCTATTGCCGCGCAGCTTTACCACGCTCGCGTCGCTGGTGTTCGCCGCCCCGGTGCTGGGTCTGATCCGCGCCGGCGCGAAGCTGCGTTTCGGCGTGCTGGGTCTGGCGATCGCTGCGGCAATGGCGCTGGCCTTCCACCATGGTCCATATTGGGACGACGAGCTGTCCAGCATGAGCCCGGTGCCCGCCGGGGAAAAATCGCTGGACGACCAGTTGCGCCGCGAGATCGGCGCCCCTGACGTCCGCTATCTCCTGGCGGTGCAGGCGCCGCGCAGCGAGGACGCGCTGGTCGCGAGCGAGCATGTCGCCGCCCAGCTCGAACCGCTTGTCGCCAAGGGCGCGATCGCCGGCTTCGACGCACCCAGTACCTGGTTGCCAAGCCAGGTAACGCAGCGCACGCGGCAGGCGGCATTGCCGGACGCGGCGACGCTCGCGGCGAACATGGCCCAGGCGGTCGACGGCACGCCGTTCCGCCCCGATATTTTTGCCCCGTTCCTGGCGGATGTTGCGATGGCACGCCAGCAACCCTTGCTGCGGCGCGAGGACCTGAACGGCAGCAGCCTCGCGCTTCGTCTCGACTCGCTGCTGGTGCGGACCGCCGATCACTGGCTTGCCATGCTGCCGCTGCGCGACGTTTCGGACAGCCGCGCCATCGCCGAGGCGGTCGCTGCTATGCATGACAAGCAGCTTGTCCTCCTCGACCTCAAGGCGGAATCCGACCGGCTCCTCGGCACGTATCTGCACGAGGCCCTGACTCTGTCGCTCGCTGGCAGCATTGCTATCGTCGTGCTGCTGTCGATCAGCCTGCGATCGCCCCGGCGCACCGTCGCGGTGCTGCTGCCGCTGGCGGCCGCGGTGATCTGCACCGCCGCGCTGCTGCTGACCGAGGCGGGCCGGCTGTCGATCTTCAACTTGTTCGGCCTGCTGCTGGTCGCCGCGGTCGGTTCCAACTATTGCCTGTTCTTCGAGCGTCGTTTGCCGGACGCCGATCACCTGGCACGGCGCCGCATGGTCGCGTCGCTGGTGATCGCAGACCTTTGTACCGTCGTCGGCTTCGGTGTCCTGTCATTCTCCGCCATACCGGTGCTGCACGGTATCGGCCTTACCGTAGCGATCGGTGCGTGTCTGAGCCTGCTGTTCGGCGCCATCCTGAGCGTGGGCCGCGGCAGATCGACCGGTTGGACTTAGTACCAGAGGACCCAGATGGACGCCGTGACGGCAATGCAATCGACAAGAACCAGCGCCGGCGGGGCTGCCATCCGTCGTCTGGGTCGCCTCCGGCAACTCGTCTTGGCGGTGACGGCGGTGATCGGGTTGCCCGGCTGCATCAACGCCTATTACCAGGCGCCGCGCACTGCGATCGACGAACGGGTCTATGCCGCATTTTATCCGTATTTCGCGGAGTACTGCGCGGTTTCCGAGTTCAACAAGAAGAAGGGCTTCGACGTAGACATCGAGGGCGGCGGCCCCGGCGGCCACACGGTATTCTACCTGAACGGCGCCTGCCGCGTGCGTGACGCTGGCTACCCGGTGCTTGCCCTCTGCGACGAGTCACCGGCGGGGATGCTGGGACGCGGCGTCGGGCTGAGCGTCAACGATCATTACCGGAACGCCAACTGGACGGCGACCGAGGGACGCGACTTCTTCTATCACGGCGACCTTGCGCCGGGCGAAGGGGTGACCCGTGCCAGCTACGCAAACATCCAGGAGAAAGCCAAGGCAATGGGCATCCTGGATGGCGTCGAGTACCATCGCGAGGCGCTCGCGGACAAACCCGCGGGCATGTCCGTGCGGGACTACATGTACAACGTTGCCATCGGCACGGACTACGCAATCGACATCGCACGGGATCGCTTTTGCGCGCGGGTGCCGCTGGATCGCGGCAAGATGGCAGTGATCGTGCACTACCTGAATGCGCTGAACGAGCCTTACCGGACGGGCCGGAAGGTGTTTCACTGGGACGTCCTGCGCGACAATTGCACCTACCTCGCGCATAATGCCCTGGCGGTCGTCGGGCTGTGGCCGGTCTTGCCGAGCAATCGTGCGCTGCTGATTGCCGCCTTCGACTTCCCCACGCCGAAGAACGAATTCGTCAACGTGACGTGGCGTGCCAACGACTTGCCGATCGCCGATCCGGACGCCCTGTATGATGACGACACGGCCCGTGTCGCACTGCTGCAACGCGGCTGGATCGCGACCGAGCCCGGGGCGTTGGCCGAGGCCAGGCCGGAGGTGCAGCCCAACGAGATCTACAACGACCATCTGCGGTTGATCTTCTACGACGAGCCGGTCTTCGGTCATTTCCAGAAGCGGTTCGACCGGATCTTCGCCGAGCCGCGCTATACCGATCTCACCGCCAACCTGACGTATTTCTCGCAGCTCTACGCGGCGATCCTGGCCAGGCCGCGGACACCGGAATCCGATGCCGCTCGCGCTGCTTTCGATCGGCGCTATTATGACGTTATCACTCGGGAGAAGCTGAAGGTGGACTCGGAGCTCGCGAAACTGTCCGGCGCTGCCGGCTAGCGGCGCGGCATACCATGCATCCCCTGCGAGTCAGCCATTGCTCCGTCGTCTCCAGCATCGGCGCGGGTCTGGCGGCGACCCTGGCGTCCCTGCGGGACGGCAGCAGCGGCCTGCGCCCCTGCGGCTTCGAGACGGTGGACCTGCCGACCTATGTCGGGGAGGTGGCAGCGCTCGACGACGTCCGGCTGCCGCAGGCGTTCGCCGCCTTCGACTGCCGCAACAACCGCCTCGCTGAGATGGTGCTCGGCCAGGACGGGTTCGAGGATGCGGTGGCAGCGTCGGTGGCCCGCTACGGCGCGCGGCGGATCGGCTTGTTCCTGGGCACCAGCACCTCCGGCATCCTGCACGCGGAACTGGCCTATCGGGCGCGCGATACGGCGACCGGGATGTTGCCTGCCTGGTTTGATTATGCGCGGACCCAGAACACCGGATCGCTCGCTGCCTATCTGCGGCAGCGGCTGGGCATCGCCGGCCCGTCCTTCGTTGTCTCCTGCGCCTGCGCGTCAACGGCCAAGGTGTTCGGTAGCGCGGCGCGCATGATCCAGGCCGGGCTGTGCGATGCCGCCATTGTCGGTGGCGTGGACTCGCTGTGCCTGACGACCCTGTATGGCTTCCATGCACTGGCGCTGAATGCGCCCGGCCCCTGTCGTCCGTTCGACACGGCACGCGACGGCATCTCCATCGGTGAGGCCGGCGGTCTTGCGCTGTTGGAAAGCCCCGCGCCAAACCGCGACAACGACATCATTCTGCTCGGCGTCGGCGAGAGCAACGACGCGTACCACATGTCCTCGCCGCATCCCGAGGGCGTCGGCGCGCGGCTGGCCATGGAACGGGCACTCACTGCGGCGGGGCTGGAACCGCGGGACATCGACTATATCAACCTGCATGGAACCGCGACGCGCGTGGGTGATAGCGCGGAGGATATGGCGGTGTTCGCGCTGTTCGGCAGCGAGACGCCGTGTAGTTCCACCAAGGGCTACACCGGCCATACGCTGGGCGCCGCGGGCATTGTCGAAGCGATCATTTGCGCACTGGCAATTCGCCACGGCATGCTGCCGGGCAGCGCGCATACCGAAGCCGTCGATCCGTCGTTCCGCATCAGCTATCAGCTTGCTACTGCGCCGTCGCGCATCGCGACCGTGCTGAGCAACTCGTTCGGGTTCGGCGGCAGCAATTGCAGCCTGATCCTGGGACGGACGCGGTGATGCGGGTGTTCATCGAGGGCGTTGGCGTGGTCGGTCCAGGCCTGGAAGGCTGGCCGGAAGCGCGGTCGATCCTGGCGGGTGTGGCGCAGTACGAAGCCAGGCCGGTCCGCCTACAGCCGCCCCCCCTGCTGCCGCCCGCGGAACGGCGGCGCGCCGGCGCGACGGTCATGCTGGCGATCGCCGCCGGCACCGAGGCATTGGCACAGGCCGGGCGCGACCCTGCCGAGATGGCGATGGTGTTCGCCGCTTCCGGCGGCGATGGCGAAACGGTGCACGAGATCCTGTCCGTGCTTGCTTCGCCCCAGCGCAAGGTCTCTCCGACGCGCTTCCATAACTCGGTGCATAACGCACCGTCCGGCTACTGGTCGGTGGCCACTGGTTCACGCGCACCGAGCACCAGCCTCTGTGCCTTCGACGACAGTTTCGCCGCCGGCATGCTCGAAGCCGCGGTGCAGGTGACCGTGCAGGATTGCCCGGTCACCCTGGTCGCCTATGACGTGCCCTATCCCGAGCCGCTGCACGCGGCGCGCCCGATCGTTTCGGCGTTCGGCATGGCATTGGTTCTGCTGCCGCGCCGGACCGAGCGGGTCCTTGCCTCGCTGACGGTGACGACGGCGGCGGCCGCATCACCGGCAACCACCATGACGGACCCGGAACTCGAGCGGCTGCGCCTCGGCAATCCCGCGGCGCGCGCTCTGCCGTTGCTGGCTACCATGGCGCGGGCTGATGCCGGCACGATCCGGTTGGGCGAGATCGACATCGCGGTGGCGCCGCTGTGACCCTGCTGATGGGCCGGGCGGAAATCGCAGCACTGATACCGCATGAAGGCGCGATGTGCCTGCTGGATGGCGTGCTTGCCTGGGACCGAACGAGCATCGCATGCATCGCCTCCAGCCACCGCGCGATTGACAACCCGTTGGCGGCCGAGGGCCGGCTCGATGCTGTCTGCGGTGTGGAGTACGCGGCCCAGGCGATGGCGGTACACGGCGGACTTGTTGGCGGCGGGCACCGACCTGCCGCCGGTTACCTGGCGAGCCTGCGCGACGTGGTCTGCACTGTTGATCGCCTGGATCTGTTGCCCGGCGATCTGCTGGTGACGGCTGAACTGCTGATCGCGGATGCCGCGCGGGTCATCTATCGCTTCACCCTGACCAGCGATGCCAGGCCGGTCATGTCGGGTCGCGCCGCGGTGGTCATCGACGCAGGGCCGCGGAATGACACCAGGTGCCCTAACGCGTGACGCTCGGTAGCTTGCATACCGGCGCTTCCCCCGTCATGACGGTCGCGTGCGCCGGTGCGACGGCGAATTCCCTCTGGCGTCGGGCCTTGCTGTGATGCGCATGGGGTCAAGCGCGGCTGTGACGGTGGGAACGGTCAGTGCGAACCAGCCGATAGTCATTGTCAGCGTGTTTGGCATGAGATGATCTGAAGCGCCGCGCCACCAATCTCGGCAGGCGGGGAACCAGCGCTGCCGCCAGCCGGGCGTACATGAACAGCAGCAGAAGGTTGTCGCGCAGGTAATGGAAATGCGAAACGCCGCCATCCTCGCGATGGAAGTAGCGAACGGGTGTCGGCAGGTTGATCGCGGGAACGCCTTGCCAGGAAAGCCTGATGACCGCTTCCGAATCGAAATCAAAACGTCGCATCCAGCGTGTTTCCGCGAATATCCGCAGCAGCGGTGCGACCGGATAGACGCGGAAGCCGAACAGCGGATTGCCGATCCCGGATCGCAAGGTCGCCAGGTTGGCCAGAAACCTTGATATCCGGTGGCCGGCGACACGGATCGCCGGCGCGCTCGCGTCGAACACCGGCACGCCGAGCACCATCGCCTCGGGATGCGCACGCGACAGGGCGACGAGCGATTCGATGTGATCGGCGGAGTGCTGGCCGTCCGCATCAACGGTCACGACATGCGTGATCCCCTGCGCCAGAGCGCATTCCAGCCCGTGCAGAATGGCTGCGCCCTTGCCCTGGTTGTGAGGCAGCACGCAGACATGCAGATCGGGATCGTTGGTGGCTTGGCGGGCGAGGGCCTCGCCGCTGCCATCGGTGCTGCCGTCGACGACAACCCAGACCGGCCAATCCAGTCGTCGAACGATGGCAACCGTGTCGCACAGTCGCGCGCCGGTGTTGTAGCTGGGAATCAGCACCGCATGCGTGGCCGCGGCCATAGACGCGACGTGCGCTGCTGATAGGTCCGCCAGATGCGAGGTCGTACGGCGGTCGGAAACGACGAAATTCATGCTTCGCGGGAACGGACCGACGACAACGCCGCGAAACGGTGTGCCTGGCGTATGAAGAAGCTCTTGATGTAGTAGACGCCTTTGAACAGCAGCAGACGGGAATGAATCGGCGAGCTGTCGAAAACATCGCCCGAAAGCAGCGACAAGACCGCCTCGCGCATGCGGAAATAGTTGCGTGGATTCATGAACAGGTCGCGCATAGCCGGTGTATTGACGCGGTAGATGTACCAGGAGAATGTTGCGAGCGCGTCGTTCACCTCCGCCTCGAACCGGCGCAGCGCACGATCGGCCTCCGCGCCCGGCCGGTGTAGGCTGGCGAGCACCGGCTCGACCGCCAGGAAGGCGCTCTTCATCGCCAGATAGACACCGGTGGAGAACACCGGATCGATGAAGGCATAGGAGTCGCCAACCATAATGAAGTTTTTTCCCGCCATCCGTTCGGCGCGATACGAGTAGTTTCCGGTCGCCGTCGCCGGTCCCGTCATCTGCGCGTCGGCCAGCCGCTCCGACAAGGCCGGGCATTGCGCAATGAGGCTTTGCAGGAAGCTGGTGACGTCGGTCTTGCGCGACTTCATGAACTCCGGCGAACACACGGCGCCGACGCTGGTGGTTCCATCGGCGAGAGGAATGAACCAGAACCAGCCATGGTCGAACCAGAAGATGCTGATGTTGCCTTCGGCTTTGCCGGTCAGGCGGCGTGCGCCGGTGAAATGTGCGAACACGGCTGCGCTGGCGTGGCGGCGGTTGCGCTGCTTGATGGCGAGACGGCCGGCTAGCAATGTGTCGCGGCCGGACGCGTCCACAAGGAACTTCGCTACGAATCGCCGGGGCTGGCCGTCGCTGTCCTCTCCCGTCGCGACCACGCCGCCCTCCGGCGGAAACTCCACCGTTGCGATGCGGCAGCCTTCGACCACGTGGGCACCCTTGGCGGCAGCGTTATTCCACAGGATCTGGTCGAACTCGGATCGGCGTACCTGGTACGCGTAGAACAGGTTCTTGTCCCAGGCCTGGGCGAAATCCAGCATGGTGGTCGTGTCGTGCCAGGGGGAGACGAACTCGACGCCATATTTGGTCATGCCGACGCGGTCGATCGCCTCCTTCACGCCGAGTTCTTCGAACAGCGGAAGGTTCAGCGGCAGCAGCGATTCGCCGATATGGAAGCGGGGATGGGTGTCCTTCTCCACCACGACGACACTCTCGCCACGTTCGGCGAGCAATGCCGCGGTGGTTGAACCGGCGGGTCCGCCGCCCACGATCAGCACGTCGGACTGGTTGGTAATCATCACGTGAACGTGACCTCCGTGTTGGTTCCGAGCATGCGTCGGCCGTCCCGTAATCTACAGGACCTACATGGCAAAGTTCAATGAATGCGGGCTGTCCACAACACAATGGCGCGGCGACCGCGGCGCGACGATGCCGTGATCGATCATGCGGGCCAAGGATTGGCTTGCTTGGCTCGCGCTGACACCGCCGAGCCTGGCTGCGAAAGTCAAGCACCAGGCTGCGGAGCCTCGACAGGGTCCAGCAGGTCAGCGCTGTTGTTTTTCGGTGTGTTGACGTTGCGGCTGACCGGCCAGTAGCGCAGCGTGCCCTCCGGCGCCGGGTGCAGCAGAGCAGTGGGGGCGGCCTCGACCTCGCCGAGCCAGGCTGGCCAGTCGGCTGGCTCCAGGATCACCGGCATGCGGCTGTGCAGCGGCGCCATCTCGGCGCTTGCGTGGGTCGTGACGATGGTGAAGCTGCGCAGCACGGTGCTGTCGGGTGCGCGGTAGCCCTCCCACAATCCGGCAAAGGCCAGAGGCTGCCCGTCCCGGCGGGCGATCGCATAGGGCTGCTTGCCAGCCGGTTGGACCTGCCATTCGTAGAACGCGTCGGCCGGAACGATGCAGCGCCGCTGGGCGAAGGCGGAGCGAAACATGCCGCCGGTCGCGACGGTTTCCGCCCGGGCGTTGATCGGGCGCTGCGCGTGCGCCGGGTCTTTCGTCCAGTGCGGCACGAGGCCCCATTTCAGCAGATCGAGGTGACGCTCGCCGGTTTCGGGATGCCGGCGCACGACCATGGCGTTTTGCGACGGCGCGACGTTCCAGGATGCGGCTACGTTCGGCAGCGGGTTGACCGTGTGGAACAGCCGGGCGACGGCCTCGGCGGGAAGGAAGGCAGCGTAACGACCGCACATGGGGGGCCTCAGGTCATGCGTCCGAGAGGGGATTGTCGCCGGGCTTGCGCGGCGGGCTGGCGGAATTTCAGCGGCGGTTTGCCGTCCCGGCGCCGCCATCTGCTCGCAAGGCGTCCGCTACGGTCGCTCATCCCCGCTGCACGTTCCAAAACGCAGTGATCGGCGCGCGGACGAAGCCGGTGAGGCCGGTGCGATACGCATAAGGAATAAAGTACTGGCCGAGCGGAATGAACGGCGGGTCCTGCAATCCCAGCACCTGCATCTGTTCCGCGAGGTGCTGCTGCGCCGGCAGGTCCGGCGCGTCGAACCAGGCGTCGCGCAGCGCCTCCATCGCCGGGTTGAGCCGCACACCGGACAGCGGGATGTTGCTGCCGGGATTGGCCGGCCACAGTCCGGCCCAGCCGACGCAATAGCAGCTCCAGCCGGCGCGCACCGCGGGGTCGGTGCTGCGCGCGCGGGCTGACAGCGTGCCCCAGTCCATCGACTGCGCATCGACGTTCAGGCCAAGCTGCTGCAACACTGCGCCGGTGACTTCCCCCATGGCGCGATATTCCGGCACTTCCGGAAGCATCAGCACGATCTTCTCGCCCTGGTAGCCTGACTCCGCGATCAGCTTCTTTGCCAGGGCCGGATCGCGCGGGCCGTTGAGGATGTCCATGCCGGCATTCGAGGCGAACGGCGAGCCAGGCGTGAACATCCCCATGCCGGTTCGGGACTGTTTGGACAGGTCGCCGACCACGGCCGCCATGAAATCCTGTTGCTTGATCGCCGGCAGCAGGGCGTGTCGCAGCTTCGCGTTGTCGAACGGCGGCGCGGCGTTGTTCAGCCAGAGGATGCCGAAGAACCCCATGGGGTCCACCTGTTCCACGCTGACGCCGGCAGCAGATGCTAATTTTGCCACCAGATCCAGCAAGGGACGCTCGACCCAGTCGACCTCGCCGGTTTGCAGGGCGGCCGCCGAGGTGGCCGGGTCGGGAATGAACTTCCATTCCACCCGGTCGAAATACGCCTGCTTGCCGCCGGCCCAGGACGAGGGTTTCTCCTGGCGCGGCACATAGCCGGTGTGGCGCGCATAGGCGGCGTGCGATCCGGAGACGAACTCGTCGGCCAGGAAGCGGAACGGTCCGCTGCCGGTCTGATCGGTGATCGCCTTGCCAATGTCGGTCTGCGCCAGACGCTCGGGGCGGATGAAACAGGTGGTACCGCCCAGGCCGTACAGCAGATGCGCGTAGGGGTGCTTCAGGCGGATCTCGAAACTCTTGTCGTCCAGATCGCGCATCTCGTCGAGCAATACGGCCATGCGCTGGCCGAACGGGTCGCGTTTGGCCCAGCGGGCGATGGAGGCGACGCAGTCGGCGGCGCGCACTTTCTCGCCGTCGTGAAACACCAGGTCGTCGCGCAAGGTGAAGCGCCAGCGCCGCTTGTCGTCGGAGAGTTCGTGGCCGGCGGCCATTTGCGGCTGCGGCATATAGGACTCATCCAGGCCGTAGAGCTGGTCGCAGGTCATGAACGCATGCTCAAGGCCGATGATGGAGATCGACCAGACCGGATCCATGACGATCAGGTTGGAGTAGGGAACATATCGCAGCGCGCGCTCCGCCGCGCGGCCGGTGATGGCGGGCAGCGCGGTCGCGGCGGCGCCGAGCAGTGGCAATTTGAGCGCGGTACGGCGAGTGATGCGGCGCGTGCCGGTTCGCATTGTGTGTTCCCCCCGTCCGGTAGCCGGACCCGCGGAGGGTAGGGGAGCGGTGCGGCCTGCGTAAACCTCTCCCGCGGGAGCGGGAGAGGTCGAGACGCGTGAGCGCCGAGGGTAAGGGCGATCGGGTCGGCACGCAGCAGGTGGAGCGTGCCGACCCGATCACGCTCACCCTCGGCGCTATCGCACCTCGACGTCTCCCACTTCGTTGGCGAGGTTATGAAACGTCCGCGGCGACCCGCAGTTGCACGATACGGTCAGGATCGCGCACCGTGCCGCTGCCGCCGGCACCGCGCTTGATCGCATCGACGAACTCCATTCCTTCCACCACATGGCCCCAGATCGTGTACTGGCCGTTGAGGTGAGGCGCCGGCTCGAACATGATGAAGAACTGGCTGTTCGCGCTGTTCGGGTCCGAGGTACGTGCCATGCCGCACGTGCCTCGCTCGAACTTTGCCTCGCTGCTGAACTCGGCGGGAATGTTGTCGAGATCGCTGCCGCCGCTGCCGGTGCCGGTCGGGTCGCCGCCCTGCGCCATGAAGCCCTCGATCACGCGGTGAAACGGCGTGTCGTCGTAGAAGCCACGGCGCACCAACGTCTTGATCTGCTGCACATGGGTCGGCGCGATGTCGGGCCGCAATTGGATCACGACCCGGCCCGGCGCGATGTCCAGGTACAGCGTGTTTTCAGGATCGAGTGCCGTGTCGCTCATTCGCGAACTCCTTCGGAAATTGTGGCTGTCTCAGCCGCGCGAGGATGCTACTTTACGTCCGCCATGACGCGCATGTGGACGATCCGGTCGGGGTTGCCGGTCACCATGCCGTTAGGCCCGTCGCCGCGCTTGATCTGGTCGACATACTCCATGCCCTTCACCACCTGACCCCAGATCGTGTACTGGCCGTCCAGCGAGGTCCCGGGCGCGAACATGATGAAGAACTGGCTGTTGCCGCTGTTCGGATCGGCCGTTCGCGCCATGCCACAGGTGCCGCGCAAAAAGTGCCGCTTGGTGGTGAACTCGGCGGGCACGTTGGGCAGCTTCGAATCGCCGGTGCCGGTGCCGGTGGGATCGCCGCCTTGCGCCATGAACCCCTCGATCACCCGATGGAACGGCGTGTTGTCGTAGAACCCCTGGTGCGCCAGCGTCTTGATCTGCGCGACCGTTTTCGGCGCCAGGTCGGGAAACATCTGAATCACCACCCGCCCGTATTTCAGGTCCATATACAGGGTGTTTTCGGGATCGAGCGCCGGCTGGGCGCGGGCGCTCCCGGTCGCCAAACCCCCGGCCGCCAGTCCAGCGGCGGCCAACGAAACACCGGTGACGAGCAAAGTGCGTCGATCCATGGGCAGTCTCCAGAAAACGCGTGGGCGTGGTGGCGTTTCAGCCGCGAATACGCAGCAGCACGCGTTGCAGCGTCAGCGGCGGCACGAAGGAGGAAATGTCGCCACCGAGCATGGCGACTTCCTTGACGAGGCGCGAGGCGATGAACTGGTGCGTCTCGCTGGCCATCAGGAACACGGTCTCGACGTCCGGCGCCATGCGATAGTTCATCCCGGCCATCTGGAATTCGTAATCGAAGTCCGTCACGGCCCGCAGGCCGCGCACGATCATGCTGGCGCCGACCTTGCGGGCAAAATCGATCAGCAGCGTGTCGAACGGCATCACCTCGATGACCATGCCGTGCTGCGTGGCGATGCGGGCGATCTCCGCCTCGACCAGTTCGACCCGCTCCTCCAGCGTCAGCAGCGGGCTCTTGCCGGTGTTGATGGCGACGCCGACCACCAGCTTGTCGAGCAAGCGGGCGGCGCGGGCGATCACGTCGAGATGGCCGTTGGTCACCGGATCGAACGTGCCGGGATACAGCCCGACCCGCAGTTTTTTCACCGGCTCCGCCATGCCCAGGCGCAGCGTGTGTCCTTGTTCAGCCATCTTCACCTTCGTTCTGCGGGGCGGAGTCCGGTCCGCCGTTTTCTTCGGTTTCGTCCTCGATCACCGGGAAGACGCTGGTCACGTGTTCGCCGGCGATGACGCGGAACAGCGTCACGCCCATCGCCTGTCGTCCGGTGATGCGCACCTGGTCGGCCGGTACGCGGATCAGTCGTCCGGCGTCGGTCACCATCATCACGTCATCGCCGGAACGCACCGGGAGGGTGGCGACCACCGCGGTGCCATTACGCGGCGCCAGGGTGATGTTGGCAATCCCTTGCCCGCCGCGGCCGGTGACGCGGTATTCGTAGGCCGAAGACCGCTTGCCGAAGCCCATGTCGGTGACGGTGAGCAGTAGCTCCTCCGCGGCTTCCAGGTCTGCGATGCGTTCGGCGCTGAGTGCCACTTCCGCCGCCGGCTCGTCGCCTTCGAGAGACGGACCTTCCAATTCGGGGCCTTCGGCGGCGGGGGTTCCAACGGCCGGTCCTGCAACTCCGGCGCCTTCGATCGCGGGGCCTCCCAGCGTGGGTCCTTCGATCGCGGCTGCGGCTTCCTCGTCGCCGCCATTGCCGTTGGCACGTCGCTTCGCGTTCGCGATCCGCAGATAGGCGGCGCGTTCCTCGATGCTCGACTCCACATGGCGCAGCACCGACAGGCTGATCACCGCGTCCTTGCCCAGCAGCCGAATGCCGCGCACGCCCGTAGAATCGCGGCCGGCGAAGACGCGCACCGTGTCGTCGGAGAGCTGGAAGCGGATGCAGCGGCCATTGCGCGTCGCCAGCAGCACGTCGTCGCCTTCACGGCAGGTGGCGACACCGATGAGATGGTCGCCCTCGTCCAGCTTCATGGCGATCAGGCCGGAGGAGCGCACGTTGCGAAAGTCCGACAGCCGGTTGCGGCGCACATTGCCGAGCGACGTGCCGAACACGAGGTGCAGCGAATCCCACAGCGTCTCGTCCTGCGGCAACGGCAGCACGGTGGTGACCGTGTCGGCGCCGAGTTCTGGCAACAGGTTGACCAAGGCGCGGCCCTTCGCATTCGGACCGGCTTCCGGCAGGCGCCAGACCTTCTCGCGGAAAACCTTGCCCCCCAGCGAGAAGAACAGCACCCATTGATGGGTGTGCGCATGGAAGCTGCGGGTGACGATGTCGTCGCCGCGGGTGCCCGCACCGGTGCGTCCGCGGCCGCCACGGTTCTGTGCCCGGAACGTCTCCAATGGGGTGCGCTTGATGAAGCCGTCGCGTGTGATGGTGACCACCATCTGGCCCGGCTCGATCAGGTTCTCGTCGAGCTGGTCGGCGACCGCCTCGATGATGTCGGTCATGCGCGGCGTGGCCAGCAGCTCGCGCGCCTTGGCCAGCTCCGCGCGCATCACCTCCATGCGGCGCGGATGCGAGGCCAGGATGTCGAGCAGATTGCGGATTTCTTCGCCGATCTGGATGAGGTCGGCGTGGATCTTTTCGCGCTCCAACCCCGTCAGCCGCTGCAGCCTGATGTCCAATATGCCGCGCGCCTGTTCGTCGGTCAGGCGCACGGTGTTGTCCGGTGCGATGACGTTGCCCGGCTCGTCGATCAGCGCCAGCAGCGGGCCGATATCGGCGGCCGGCCAGTCGCGCGCCATCAGCGCGGCGCGCGCGGCGGCCGCGTCAGGGCTGGCGCGGATCAGGCGGATCACCTCGTCGATGTCGGCGACCGCGATGGCGAGACCGACCAACTGGTGCGCGCGGTCGCGGGCCTTGCCCAGCTCGAAGCGGGCGCGGCGCTCGATCACTTCCTCGCGGAAGCGGATGAAGCACAGCAGCGCGTCCTTCAGGCCGAGCTGACGCGGCCGGCCGCCATCCAGCGCGAGCATGTTGATGCCGAAGGTGATCTGCAACTGGGTGAAGCGGTAGAGCTGGTTCAACACCACGTCCGGCGTGGCGTCACGTCGCAGTTCGATCACGATGCGCATGCCGGAGCGGTCGCTCTCGTCGCGCACCGCGGTGATGCCTTCGACCTGCTTGTCGCGCACCAGTTCGCCGATGCGCTCCAGCAGCGTCTTTTTGTTCACCTGGTAGGGGATTTCGGTGAAGATGATCGCCTGGCGGTCGCGCGCCATCTCCTCGATCTCGGAGCGGGCGCGGATGGTGATCGATTCGCGTCCGGTCTCGTAAGCCGAGCGGATGGCGGAGCGGCCGAGGATGGTGCCGCCGGTGGGAAAGTCGGGGCCCGGGACGATGCGTATCAGGTCGTCCAGCGAGGTGTCCGGATCGGCGATCAGCGCCAGCGTCGCGTCGATGATCTCGCCCGGATTGTGCGGCGGGATGTTGGTCGCCATGCCGACCGCGATGCCGTTGCCGCCGTTGATCAGCAGGTTCGGGAAGCTCGCCGGCAGGACCTTGGGTTCGTTTTCGCTCTCATCGTAGTTCGGCTGAAACTCGACGGTGTCCTTGTCGATGTCGTCCAGCAGCAGCATGGCGGCCTTGGCGAGGCGCGCCTCGGTGTAGCGCATCGCCGCCGGGTTATCGCCGTCCACCGAGCCGAAATTGCCCTGCCCGTCGATCAGCTTCACGCGCATGGAGAAGGGCTGCGCCATGCGCACCAGGGCGTCATAGATCGAGGCGTCGCCGTGCGGGTGGTATTTGCCCATCACGTCGCCGACGATGCGGGCGCATTTGCGGTAGGCCTTGTCCGGCGTGTAGCCGGACTCCTGCATACCGAAGAGGATGCGGCGATGCACCGGCTTCAGCCCGTCGCGCACATCCGGCAGCGCGCGCGCGACGATCACGCTCATGGCGTAGTCGAGGTAGGAGCGGCGCATCTCCTCCTCAATCATCACAGGCTGGGTGTCTTCGGGCGGACCGGGGGGCGGGGCCGCCGGGTCTTCAGGGGTGTCGCTCAATCGGGGCTCTGTCCGTTCATCGGGCGGCGGCGGGCGGGCCGGATGGGCCCCGGACGCTGCGCTGCATCATGGGAGGGTAGATAGGCTGATTCGGGCCGGAAGGCGAGGGGGGTGGCAGCGGTCGCGGCATGCTATATTGCCGGCGGAGAGGGTTGCCATGGACACGGCCGAAGCGGTCACGGCGGAGACGGTCATCGCGATTCTGCGAGCGCACGAGTCGCGGCTGCGCGCGGCCGGGATCCGGACGTTATCGCTGTTCGGCTCGGTGGCCGGTGGCGAGGCGCGACCTGACAGCGAGATCGCCCTGGCGGTCGAGTTCGACCCGGCGGCGAAAATGGATCTGATCCGCCTGGTGGGACTGGAACGGGAACCGGGGGAGCTGCTGGGCCGCGAGGCACAGATCCTGCTGGAGCCGATCAAGAAGCCACGGCTGCGAGCAGAGGTGGAGCGAAATCGTGTCCGAGTGTTCTGAATGACGTGGGTCATGGCGGGAAATTCCCGGCGATGCGCGGGGAGTTCCCGTCATTGCGCGTTGACCACCGGCCGGCGGCGGCCGACCCGCCCTGAATGAAACTGCGGAGCCCGCCAGCGGCAAGAGACTCCCCCTCCCCTTGTGGGAGGGGGCTGGGGGGAGGGGTCGTAGTGGCACGAACCCCTCCCCCCAACCCCCTCCCTCAAGGGGAGGGGGAGCTTGTTTCTTGCTTCGTCGCTATCGCTCCTGGCAATGACGGGTGTTTTTTACCGTATCGCCAGACGGTACGTCGCCCCTGCCATAACGAACGGGTCGAGCAATCGCGCCCCGTAATGGTCGCGCACCGCGAGCCCGGGCTCCTCTCGGCGCGGCGCAAAACAGCGCGCCACGCCGTCGCGCACGATCGCTGAGGCGAGCGCCGCATCGGGGGGCGACACTTGCACGCTGGCCGGGAGGGAAGCATCCTGCATCGCTGCTGCGACGGCTCGATCCGCGCCTGGTTGCCCCGAACCGGGTACGTATCGTTCTCACGCGGCATCGCGGAGGCCATCCCGCGCAACCGGGGGAAATTTGAATGTCGACGACGATGACGAGGGACCAGGCGCTGGAAGCCGTGGTCATGCGGCGCGTGTCCTGGCGGCTGATGCCGTTCCTGCTGGCTGCCTACCTGGTCTGCTACATCGACCGGGTCAATGTCGGGTTCGCCGCGCTGCAGATGAACAAGGCGGTCGGGATCGACCCGAAGACCTTCGGCCTCGGCGCCGGCATCTTCTTCGTCGGCTATTTCATCCTGGAAGTGCCGAGCAATCTGGCGCTGGAGCGGTTCGGCGCCCGCACCTGGATCGCCCGCATCATGATCACCTGGGGCTTGGTGTCGGCGGCGTTCGCGCTGATCGGCGGACCGATCTCCTTCCTGGTGCTGCGCTTCATCCTTGGTGCTGCGGAGGCCGGGTTCTTCCCGGGAGTGATCCTCTACATCACCTACTGGTACCCGGCCCGGTATCGCGCGATCATGGTCGGTATCTTCATGGTGGCGATCCCGGTGGCCGGTCTGATCGGCTCGCCGGTCTCGGGTGCCATCCTCTACATGAACGGCGTGCTCGGCCTGGGCGGCTGGCAATGGGTGTTTTTGCTGGAGGCAGCACCGGCCATTCTGCTTGGGGTGGCGTCCTTCATCTGGCTCACCGACCGGCCAGAGCATGCGGCCTGGCTGTCGCAAGAGCAGAAGGGGTGGTTGATCGGCAAGCTGGACGATGAGCGCACGCGCGCGCCGCGTGTCTCCCATCCTTCCGTGTGGCGCATCATGAGCAACAAGTACGTGCTGATCATGGCCCTGGTGTATTCCGGCGCGGCCGGCGCCTCCACGGCCCTGTCGCTATGGATGCCGCAACTGGTCAAGTCGTTCGGGCTGACCAACTGGCAAACCGGCCTGGTGAACGCCGTGCCGTTTGGCATTGCCGCGGTCTGGATGATTCTGTGGGGCCGCAACTCCGACCGCACCGGTGAGCGGGTATGGCACAACGCCCTGCCGCTGGGCTGGATGGTGTTGGCCATGATCGCCACGTTCTTCGCGATCGGCAGCCTCTGGGCGATGCTTCCGCTGCTGACGTTGATCGCTGCTGGCACCTACGCCAGCAAGGGACCGTTCTGGGCACTGTCGTCGGAATGGCTCGGCGCGACGTCCGCCGCGGCCGGTCTGGCGCAGATCAACGCACTCGGCAACCTGGCCAGCTTCGCCTTCAACTACCTGGTAGGCTGGATCCAGGCGGAGACGGGCAGCTTCCCGCTGGCCCTGATGCCAATCGCTGCCGTCGCCGCCCTCGGCACGATCAGCGTGCTGGTCATCGGCCGGGGCCAGCCTCGTACTGTCTCGATGAACGCATAATCAAAGCGGAGAGGTTTGCAATGCCCGACACGATGATGCTGAGTACGGTCCGCGCCCGGGTGTCCGCCGCCGAATGGCAGGCGCGGCTGGACTGCGCCGCGCTGTATCGCCTGATGGCGCTGCATGGCTGGATCGACCTGATCTTCAACCACATCACCCTGCGCGTGCCGGGCGAGGGGGAGAAGATCCTGATCAACCCGTACGGCTGGATGTATGAGGAGATCACCGCGTCCTCGCTGGTGACGATCGATGTCGAGGGCAACGAGGTGCTCAACCCGCACGGCCGGGATGTGGGTGTGAACTTTGCCGGCTACGTGATCCACAGTGCGGTGCATGGCGCGCGGCCCGACGTGGCCTGCGTGATCCACACCCACTCCCGCGCCGGTATGGCAGTGTCGTCGATGAAGTGTGGCTTCCTGCCGATGACGCAGACGGCGATCAACTGCTTCCCGGTGGCGTACCACGACTATGAAGGTCCCGCGGTCGATACCGCCGAGCGCGAGCGGCTGGTGGCCGATCTGGGCGACCGCAACTACCTGGTGCTGCGCAATCACGGGCTGCTGGTGTGCGATGCGACGGCGGCCGGAGCGTTCCGCGCGATCCACCAGTTCGAGGCTGCCTGCGCAGCGCAGGTTGACGCCATGGCGTGCGGTAACGACCTGCTGCTGCCGTCCGATGACATTGTCCAGCGCAGCGTCGAACGCCGCCAGCGTGCGGCCGCCCGCGCGACGCCGGTGGCGTTGCACTGGCCGGCGATGCTGCGGATGCTCGACCGGCGCGACCCGAGCTGGCGGGATTGATCGAGACCCCTCGAGAATATCCGCTTCAACCGGTCCGAGTACGCGTCGTGCCCGCGACGCGATGGCGCCATCGTGCCGTTATCCGGCTCGATTGTCCGCTGGCCGGAACGGCGCGTGCTTGCCGGTACGGTTCTCCCCGATCATGATGCACGGAGCGAACCGGCTGGTTCGCCAGGCGGGGGACGTTTCGATGATCAGGGTGTGGCGGGCTGCCGCAGCGAGACCGTTGCGTGCGAGCAGGCGGTTCGCCGCCTTGCTGACGGTGGCATTTGGTTGTGCGGTTGGGACACCGGCTTGGTCGGCTTGCCCGCCTGGCTCGAACCAGGCGAACTGCCCAGGTCCGGAACCGCAGCGTCAACCGCAGGTGCAGCAGCAGCGCCAGCCGCAGTTCGAGCCACAGCGCCAGCCGCCGGTGCAGACCGCGCCGGCCCAAATCTATCGTCCCACCCCGCCACCAGGCTCGTCGCCGCTGACCCCCGGATCGCCGCTAAGGCCAGGCCCGACCGTCACCGGATCGTCGCGTTTTGGCGGACCACCCGTGAGGGACCCTCGCGCCGGGACCTTTGCCTATCACGGCCAGAGCTACGCCCCGTTCCGCGTCGGCCGTTACCGATGGCCTGGCGGCATGCGCTATCAGCGATACGGGATCGGCGCGTATCTGCCGCTGGCGTTCATCATCAGCGCCTATGTGATCGCTGACTGGACGGACTATGGGCTCGCCCAGCCGCTGCCGGGCTATGAATGGGTTCGTTACGGGCCCGATGTTCTTCTGGTCGATCCGAATACCGGCCAGATCGCGGACGCCGCCTATTCCGCCTTCGCCGAGAGCGATGCCGCGCCGCCGCCCGACTACGGCCAGGCGGGCCTCCCGTATCAGGCACCGGCCGGATTCGCCGGCCCGCCTCCTATGGCGGCAGGCCCGCAAACACTGGGCAGTTACGGCAATTGGGTCGCGGCCGTGTATCAGGAGAACGGTCAGCCGGTCTGCTACGCCGTCACCCGCGCGGTCACGTCGACGCCGCCGGTGGCCAACCGGGCCGCAGCCGTCCTGACGGTGACCGAAAGGCCGACCGTGCGCGACGCCGTATCGATCGGCGGTGTCATGACCGATGCGGGCAATGCCGCGATCACGATGCAGGTCGATCGGGCCGGCCTGGATCTCTACCCTGCCGGCGGCAATGCCTTTGCCCGCAATGGTGCGGCGGCGGTGGTGGCTTTTCGGAACGGCAGCCAGGCGATGGTCCAATCGCTGTCACCTTATAACGGGCCGATCACCGACACTTTCAGCCTGACTGGCTTCTCCGCCGCCTATGCCGCGATCAGCGCTGCCTGTCCGATGCCGTGACGTCTGCTGATTATCGGCGCGGTATCGCCGCCGGCCGCGGATCCGGGCGTCTGCGCGGCGAGGCCCCGCGACGACGAGGGGGAAGCGGCCATTGCCGCCGCTGCTCCGGCGCCTGACCAGTGTCCAGGTAACCAATGCTGGCCTTTCGCGCGCGGCTGAGGCAGGCTGGCGCGCCGGTCTGGGAGCGGCAGCGACCAAACACACGAAAATGGGGGCAGATCAGACGATGCATCGTCGGGGATTCTTGCGGGCCGCAGCCGCTGGCGGCTTGGCGGCCGCCAGCGGCTTGGCGGCGCCGCGGCTAAGTCTGAGCGCCGAAAGCAAGGTCCTGCGCTTCGTCCCCCAGGCCAACCTGGCCAACCTGGACCCGATCTGGACCACCCTCTACGTGGTCCGCAACGCTTCTGTGCTGTTCTTCGATACGCTGT
>Ga0181530_10001777_pt1 | contig 26587 bp, 17 predicted proteins | sample PEATcosm2014_Bin_42_FD_119769 | JGI IMG/M metagenome (GOLD analysis project Ga0181530, IMG submission 119769) | Peatland microbial communities from MTU Mesocosm Facility, Houghton, MI, USA - PEATcosm2014_Bin10_60_metaG | ecosystem: Environmental > Terrestrial > Soil > Wetlands > Peat | place... | reverse complement strand
CTCCAGGGCGAATCTCTTCTCGAAGTCCGTTATCTGTTGGCTTTTCTTAAAGGCGACACGGCCCAGATGGCACAGTTGGCCTCGGCTGCCATGGGTAAGCCGGGCACGGAAGATCTTCTGCTGAACGCACAGGCTGACACCGAGGCCTACTACGGGAGGTGGAATGATGCTCGGGAACTGATCCGGCGCGCAGTGGATTCAGCTCAGCGCAACGAAGCTAGGGAGACGGCCGCAGGATATCTGGCTGGAGCGGCGCTGCGCGAGGCGGACTTAGGTTACAAGCAGCAAGCGCGTGCCGACGCTAGTGCAGCAGTCAAGCTGGCCCCTAACCGCGATGTGCGGGCCTGGGCGGCACTGGCTCTGGCCCGGGCGGGCGATACTTCGGGAGCAGAGAAGCTAGCCGTCGAGCTCGACAAGGCATTCCCCGTCGATACGCTGGTCCAGAGGTATTGGCTGCCAACGATAAGGGCAGCTGTTGCCTTGCACCGCAAAGACGCAAACCGGGCCGTTGAACTATTGAAAGCCGCAAACCCGGTCGAGTTGGGAGATACAGGTTTCATGCTACCTATTTATGTGCGCGGCGAAGCCTATCTCATGCTTCACAATGAGAACGCGGCTGCGGCGGAATTTCAGAAGTTCGTCGTCCACTATGGTTTAGTTGGAAACTCTGCGTGGGGACCACTGGCCCGCCTCGGTGTGGCCCGCGCCTACGCCCTGGACGCCGCGAAAGATCCCGCCGCACGTGATAAAGCCCGCACTGCGTATCAGAATTTTCTGACCCTCTGGAAAGATGCCGATCCCGACATCCCCATCCTGAAGCAAGCCAAGGCCGAGTACAGCAAGCTGGAATAGCTGGATTGTTCCCCTAGCGGAATGCCAATTGATGCTTCGAGGACTCTGGACCAGCATCTGGACGATCAAGTCAGATGCTCGCGCTTCGATTCCGTGAACGCCGACTTCATCGCCTGCTAAGCTACTCACATGTCGCGACTCTGGATCGCCATTCTTCTCGCAGCTTCTGTCATCGCCGCTGCGCCGCTGACTGCCCAGAGCGCGAAATCTAGAACCAAGGCCCCGCCCGGATCTACGCCCGGTGTCACCACCATCACCTCGTTCGACAAAGACCATACCGTCATCGGCTGGCTGGAGATCGTTCCCTTCGAGAGCAGGATCTTTCACAACACGCGCATGTTGCGCGTGCTGGTGCCGGCAAACTATTTTTCGCCGCACAACGCGCACCGCAGCTATCCCGTGCTGTATTTGCAGGACGGGCAGGAGCTCTTTGACGAGGCCACCAGCCCAAAGGGTGAGTGGCATGTGGACGAAACGGTGGAGCATCTGGTCGGCGGCTTTAAGATTCCGCCGATGTTCGTGGTCGGTATCGACAACGCCGGCGACAAGCGCAGCTCCGAATATCTGCCCTATCCCGATCCGCTCAATGACAAAGACGCCGACGCGGAGAGCCTTCAGGGCAAAGAGTACGCGCGCTTTCTGACCACGGAAGTGATGCCGTTCATCGAGAAGCGCTACCGCATCGCGCGCGGCGCTATGAACACCGGGCTGGGCGGCTCGTCCTATGGCGGCGATATTGCACTGTACACTGCGCTGGAGTATCCGGGCGTCTTCGGTCATGTGCTGGTCGAAAGTCCGGAGTTGTGGATCGGCAAGAAACAACTACTGAAGGACGCGCAGAACGCAAAGCAACTCCCGCACAAAATGTACCTCGGCATCGGCACCGCCGAGGCCAGTGAGCCCATCCGCAGCGCAGAGATAGTAAATCAGGTGCGGGAGTTGGAAAACATTCTGCTAAAGAAGGGCATGGGGGCGGGCCGCCTGCGGGTAGCGATCGAAGAAGGGGGACAGCACAACCAAGCGGCGTGGTCGCGCCGCCTGCCCGACGCGCTGCTGTTTCTCTACGGCCAGTGAATAGTTGGTTGCGGGGGGTGGATTTGAACCACCGACCTTTGGGTTATGAGCCCAACGGGAATAGGAATTACAACAACTTACAAGACGCGGGTGGCCCTCGAAAAGCCTTGTAAGGAGCGCCAGGGAATCCTTATTGGACAGCTAACGGACAGGAGAGTTACATTGTCTTCTTTTTTAACCACGGATTCTCTGTTGGCTCCATTCTGACTCGATGAGGTCAGCTATGACCACGACGGCTCCGGTGATCTCGACGTAACCCACGTTACCCGTCCTCCGTTGAGCTATCAATCGCAGATGCACCGCGCGAGCGCCGCCGCCTTTGCATTGGCAATAGCTCTCAGCCAACCGAGGAAAGAACGATAACGTCCTTTATCATGCACTAACTTGGCTTGTAAGCCCGCGAGTGCAATGTGTAGATTATCGCAACCAATCCATTAGGGAGTTCTTGTCAGTCGGCTACAATAGGCCGCAATGGAAGCGCGCCAACTTCCGGCTTTGGCCATCGAGCACGTCGAAGGCTCGTCCCCTTCGGCTTTCAAACTGACTCGCCTTGAGGACGGCAAGTCGCTCTCGCCGGTCGCCATCGGCTCGCCGTACGAGTTCCCGGTGGAAGGCCGTCCCAATTCGCCGCTCATGCGCGAACTGCGCTGGTATCTGGAACAATTTCTCGACTACCCGTTCCACCCCGAAACTGATCACGCCGAGCACGTCCTCGACGCTCTTCGCGCCTGGGGAACGCAAGCTTTCAACGCACTCTTCGACCATCGCGATGTGGGGAATTGGCTCAGCGGCTCAGCCATCCTGCAGGTTCGCGCCGACGATGCTCACATTCTCTCCTGGCCCTGGGAGGCCCTGTACGATCCGCAGGCCGGCGCCTACCTGGCGCACCAGCGGCGCCTGGAACGCCGCCTCAACCGGCTTCCCGATCCGCAACCCCCCGCCGATCTCCCCAACGAGCGCGTCAACATTTTGCTGGTCGTCTGCCGTCCCTTTGAGCACGATGTGCGTTATCGTTCCATCGCCCGTCCGCTCATTGAGCTGATTCAATCCAAAAACCTGCCGGCGCACGTGGACCTTCTGCGTCCTCCCACCTTCGACCAGCTTCGCGAGCACCTGCGGCAACATCCCGGCTACTATCACGTCCTCCATTTCGACGGCCACGGGGCTTACGCTCCCAGCGGCTATTCTTCACCGCGTGAGTTCAGAGCGCACCAAGGCTACCTGATTTTCGAAAATGAGCAAGGTCGAGATGACCCGCGGTCTGCCAAGGAAATAGCCGCCTTATTGCACGAATATGCAGTACCAGCAGTTGTGCTGAATGCCTGCCAATCCGCTACCCTCGACGAACAAGCTGAAAATGCTTTCGCGTCGGTTGCGACCGCGCTTCTGCAGAGCGGAATGCGCAGCGTGGTGGCCACGGCCTATTCGCTTTATGTCAGCGGCGCGCAGGTCTTTCTGCCTCCGTTCTATGGGCGTCTGTTTGAGTCGGGCAGCGTAGCCGAAGGCGTGCGCGCCGGACGCCAGCAGATGCTGGCCGATAAGAATCGAATGTCCCCTCGCGGTTCTTATCCCCTCGAGGATTGGCTGCTGCCCGTGCTCTACCAGCAAGCCCCGCTGGACTTCGATTTTGCTACGAAAGCCCGGCTCGAGACCCGCGAATCGCGGCTTCCACAGGAGGTTCAAGAGCATCGCGAAGCCTACGGCTTTATCGGCCGCGACGGCCCCGTCCTCCAGATGGAGCGCGCGCTGCAACGCAACACGCCTTGCATCCTGGTGCAAGGTCTGGGCGGAGTGGGCAAGACCACGCTGGCGCGCGGCTTCCTCCGCTGGCTCGATGAAACCGGTGGGCTGGATGGCGCGCTGTGGTTCGACTTCGGCAAGATCCGGAGCGCCGAGTATGTACTCAACCAAGTAGGCCAGCTGTTCTACGGCGAAAACTTCGGGGTGACGAGGAATAAGCTCGAACTGCTCGCCAATGCATTGGGCCAGCACCGCGTGCTGATGGTGTGGGACAACTTTGAGTTGGCGGCGGAAAACCTCAAGAACGATGATCGCGACGAACTGGGCCGCTTCCTTGACGCCATTCGGGGAACGCGAGGCAAGGTCATCATGACCAGCCGTTCGCCGGAGCCGTGGCTGGGGCCAACCCTGCGATTCGAGCTGCCACTGTCCGGACTGGAGGGCGAGGAGCGCTGGGAGTACTGCGAAATAATACTGCGGGAACTCGGGCTAAAGGTGGACCGGGACGACCCTGAGATGAAGAAGCTGATGGACCAACTTGCTGGCCACCCGCTGGCCATGCGCGTGGTCCTGCCCAAGCTGGAGCACATGCCGGCGGGGAAAGTCAGCGAGGCGCTGCGCACTAACCTCGCCGAGCTTGGGTTGAGCGAACAGGGAGAGCAGGGCCGCCTCTTCGCCACACTGCGCTTTGTCGAGCAGGGGCTGCCCGAGCAACTGCGACCCATGATGGGCCTCATCGCGCTGCATGAGGGACATTTGACCGCCAGCTTCTTGGAATTGATGGCTGAGGAAGTCAATCCTGACTGGACGCGCGAAAGGATTGAACTGCTCGTGGCAGCCCTCGTCAACGCAGGCCTTGTTTCGGACCACGCCGGCGACACCTATGAGATCCATCCTTTGCTCACCAGCTACCTGCGTTCGCGGGGTGAAGCTCCTGAGGCCTGCCAGCGCGCTTTCGTTGATGTCATGGGCCGCCTTGCCGATGATCTGGCGCCACGGCCCTACCATGAGCAGCGCGTGCCATTCTTGCTGTGTGGCGCCAACTTTCATTTTGCCCTGCAGCTCTCGCAACGCCTCGCCATGGACCAGGCCCTCGCTGCGCTGAACCAATCCCTCGCCACCTATGCGCAGCACTCTCGGAATTTTGTCGAGGCTTCCCGTTTGTTTACAGAATTGGCCCAACATTGCGCAGCGGGTGCACACTGGAAGGGGGAAGCTGGCGCATACCATCAACTAGGCATCATCGCTACCGAGCAGCGGGACTTCGCGACGGCGCAGGAGTGGTATCTCAAGTCCCTCGACATTAAGGGCAAGCAGGGTGACCTGCAAGGCGCTGCCAGCACGTATCACACATTGGGCACGGTCGCTTTAGAGCAGCGGGACTTTGCGACGGCGGGGGAGTGGTATCTCAAGTCCCTCGCTATTTCAGAGAAGCAGAACATCCCGCACCTCGCCGCCAAGACGTATTACCAACTGGGCAAAATCGCCCAAGAGCAGCAGGACTTCGCTGCGGCGCGGGAATGGAATCTCAAAACCCTCGCCATTGAGGAGAAGCAGGGAAACCTGGAGGGGGCTGCCAGCACGTATCACCAACTCGGCGTGATCTCCGCAGAGCAGCGGGACTTCGCGACGGCGCGCGAGTGGATTCTGAAATCGCTTGCCATTAAAGAACAGCAGGGCGACCTGCACGGCGCTGCCGGGACGTATCACAACTTGGGCGTGATTGCCGAACAACAGCGGGACTTTGCGACGGCTCGCGAGTGGTGTCTCAAGTCCCTAGCTATTTCAGAGCAGCTGGGCGACCTGCACGGTGCTGCCGGGACGTATCACAACTTGGGCGTGATTGCCGAACAACAGCGGGACTTCGAGACGGCCCGGGAGTGGTATCTCAAATCCCTCGCCATTTCAGAGAAGCAGGGCGACCTGCACGTCGCCGGGATGACGTATCACCACCTGGGCATTATTGCTCAAGAGCAGCAGGACTTCGCGGCGGCGCAAGATTTGTATCTCAGGTCCCTCGCCATTTCAGAGAAGCAGGGCAACCTGCACGGCTCTGCCAGCACCTACGGCCAGCTCGGCGGCATTTCAGGGGATCAGGGAAACTTTGAGGAGAGTGCCAGATGGTACACCCGTGCCGTTACCGCATTCCACCAAACGCACGACCAGCACTCAGAGGAACTAGTTGTCCGGAACTTCCTTATTTTCTACCGGCAAGCACCCCCGGCAGAGAAAGAAAAACTGAAAGCCATTTGGTTGGAAGCGGACCTGGGCCCCTTCCCCGAAACGGCATAAACTGCGGTTTGCATCATGCGCGGCAGCTGAAGCAGAGAGGCCCTTCAAGGCAGCATATCAACGGGGCAGAGCAATTCTCGGCCCCTCTCTGAACTGGAGCTATGATAACCACTGACGACGAGCTTTCCATCTCCATCCTGAAGAGCATCGCCCAGGCACGGCTTGGGCCCGCGGCCGGCGAGCTGCCACCCGATCTACATCTGGGCTCTGCTCTGGCGACAGCGTTCGGCAGCCCCGAGCCAGCGTCCGCCAGCGAAGGCGACCTCGCCCGCGCCGCGTTGGACCTGCTCCGTCAGGAAACGACTTTCGCACAAGACATTCAGTTGGCGACTATCGAGGCTAGTGCTCCCTCGATCCGTGACAGGTACTTTGATCCTGTAACTATCAGCACTCTTGCCGCAGCCATGCTCGTACTCCAAACTCGTGTGAAATTCAAACTTGACAGTAGCGGTAACTGGTCCGTCGAGGTAGATAAGAAATCCGCGGGAGACGGCACGGTGAAGCTCTTGGTCCAGCGCCTGCTGGCGTTCCTTGGAAAATGAATGATTCGGCTGTGACGACTGAGCACAGCGGACCGCTGCAAGTCCAATTGTTAGAATGACGCCTTATGGAAGGGCGCCAACTTCCCGCATTGGCCATCGAACACGTCGAAGGCTCATCACCTCCGGCATTCAAGCTCACACGCCTTGACGATGGCAAATCGCTGTTGCCGGTTGTCGTGGCGTCGCCATACGATTTCTCGGTGGAAGGCCGTCCCAACTCGCCGCTCATGCGTGAGCTGCGCTGGTATCTGGAACAGTTTCTCGACTACCCGTTCCACCCTGAAACCGATCACGCCGATCACGTCCTCGAAGCCCTTCGCGCCTGGGGAACGCAGGCTTTCAACGCGCTCTTCGACCGCCGCGATGCCGGGGATTGGCTCGGCCACTCGCAAATCCTGCAGGTTCGCGCCGACGATCCCCACATTCTCTCCTGGCCCTGGGAGGCCCTGTACGATCCGCAGGCCGGCGCTTACCTCGCGCACCAGCGCCGCTTGGAACGCCGCCTCAACCAGCTTCCCGATCCGCAACCCGCCGCCGATCTCCCCAACGAGCGTGTCAACATTCTGCTGGTTGTCTGCCGCCCCCTTGAGCACGATGTCCGTTATCGGTCCATCGCCCGCCCGCTGATTGAACTGATCCAATCCCGGAACCTGCCGGCGCACGTGGACCTTCTGCGTCCTCCCACCTTCGACCAGCTTCGCGAGCACCTACACCAGCGTCCCGGCTACTATCACGTGCTTCACTTCGACGGCCACGGCGCTTACGGGCCCACCTATTCTCCGACGCACCAGGTCATGGCACCCCAAGGCCACCTGATTTTCGAAAACGAGAAAGGTGGACAGGATTCGCGACCGGCCAGAGAAATAGCAGCCTTGCTGCGCGAATACCCAGTGCCGGCTGCCGTGCTGAACGCCTGCCGAGCAGGCGCCATCGACGAGCAAGCTGAAAACGCTTTTGCAGCCGTATCGACTGCGCTTCTGCAAAGCGGAATCCGCAGCGTGGTAGCCATGGCCTATTCGCTTTACGTCAGCGGCGCGCAGGTCTTTCTGCCCGCGTTCTATGGGCGTCTGTTTGAGTCGGGCAGCGTGGCCGAAGGGGTGCGCGCCGGACGCCAGCAGATGCTGGCCGATAAGAATCGAATGTCCCCTCGCGGTTCTTATCCCCTGGAGGATTGGCTGCTGCCGGTGCTCTACCAGCAGACCCCGCTGGACTTCGCTTTTGCCACGCAAGCCCGGCTCGAAACCCGCGAGTCGCGTTTGCCGCAGGAAGTCGTGGAACATCGCGAAGCCTACGGCTTCATCGGCCGTGACGGCGCAATCCTCCAGATGGAGCGCGCGCTCCGACTCGACACGCCTTGCATCCTGGTGCAAGGTCTGGGCGGCGTGGGCAAGACCACGCTGGCGCGCGGCTTTCTCCGTTGGCTGGATGAAACCGGCGGGTTGGATGGCGCGTTGTGGTTCGACTTCCGCGACATCCGCTCTGCCGAATACGTACTCAACCGCACCGGCGAGATGTTCTACGGTGAGAACTTCGGCGCGCAGAAAAACAAGCTTGACCTGCTCGCCAACAAGTTGCGCCAGTACAGAGTACTGATGGTGTGGGACAACTTTGAGTCGGCGGCGGAAGACCTAACCAGCCAGGATCGTGACGAGCTGGGCCGCTTCCTCGACGCCATTCGCGGCGCCAAAGGCAAGGTCATCATGACCAGCCGCTCGCTACAGCCTTGGCAGGAGCAACGCAGGGGATTTCTGCGGCGCTTTCTCGACGCCATTCGCGGCACGCGCGGCAAGGTCATCATGACCAGCCGCTCGCAGGAAGAGTGCCTGGAGCCGGCGCGCCGTGTCAAAGTTCCACGGGAGGGCCTGAGCGGCCTGGAGGGCGAGGAGCGCTGGGAGTACTGCGAGATCATACTGCGCGAACTCGGGCTGAAGGTGAACCGCGCCGACCCGGCGCTGAAGCAGCTGATGGACCAACTCGCCGGCCACCCGTTGGCTATGCGCGTGGTCCTGCCCAAGCTGGAGCACATGACGGCGGCCAGGGCCAGCGAGGCGTTGCGGACCAACATTGCCGAGCTTGGCTTGAATGAACAGGAAGAGCAGGGCCGCCTCTTCGCGACACTGCGCTTTGTGGAGCAGGGATTGCCGCAGCGACTACGGCCCATGATGGGCCTCATTGCCCTGCATGAGGGATGCTTGAGTACCGACTTGTTGGAAGCAATGGCTGAGCAAGTCGATCCTGAGTGGACGCGGCAACGGATTGATCAGCTTATTGCCGCGCTTGCCAACGCAGGTCTTGTCCGGGACATCGGCGGTAACACCTATGAGATCCACCCCTTGCTCACCAGCTATCTGCGTTCGCGGGGTAAAGCCCCTGAAGCCTGCCAGAGCGCGTTTGTGGAGATCATGGGCACCCTTGCGGATAAGCTAGCACCACTGGAATACGATGAGCAGCGTGGCCCATTCTTGTTGTACGGGGCAAACTTTCACTTTGCCCTTCATCTCTCTCAACGCCTCGCGATGAACCAGTACTTCGCTGCGTTGACCCAATTCCTGGCTTTCTATGCACAGCACTCTCGTAATTTCGTCGAGGCTTCCCGCTTGTTCACGCAATTGGCCCAGCATTCCGCGGCCTGTGAAGACCGGGAAGGAGAAGCGTCCGCATATCACCAACTGGGCATGATTTTTGAAGAGCAACGGGACTTCGCGACCGCGAGTGAGTGGTCTCTGAAATCACTGGCCATTGCGGGAAAGCAGGGCTACCTAGAGGTCGCTGCCAATACGTATCACCAAATGGGTAGGATCGCTGAAGAGCGGAGGGACTTCGCGACGGCGCGGGAGTGGTACCTCAAGTCCCTCGCCATTTCAGAAAAAGGGGGTGACCTGCATCGCGCCGCCATCACGTATCACCAACTTGGCATGATCGCCCTGAAGCAGAGGGACTTTGAGACCGGGCGGGAGTGGTATCTCAAATCCCTCGAGATTAAAGAGAAGCTGGGCGACCTGCACGGTGTTGCTTTGACGTATCACGAACTAGGCCTCATCGATGAAGAGCAAGGTGATTTTGAGAGGGCGCGCGAGTGGTTTCTGAAGTCCCTCGAGATTAAAGTGAAGCATGGCGACGTGCACGGTATCGCCAGCTCGTATTACCAACTGGGCGTCATCGCTTTGGAGCAGGGGGACTTGGCAGCTGCACGAGATTGGTTTCTCAAATCTCTAGCACTTTCGGAGAAGCAGGACATGTGGCACGGCGCTGCCATGGCGTATGCCCAACTTGGTAGGCTCGCTGAGCAGCAACGGGATTGCGCGACCGCGCGCGAGTGGTATCTCAAATCTCTTGCCATCACCGAGAAGCAGGGCGCCCTACACAGTGCTGCCCTCACGTACAACGACCTCGGGATCCTCGCACGACTGGAGGGCAACTTTGAGGAGAGTGCGACATGGCTCGCTCATGCTATTACTGCCTTCCAGCAAACGCACGATCCGCAGGGGGTAGAACGAAACGTCAGTAACTTCCTCGGCACCTACAGGCAAGCACCGCAGCACGAGCAAGAAAAAATGAAAGCCATTTGGTTGGAAGCGGGGCTGGGTCCCTTCCCCGAAACGGCATAAACTGCGGTTTGGGTAGTGCGGCGCTTTAGCGCCGCGTTCAAGCGCACCATAAACCAATTTCGGGGCGTCAGCCCGTATCGACGGGCTGACGCCCCCAGATCATAAACGATCATCGGCAAACGCGGGCCTGAAGGCCCGCACTACCCGAGCGGAGCGATGATGACCACTGACGACGACATTTCCATCCTGAAGACCATCGCCCAGGCGCGGCTTGGGCCCGCCGCCGGTGAGCTGCCGCCCGATCCGGAGCTGCGCTCTGCTCTGGCATCCGCGTTCGGCAGCCCCGAGCCGGCGCCCGCCAACGAGGGCGAGCTCGCACTCGCCGCCCTCGACCTGCTCCGCCAGGACCCAGCTCTCGCTGAACCCATACAGTTAATGTCCAGCCAGGCTGGCGAGCCGGCATCGCGTCAGCGCTACCTCGAACCCCTGACCATTGGTCTGGCCACCGCTGCCCTGCTCGTGCTCCAAACCCGCGTCAAGTTTAAGCGCGACCACACCGGCAAGTGGTCGCTGGAGCTGAACAAGAGTTCCTCCAGCGACTCGACGTTGAAGCTTCTCGTGCAGCGCCTGTTGCCGTTTCTGGGAAAATGAGATTTGGGCCTCGATCGACCTCCATATTGAGTAGAGCACGCGAACGATGATGGATCGACCGATCGACCGATCGATCCACAACGAAAGCTGGCTCCGAAAGTTGCCCCGAAATCCTCTTCTGGGACACGATGCGCGAGTTTGGATAAGTTGCGATAAAGGACGTTATCATTCATTGCGGACTTAACCTCCCGCGTCGGCCCGATTCGTTATAATGCAGGGATCAAATCGGCTTGCGCTCGTACTCGGGATCGCGCATGGCGAAGGACACAGTGGGTGGATAAAGACATGGTCGACCTTCTCTCGAAGTTGTTCACCCCAAGAGGCGCACTGGTAGCGGTAATTTTCATTGGGCTGTTCACAGCACTCTATACCGCAATCATTAAGTTTCTGTTCGAGAGAAAGCTAACCAGCTTAGAGGACAACCACGCGCTCGAACTTGCAAAGCTCCAGGGGCAGCTGGCTGCTGGAACCCAGGTGCTTGTTCAAAATCTACAAGCTGAAAGCAACAGGGGATTGAAGGAACTGGAAGCGGAATTGACCAGGAAGACCCAAAGCGAGCTCCAAGAATCGCAGGCTGCCTTGACAGAAGAGCAATCCAAGAAGCAGTCCAGGCTTGACTACGAGTATGAGGCTCGCAAACGCCTTTATCATGAATGTGAGCCACTCATTTTCGAACTTTTAGAGTTTTCTGAAAATGCAGGCGACCGGATTCGCGGCCTGGCCCGGACGGCTCGCCAAGGAAACCTACCCGGTTGGTTATCAGACGGTGGATACTACATGGCCTCGACGATGTACTATCTGCTTGCGCCCGTCGCGGTCTATAAATTAATGCGACGCCATTTAACTGTCGTCGATATGACACTGGATCGGAATATTGCCACGCACTATCAGCTTGTCAAGCAACTCGCTTGGTCTTTTGTAGACGACTTCTCGTTTGCTTGGGGGTTGCACGTGTGCGCCCTCGAATATGATCCCAACAACCCAGAGTGGCGGACGCTGCGGCTTGCGAACGCAGCAAAGTACTGGAGGCAGGGATTGCCTTACGGCCGCTTGGATAACGCAGTGGAATCGCTGATCGTCCGAGATCCTGAACCTGACGGCAGCCTTAGGATTAGGAGCTTCGGCGAGTTTGAATCAGCATTGCACAAGGCTGGTTCAGTAGTTGACGAGACCTTTACGATTGTTCGCGACGTCTTCAGCGATTTCCATCCCGCTACTAGACCGGTTCTGTGGCGCATCCTCGTTGCCCAGGCTCACATCTACGCATCCATCGTTCGATTCCACAGCGAACATGGAGCCAACCGCAATCTCGTAATCACCCCGATCTTAGCGACGGATCGCAAACGATTCTACTGGGAGAAGGCCCCGAGCCAGGCCGATTGGCAGAAAATGGAAGAGCCGTTTATCGTGGCGGAGGCCTACTTCCGCAAGAATGTCCCGGCACTGTGGGCCGCCTGAGCATAATCCTCCGCTCTCGATAGAGTCCCTGCCAACGCAAGTTAGCATCTCTTCTCCCAGGCTTCGTCAGTCAAGGCAACGACCTAAGTTCTGCAGAATCCTAGCACGGCGACTTAAGTCCGATCACATCTGGAATCGGCCGGTTATGTCATGACACGAGACATTTACGATTACAAGACAATGCGAAGCAGGCCCGTGATTTCGATTGGTCGCCGTGTCGCGGCAAGAACGCGGGATATCGCGGCAACCGTGGCTGTGTCACCGCTATATAACCGAAAACTCAACAGATTGTTCACCAATAGGCTCAGGGGGTCGCGAAGCCCCAGTGACGCGTTTACGTCTCCATTGCCGGCCTGGCTCGCGATGGCGACGATAGTTTCCTCTCGCTCGCCCGTCGCCCACTGAATCGAACCACCTTCGCCACCCGTCTCGATGGGGAGAGCTGCAAAATTGATTAAGTCGGGGAAGCAAACACTCCAAACTATCGACGACTCTGTTGGCAGTACTTCGGTATCCGAGTGCTTCGGGAAGCCCCACCGTCGATAACATTCTATCGTCATTCTCGCGACATCTCGGGCGGACTCGTAACGCCCCGAACGTGCAGGTCTAAATCGCGAAACCGTTGACCTCGGGTCAAGCAGGAACGCCACCCAAAACGCAGTTCGAGAAGCCAGGATCGACGCTATTTGCACGTTTCTTGTTTCGAGAATCTCCCGAAGCATCGACTCTTTACGGTCGGCGAACTCAAGTACAAACGGGAGTCCATTTGGCAAGTGTCCGACTAAAGGGGGGCCTCGGTACGAGAAGGCTACTTTGAGACTCTGGCCAAATAAAAGCGCTGCGTCACCCAGGCCAATTTGCCACGGAAAGGGCCAATCCCATTCGCTGGTCCAAGCGCTCACTTCTCCGAGAGCTGCTTTGCCAAGATCGCGGATCTCGGCGGGATACTCGCGGGAACGACTGGATTCAGTGATGTCATAGTTCATCGCCAAGGCTTGTTGATACAGTTCGGTCATTTCGCCGCTGGTGTTGGATACCAATGCCCGGCGAAGAACGAGCCATGGCGGTTGGTAGCCAACTGCTCCGGCGAGCTCCGTTATCGCTAGCATGTCCCGAGCGCCTATCTCGGCCCACCTCGCTTCGGCAACACTTACAAGAGCCCTAAGAGATTGAGCTACCCGCGCTGGAATTCGTTCGGCAGCACTAACTACTTGAGTCAGAATGGGCCACCATTCGGTCCCGAAGCGGAATTCAACAATTGTCTGACCGAGAGCCGGCTGTAGAGCTTCAAACGTAAGGGACGGCAGTTCTCGTCCAAAACATTTGAGTACGTTTGTATAGTCCCTAGCCTCATAGAGAACGCGTTCGGCGAGTTCGCGGGACGCGATCTCATACAGAATAGGCGTGATTTGGTCGGACAGCGGAATCTCGGATACCTCGCTCTCGTTCAAGAACCGGAGTATTCTCCTCAGGAGATCGCTTCGGACCTCCGCCGTCAGCACAAGTGCAAAGTATGTATTCTTCTTGTCACGTAGGTACTCTCTCCGAGCGACTCGCTTTAGTTCATCGAGCTTCGCAAATACCAGACGCGCTTCCACCTGATCCTGCTCCTGCAGAATGGCCGCATAACCGTCTGGCCCGCAAACCGAGTCCGTACCCCTCACCAAATCAAACCAATATATTTGGTCTTGGAAATCATAGAAGCCTGTGCCTGAAGAAGGCGCAAATGAGATCAGGAAATAATCAGGTTCGGCGGAGGCATTGTGATCTGCGTTGACGCCGGCGTTATTAAGAGGATCATCAGTGGTGGTCATTCTTGATCCTCTTCGGCACGTTCAAATTCGATGCCTACGCGTCCTAGTTTTGCGGCAAACAGCCTTTTGTAATGAAATGCCTCGTCAAGAAGTTCGGCGCTCAGCGCTGCAGATTCACTTAACACCCGATCCGCCCCACGAGGACGATCAAGTCCAGGATAGTACACCACTTTCTGGAAGTGCTCCATCGTGATCGGTGGAAATATCTGTGCTTCGATGAAACGATCACTATACTTATCGCCAGATGAGGCCAGAATGAGGTCTGCTAGACGAGGTACCGTCATCTCCCCCGAATTGATGTCTCGACCGTGTTTTACAAACACAAGCATATTGACGGTGTCCCAAACTGCGCGCAACGCGGCTGAAAGATCGAATTTGATGTTCGGCAGCTTGCCGCTGAAGTACCTGAACGAGTTGTCCTCCAGAAAAGAAGTGCGTAGTTGTATCGAATCTCCGCGCAAGAAAATGCAAACCGAGCCATATGAGACGAGGCCGCGATTTCCAAGATTCACGGCGCCATAAGTGACTTTTTCGCCTGCTGAACCGAACGCAAGACTATCTATGCCACGGCGTTTGGCGGCGAGCTCTGGGTCATAGTCCAGGACCATGTTGGCTCTTAGGTTATCGTGCAAATTCGTGTAGCGGATACGGCTGTCTTGCAGCATCGAAAGTAGCGTTTCTGGCTGAACATTCATTGACACCCGAAAATGGGCACTAAACAGCTCAGAAAACTCTTGAAAGACAGCGGTCGCACTCCCATCGTTGCCGATCTCCTGTAGGAGGGTGGTGAACGCCTCGAAAAGGGCAGTTGCGGCCTCAGCAGCGAGTTGGACGTTCACTGGGAAGCCCGTTGGCTTCTGACACTTAGGATTCTGGCACACTGCAAGTGGCTTGATCTCTTTCTTGCAGTGCTCGCAAAGCCACATAGTGCGGCGCCACCTCTCTCGGATGGCCGATTATAGCGCAACAAACGCGACCTACTGGTTTCTAGCCGACTGATTGAGTAGTCGCGCCTCGCCTCCAAACGGAGGCTTCGTCACGTAAAATTGCCAAGCCGGTTCTGGGAGGATTGTCAGCAACACGAAAACTGAGCCGGAACCATTTTTCTGCAGGATGTGTTGCGGCAAGCTTGTGGTGACCTGCGGCTGCATTGGTGACAATAAGAAGTGAGAGTCGCCCAGCATTTTTCGGCGTGGGTGTCATCCTTAGAAGGCACCTCATGCCGTGCGCACATTTCGGGATCTTACGAGGAATCCTGCCAACCCCAGTTCTTCCTTTTAAGGGATGGAATTCGGTGCCGACACGGCTCATTCGCGCTGAGCTTTCGCGAGCACGAAACTCTGGAGGCGGTTGAAAAGGAGCCGCTTCCTATGTCCAAGAAACAGCAACGCAAGTCTGTCAGTTCCTCTGCGACCCTCACAATCCCTGAACTGGAACAATCCAAAGCAGCCGTGCTCAATACCCTCGCTTCTGTGCATTCCAGGCGGAGCTATAAGTATGCCATCGAGCGATTCATTGCCTGGTATTGCGACAGACCTCGATTAGCGTTTAACCGGTCCGTTGTGGTGCAGTACCGCTCGTTCCTGGAAAGTCTTGCCCTGTCAGCCGCTACGATCAACCTTCATCTTTCCGCGATCCGGCGACTGGCCGATGAGTCGGCTGAGAGCGGATGGCTCAGCCCTGAACTGGCGATTGGAATCCGACGAGTTAAGGGAGTCAAGTGGCTTGGACGGAAGATCGGCAATTGGCTGACTGGCAATCAGGCACAAGAGCTATTGAATGCCGTTCCGCCAAACACTCTACGCGGACGGCGAGATGGCGCAATGCTTGGATTGCTGCTCGGATGTGGATTGCGACGCTCGGAAGTCGTGGGGTTGAGACTGGATCAGCTGCAATTGAGGGAGAGCCACTGGGTCATTGTCGATTTGGTTGGCAAGGGCGGACGGCTACGAACGGTACCTGTGCCGGCTTGGTGCAAGGGGCTTGTGGATGTTTGGCTCCGCCATTCGGGCGTGAGGGACGGAAAAGTGTTCAGACGGGTTTTGAAGAATGGAGCGCGACAAGATGCTGGCGTGGCAGCCAACTTAGTCTGGTATGCGGTCAAACGGTGTGCCAAGCGGGCCGGCATAGACAATCTGGCACCCCACGATCTTCGTCGCAGTTGCGCCCGCCTCTGCCATGGCTGTGGAGGCGAACTCGAACAGAATCCAGTTTCTACTCGGTCACGCTTCCGCGCAAACGACTGAACGCTATATCGGGTGTAAGCAGAACCTCAGAGAAGCGGTCAATGACCGATTTGGAATCTCAGTCGCAAGCGATGCGGCTTAGGAAGTTGGGAATTCTCGACAGCGCCCGATGTTGGCGATAGCGTCCTTTATCCAACATCGCGCATCATGTCCCAGAAGCCAACGTCGGGCCCGCTTCGCTCTCCGTCCTTCAATTGTTGAATTTCTGGATCGCACGTGACACGATCAGAGTCATCGAAACTGCGCGATACGATGCCTAATGTCTGAGATCACCTGCGGCGGGCCGCCGCCAGGTACATCCTGTGGTTAGCCGGTGGCTCCCATCAAGTAAGCGAGTGCGTTCACGGCAACCCCAGGCTCACAAGCCGCGCGGGTGAATAGAAAATCGCCGTGTCCCGCGCCAAAACCTGGTACGGCGCTATTTCGCGGGCAAAGAGGGGTGTTAGGAGTCCAAGATCAAAGGTCTTCTTGGGAGTCCACGCCGTCTGCAGGATCCCTCGGACATTGCCGCCCAACTGATTTTTCCATGCGGCTGCCATATAAGAGAGGATGTCAGGCCTGATCGCACCGGCCAGCCCCGCCGCGGAAGCGTATCCCCGCGAATAACTTCCATCTTCCGCCCCGAACTCCAACTCAACTGGCTCCGCTAAACAACCGGCGGCTGCACGCTCCCAATGCCGAGCGTCCGGGTTCCGGAAATCTCCGCCGAGAGCCGCCGCCAACGCTACGCATAGGCCCACGCCGAGGGATATGTCTGTGTCGCTGTAAGGCAGCCGACGCAAGCCATCCCACAGGCGTGCCAATCTCGGCGCAAGCCGGGATTCGAAGTCTCGGGGTAGTCGGTAGTCCGCTTTGACCTGCACATGCCAGCCCACGAGCTTGCTTCGAATTCCGGCCAACCCGAACAGATCATGTAGAAGTTGTTTTGAGACCTCCGTCACTAGGCGTCTCGTATCTCGCGGATCTGGTACGAGAATTCGAAAGCTCACCGCTGTCCTCGCATTGTCGAACGGTTCCGCTCCCAGCTCTAGCCATGGCCGAAGTGCGCCAGCAGCCCATGATGGATGTTCCGGAAGCCCCGTCGGAAACACATCGGGCTCGCATCCGTCCGTTGGGGCGTCGATCATGATCTGTTTGACGCCTTCAGGTTTCCACGCGAGTTCGGCTTCGATCATCCGCTCATTCATGAAGTACTGATCGAGGAGAATCTCCAAATGGCTCTTGCGCTCAGGATAGACGTCTTCGCGCGTAACGCTTCGCAGGGGGTGCGTATTGTGAAAGAAGATACGGTCGAAATCATACAACCGTTCCACGTTGTCGTATGGACAGAACAAGAAACGACCGTGCTGGGCCTCCAGCCTCCAGAGGTCGCGCACCGTCAGCTCCAGGAATTCCGGCGGACGGTAGCGCTCCGCAAGCCGTTGCCAGAACTCTTTGAAATCCTCGACATCAAGACAGATGATGCAAGCAAGATCTGCTGCAGTCTCAGAACTCGCCTTCTCTGAAGCGAAGAACCCGGCGATCTCTGGCTGAGTGGTAAAGTCGACGAAATTTGTAGGTAATCCGTAATGCTGAGCTACAGCAATGGCTGCGTCCGTGTTCGCCGCAAGATTCTCAAGACCGGGGGTGTGCTTGATCCACCCTTCGTATCTGGCAATCTTCTCCAAGGCCAGGTCGCGATTCTCCGCGGTCACGCGTACCAAGCTGGATCGAAGAGGCCAGTCCTTGGCTTGCCCACGAAACCAATAGGGGCGACCAGATCGTTGGACTTGTTCCGCCGCGCGGACCGCCTCCTCAACACTGTCGACCTTGATTCTGTGCATAGCGTCCTGCGCCTGCCAGGATCGGCTAACGTGCTGGCGATAAGTGGGCAGTAGGCGCCCCACCGCTGCATCGGTGTGTTAGACGCCGAGCCGCCTGGCTATCAACAGCTGAATTGTACTCCAGCTCGAATGTGAGAGATCGTGCTAGGCCGTCGACATAATCCACACCTTGCACTCCCTGGCTTACCAACCCAGGTAGTGCATGATAAAGGACGCTATCGCCAACAACGCGTAATCGCGAGTCCTAAACTCTCTAAACCGCATCGCTTGTCAAAGTCACCCAGGCGGTAGCCAGAAAGACCTTGAGAAGGCTTTACGGCAAGTTGCGCCTACGTGGCTTGCTATTTAATGAAATCACCCCGCGCTAGCTTTTGTCGAAAGCGAGTCGCCGCAGGCCCGCGACTTGGACAGAAGAGGTCGACCTTCCTTGTCGACCAAGCAGGGCCACAGCCTCGTGGCGTGACGAACGGCGCTGCGCATCTCCGCAAGATTGACCTTGCTCCGTAGGGGGTGATTCGGGGAAAGGAGCAAGTACCGGAAAAGAATAGCGCGCGCGAGATCTTCGATAGAGCCACCTCTGACTCCAAGTCCATAGTAAGAACGGACAAGCTCATCGAAAAGGCGGCCTCCAAACGTAATCGTCGCTTCGTCCCTTACATCCGAGGCCCATGCAGCCGCTTCGGGCGTGAATCGAGTCCCTTGTGGATACCAAGCGAACACGGGAAGGCTACTGTCTAACGCAGTTTCGAGTTCAGTACGAACAAAGATAGAAGTAATCGAGGTAGGGGATGCGACTATAACAAGGCTTCGCATCTCCGGAAGATGTTCGGCGAGCATGCGTACAATTTCTGAGATGACCATCGGAAACTTGGAGGTTGGATCCTCGCGGAACGTAAATACGTTCAATCCATAAGACTCAAGAGCACCGTGCAACCTTTCAACGAGGAGCTCATCTCGTGAGTTGTATGAAATAAAGATGTCATATTTTCCTTCGCGCGCTTTCATCCATTTTGCAACGATCTGGACCTCTCGTTCAAAAGTCCGGCTGCTGTCGTTCTCTTTTCCGGCATGCGGACTAGGAGATGTTTGAGCTTCCTTCATCGCTATCGCAGCTTCTTCGAACCGCCCCGTATCGTGCAATAGCATTGCTAGGTTCGAGAGACGTATTCCAACGTTAACTTCTGAACAGTTATCGCTGTTCCGCTCGACTTCAATACTGTTACGCAGCCATGCCTCCGCTATGTTATGTTCACCAAGATCCTGCAAACAATCGGCCGCAATCGCGAGGGCATGCCCAAGATGTGGCACCTTGAGAGTACGAACCACGTCCGGCATTGCGTTCAGGCATTCCTGCGCAGCAGCCTCTGCAAAGCCGGCATCTTGCAGGACTTTTGCACCTGATATTCGGCGGTAACTCTTTGCGGCGGTTGTCTCTTCATCGGATGGCAGGTCGGCGTCAATTTGTCTGGAATGATTGAGGTATTGTCTCGCCGTTTCTGGATTGCCGGCGGTGGCGTGGAGCTGCGCCAAATCCATGTAATCTGCCGAAACATCGTTGTATGTGTCGCCATAGAGTTCGCGGTCGATTGCGAGCGCTCGAGTTGCGTGCTCGATTCCAAGCTCAGGCGGCCCTACAACATGAATAACTTGGACCATCTTCGAGAGGATTCCGGACTGAAACTTGAGGCGGATCGGACTCGTACCTGCGCTAAGTTGGAGTAGTTCATTGTATTGTCTTAGCGCTTGGTCAGAGTCGCCCTTTTGTTCCCACGTGGAATCGGCTTCTGCCAGCATACGAAGAGGATTTGCTGACGGTTGCGGTGATTCCTGGTGCGGAGCTTCATCACGATATCCTATGACTTGGTCGAAGTCTTGGGGTGAGACTTGTCTGTAGCCAGCACTCTTGTGTTCTTGCTCAACCGTGGCCGCAAGGGATTTGACGGCGTTGCCCAGCGTACGAACCCATTCCGGTATACGGTTTTCAGGTGTGAGTTTGTCCAACGGAACTGACCAGACTGCTCCAATGCCGTCACCTTCAAGAGCTCGCGAGGCCGAATATCCAGTCATGTCGCGGGTCGCGGCCAAACATTCATGCAATTTGCCTGCATTTGTTGAGTTCGCTTCTACGAGGTTAGGTGCATATACCCAGAGGTCTCGAGTGTGCGTGGTTGTCTCGTGCGGCTCATGAATTTCGATAACCAGCTCGCGCTCGCCTAGGTGCGGCGTTAAGTTCCATATAAGGGCCCCACCCTCCTTGTGGGCAGTAATTCCGTATCGCAACAAAAGACGCTGAATCTCAACGAGGGTGATCACTTGCGACCTCCAGGAAGCAACGGCGTCAATTCTATGGCGCTGTGCACGACATGTCGAACAGCATGCGGATCGCCGCGAAATGCTGCTTAACCGAAGGAGCCGCCAGACGCGTCTGCAAGCCCTCGATATACGCCGCGACATGGATGGGCTCGATGTCCCGCAGCTCATGGATATCGTTGGCATCGCACCAGACCGCGAATTCAGCGGCTGTGCGCGTATAAACCTCGCGCGTATGCGGATTGCGGATGTTGGCGGTGAAGAACTCGACGAAGCGTCTGGCGGCGTCAGGATCAGCTGCAGACAGAGCAGGAAGCGCAGCAGGGAACGGTATGACCCTTGATACAACCCCGGTCATCTCTTGTTCCCTACTGCTCATTACTGAATGATAAAGTCCTTTATCATGCACAAAAAAGCACCGTAGGGAGTGTTCAGGTGTTCCTTGATTCCCATGTTCCGATCTTCGTGATGCGGACTCCCGTGCTGCCAGAAAGACGGTGCACGGTGAACTTCACCAAGCGGGCACATCGATGCCCGCCGATGCCACCACGTAGTTTGGAAATCTCAGTCTGGCTGTGCGGGTAATCGGCGATCTCAAACGATTTTCCAACTTTCAGCCCCGCCAATGTCGCGGCGTATTCGCCCCACTTGGTAGGTTTGGTGAATGCTCTCCACGGACGGTAAATGACGTGCTCGTCAAGGATGCAGAGGGGATTACCGCAGAGCGAATCGACCGTGAAACCGTACTTGCGCCCGATCCCTCTTCGCTCTAAAAGGTGAAACCGCGTCCTTCTAGCCAGCGAGGGATTAGCGGCCTCGATGCAATCTTTCGTTGCCACCATCTCCTGCATGGGTATTATCCCCCTGCGCGTAGAGACCGCCCATTTTACACAATTTTGCTGCGCTCTCTTACATCCGCAGAAAACAGTACTTCCTAATTCCCGACGGGATGCGCATGTTCGGCGTGATGGGATCTGAGTTCCGGCTTCGACGGATGCCGTTTCGCCATCGGCCTGGGAACAGCCATGACAAGAAGCGCTTGGCTTTCATGCACCGTAGGCCTGAGGGTCTTCGTTTGCGAGAACCTTGCATTCCACGGGGAATACACACCCGCGACGATGTGACAGAAACGGTATTGTCCGAAGCGGGTCGTCATCAGGACGACGTTGATTTTCATCGAACAACCATTCCAGACGGCCTTCGCCGCGAAAGTGCATAGCACAGAATCAAGAGCATCGGCCGATGAGAGAAGCAAAGGCTTGAACTCTCCAATTTCTAACCTCTCGTTTTCCAGGAAGGAAACGATCTTACGTCGGTTGGAAGAGCTGATCTCGTCAGAATTGTTGTACCGCTGGAAGGGCAGTCTCCATTGAAGCAACTGAGCTGCAGGGAAGGCTTCCGCCAGCAATCCAGGCCCGTTTTTCGACCATGGCCACATCGGGCACGCAGCCTTGGCTAGAAGGGAAAGGCACACAGCGGTCATTGCTGCGCCTCCACGAGCACCAGTCCAGAGAGTCGACCGAACGTTTAAGCCTCTTTCTTGCCACATTCTTTCTGTTTCTCGGAGCGGTTTTGGGACTGCCATTCGCCGGCCTTTGATAACCGCGTCTGCGAAGGTCTGAGCATCCGGGAACGACGTGTCGAGCGAAAGTTCCGCGACGACATCCAATAGGGCCGTATGGCTACCCTTTGGCAGGAAATCACTTGGTACGGAGAACGGAGCATCAATTGCCGCAGCCAGGAAGGACCGCTTTGCAAGAAGACCCGTGAGTAGCTCGAACGGGCTACCGTCACCAAATAGCTCCTGCACCCGTCTCAGATCCACAAGTTGAACCACATCGTTAAGAGGTCTGATAACGGCGATCCACACATTGGATCTCGAGCAGCCAGCCGACCACTTCCTTTTGTCGCCGCTAAAGTCAATGCCCAACCAGCGGTTTTGGCCCGCAGGGACACCATATTCGGAAGCAGTAGCGGTCGCATTCATCGAAATCGCTCACCAAGTAGATGGTAGACCATGGAACAAGCTCAAACTCAGAGTAGGCGCAAGTACTTCTTCACCGATCAAATCGATCAGCTCATCCGTGAGATTTATCTGAACCATCGAGACGCAAAGACAGGCTTCGGCGTCCGGCCCCTGGCGAAGAAGGTCGGCATGCCGCATTGGGCACTGAAGAAGCGTGCTCGGGAATTAGGCCTGGCGCGGACGAAGGAGCTGCCCTGGAGCGAGCCAGAGCTAGCGACTCTGGCCCGGTATGCGTGGATGAGCGATGAGCGAATCCGGCTCAAGTTGAAGGAAGGTGGGTATTCCCGAACCGTAACCGGGATCCATCTCAAGCTGAAGCGAATGAAGTTCAAGCATGACGGGAGCTTCTATTCCGCCTACAGTCTTGCGCTGGCGCTTGGAATTGACCCTCACGCCGTGACGCGCTGGATCAAGAGCGGGCATCTGAAAGCCAAGTTTCGCGGCACCGCGCGAACCGAGCAGCAGAACGGCGACATCTACCTCATCCACGAAAAAGACGTGCGCCGTTTCATCCTCGAACACCCCACCGATATTGACCTGCGCAAAGTGGACCAACTCTGGTTCCTCGATCTGTTGACTAACGGATTAGTGCGCGCCGCCTGAACACCAAAGTCATGTAATTGCCCAACTGCACAGACGAAGACGTCTGATGATGTTGGGCGCCGAACCGCCGGAAGCGGCACAACACACTCGGGAGAGCGACAGACTCGGTCGTCTGCTAGCTCTCCCGATTTCCCTTTCAGGAGGAAACACGATGCAAGAAACAAACCTTGTTGAGCAGGAGCAGCCAGTTGGGGTTTTAACAACCCCGATTCCCGCGCCCGCTCCGACGATGACGCTGTGCTCCTACGGTACAAAGCTGACTCGGGACGAACTTGCCCGAGTAGCAACGCCAGCGGCCACAGCAACCCACAAACCCATCCCCCACATTGCCGTTGTGGAGAAGCTGATCGAAGCCCTCGGCTTTCGCCAGATCGGCGTCGTGCAGGAGGAATACGCCGTATCTGCGGACGGGATGCGCATGTTCGGGGTGATGGACCTGAGCTCCGGATTCGACGGGTGCCGTTTCGCCATCGGTTTGCGGAACAGCCATGACAAGTCCTTCAGGCTGTCATGCACCGTCGGACTGCGGGTTTTCGTCTGCGAGAACCTAGCGTTTCACGGGGAATACACTCCCGTCCTCGCGAAGCATTCCAAGCACTTTTCGCTCGAAGACAGCCTGGCCATCGGCGTCGATCGGATGCAGAGGAACTTCGGGCCTCTGAAGCAACAGGTCGAGGAGTGGCAGGCACTGCAGTTGTCGGCGGCTTCGGCAAAGCTGCTGATCTACCAGGCGTTCATCGAGGACGAATTGGGGTTTCCGAAGCACTTGGCGCGCCGTGTGCATGAGCTGTACTTTCAGCCCGTGCATGAGGAGTTCCAGGCTCGAACCATGTGGAGCCTCTCGAACGCCTTCACCAGCGCGTTTAAGGAACTGGAACCCATTCCTCAATACAAGGCCACAGCAAGGTTGGCGGGCTTCTTGGAATCAGCCCGTCCCTCGTAGTGCCCACCAGAAATGTTGGCGTACGGTCCTGGCGACGCCTGTCTCAGCCCATTAGCGACGCTGGGGAGGAGGAGGGACCGTATGCCGCAGGTGGCCACAACCAATGAATTGGAAATCAATACAAGGCACACTGGAGCATTCTCATGAAACTCCGTCGGAATGAATACTGCCCGATACACCGTAAACAATGGAATGGACGCCCCCAGTCAAAGCGGCATCGAGTGTGCCAGAGTGGAAAGTGCAAGACCAACCACTACGAATGAGGGGAGCGTCCAAAATGAAGGTTACGACGATCGGCATTGATCTAGCAAAGAACTTAATGCAGGTCCACGGGGTGGACGAGCATGGCAAGGTGGCATTGCGGAAACAGTTGCGGCGTAGTCAGGTAATGGATTTCTTTGCGCAGCGAATGCCGTGTTTGGTGGGGATGGAGGCCTGCGGCAGCGCCCATGCTTGGGCGCGGCGGCTGATCAAACTGGGCTACACGGTAAAGCTGATGGCTCCGCAATTTGTGAAGGCTTATGTCAAGACGAACAAGAACGATGCCGCGGATGCGGAAGCGATCTGTGAAGCAGTGAGGCGCCCAAACATGCGATTTGTACCGGTCAAGACCGAGGAGCAACAGGCCGTGCTGTCACTCCACCGGGCGCGCCAGGGTTTCGTGCGACAGCGCACAGCGCAGGCGAATCAGATTCGCGGATTACTAGCGGAGTACGGCATCGTGATTCCGCAGGGGATTCGGCACATTGGCAAATGTCTACCGGAGATTTTGGAAGATGCGGAGAACGCGCTACCGGGGCTGTTTCGGCAACTGCTGCGGCAACTGGGCGAGCATTTAAAAACATTAACCCAATTGGTGGAGGAGATGGAGCAGCAGATTCAGCGGTGGCATGGCGCGAACGAAGCAAGCCAGAAGCTGGCCGCCATGCCCGGGATCGGTGCGATCACAGCCACTGCGATGGTGGCATCGGTGGGCGATGCGCGGAACTTTTCCAATGGCCGACAATTCGCCGCCTGGCTGGGACTGGTGCCGCGGCAACACTCCAGTGGCGGCAAGCCAACGTTGCTTGGGATTAGTAAACGCGGTGATCGCTATCTCCGCACGCTGCTGATTCACGGCGCTCGCTCCGTGATCGAGGCGGCAGAACGCAGGACAAAACCTGTAGCGCTTGAGGCTTCAACTCAGCAACGGTCATGGCTGCAAGCGCTGGTGTTGCGGAGAAACAAAAATATCGCGGCGGTCGCCCTCGCCAATAAGAATGCACGGGTGATCTGGGCGTTGTTGGCGCAGGATCGGCACTACCAGGCTGGCTATGCAGGCGCGGCCTGAACTCGATATCACGAAAAACGGGCCGTGGAAAAGTCACATCGTGAAAAAGTAAACTTCCACTTTTTCACGACGTTTGGAAAACCGCCGAAAACGCGGTTTCCCACTTTTCCACCGCCTCGACGACGGCGACGAGGAAAAGACAAGAACGGCCAGCGAAGTTGCAGCCATTGATAAAAGGAGACCACGAACTCAAGATCTAATCCAACGAGTTGCCCAGGCAATCATGAGGTGATGGCGAAACAGGTTGAGACCGTGGTTGGCAAAACCCTACTCTGACGTAGCACTTATCCAAGTGCGTGTAAGCGATCGAGGAGCCAACCAAGCGCATTCCATCAGGGCCGGCAGCCAAAAGCTGCATCAACAGGCCGAATGTACGGCAGCAATCTTACCTTTCCTCAGCACTGATTGAAGGCTTGGCAAACCGGGGGCGTCCATGTACGTCAGAGGAAGTAGACGGCTGACGGGTCGAGTCCGCAGCCAGCGGCAAAACTCCTGCCTGAAGAATAGGCTTGGTTGCCGTTGGGCGGCCGATGATACTTCCGTGTTGTCCGTCAGCCGCTCGTAATCGCTGCGAAGCACCAACGGGCTACCAACTTCTGAAAAGCGGACTTCATTTGTGATGAAGCTTCGGAGCGCGCGGCTTTCAACCTTGGCCCGGCCTATGACCTTTGTGTCCTGTGGCCCTGATGGAAAGAACACCGAACTGCATCAGACCTGCAGCGGTGTTTCCTCTGGCTTTCCCGTGTATTGTTCTTTCGCGTGTACGGCCGCGTGATCTTCCGCCGATTCCAGATCCGTGAACACTTCCGCCGGCACGCTTAGTTCCTGCGACAGACGTTCTTCCAGCAGGGTCGCCAGCCGATGCGCCTCGCCGACGGCCATTGCGCGCGGTGTCGAGGTGATGGCAAAACTTCGTGGCAGGGAGTGCTGAGGAACGTGCCGAATGAGGTGACTTGTTTCCCGGATGGCGGTCCGCATCCAGAGGCGGATGAGCACGGTTTTCGGGATTGTAGTCCCCGAACAGTTCTGTGGCCGAACAGCCCTCGCGAACTCGAAGCGGCCGGGCCGCAAGCACCCGAATCCCTGGCGGGCGAACTGTGTAGAAACCGGATGCAACCGTTAGAAACTCTGCACATGCTTGTCGAACGGACGAGGCAGTGCCGCCTTGCATGGCGGAAGTGATAGACTTTGTCTGGCGACAGGAGCGTCGTGAACAGCACTCCATTCCTAATACCGCCCCGCATCGGTCGTGGCGCTTCAAGTGGTTGCCAACGGGATTGGCTCTAATCCCATCGCGGTGACGGTCGTCTAGCGTCGTTCGTTGCCAAACGAACG
>Ga0181530_10001774_pt1 | contig 26595 bp, 30 predicted proteins | sample PEATcosm2014_Bin_42_FD_119769 | JGI IMG/M metagenome (GOLD analysis project Ga0181530, IMG submission 119769) | Peatland microbial communities from MTU Mesocosm Facility, Houghton, MI, USA - PEATcosm2014_Bin10_60_metaG | ecosystem: Environmental > Terrestrial > Soil > Wetlands > Peat | place... | reverse complement strand
CTGCTGATGACCATGTTCGAGCGCACCCGCGAAATCGGCACCATGCTGGCCATGGGCACGCCGCGTGCATGGATCGTGGCGCTGTTCATGCTCGAAGCCACGCTCATCGGCATCTTCGGCGCCATTGTCGGCGTTCTGGCCGGCAATCTTCTCGGAGTTCTCTTGAATTACTCCAACCTACATCTCCCGCCGCCTCCGGGATTTACGGTCCCTATGTCCTTCCAGGTTCTCCACGTGCCCAGCCTGATGATCGGCTCCTCGTTGCTGGTCATCGTCTCTCTGGCGCTCGCATCCATCCTCCCGGCGATCCGCGCATCCCGGCTGCAAATTGCGGAGGCATTGGCCCATGTCTAGCATCAATTGCGTTCTGCGAACATTCCTGCTGCTCTTCCTCATCGGCTTTCTGCTCACATGCGTGCTGGTCAGCCGCGCCGCAACCCCCGACGCCGAAGCCCTGCTGAAGCGCTCCGACGTATACCGCAACGGCTGGCCCTCGTATGTGTTGCGGGTCAAGATCACCAACTACGAATCGGGCAAGGCGGACGAAGAAAAGCTCTACGAGGTCTCGCAGAAGGGAACCGTGAAAACTTACGTCGAGTTTCTCAGCCCCCGCGAGAAAGGCCAGCACCTGCTCATGCTGGGAGACGATATGTGGGTTTATTTGCCCGATACCAGCCGTCCCATCCGCATTACCCCGCTTGAGCGTCTCTCCGGCGACGCCTCCAACGGCGACGTGGCCCGCACCAACTACGCCGCCGACTACACTCCCGTCTATCTGCGCACGGAAAAGGTGGGCGCCGAGGACTGTTACGTCCTCGATCTGACCGCCAGGCGAAAGGGATCGACCTATCAGAGGATTCTCTACTGGCTGCGCGCTGTGGATGCGCGCCCGGTCAAGGCCGAGTTCTATCTCACCTCGGGCAAACATATCAAGTCCGCCACTTTCGACGAGTATGCGCCTGTCGATGGCAGGAGCCAACTTCGCCGCATGACGCTTTACGACGAGATCCGGCATAACTCCCACAGCGTACTCGAATACTCCGGCATAGCACCGCGCGAACTGCCCGACAAACTCTTCTACCAGGGCCGGACGGACAGGTTTTAGATTTTAATTGCCAGTTAAAAAGCGACTGAGAAAGGGAACTGGAAGGAGGACCGAATGAGCTTATCTAAAATACACAGCTACCTCTGTAACTGCTTCTTGCTACTAGCGCCAATACTGGCTTTTAACCTGCTATTCACGCGCCAACTCCCGGCCGCCTATCAGATGGATGTCTTTTGGAAGGACATTCCAAAGGCTATCAGTCTTCCGGAGAATCTACTGCGCATGCTCGTCATGATCTTGCCGCTCTTCATGCGGCTCCGCGTTTCCACGCCGAGTCAGAAGCTCGGCCTCTCTCTCTACCTCACGGGCCTGCTGATCTACTTCGCCTCCTGGGCCGTTCTGATCGCCTCTCCTCAATGCGCATGGAGCACGAGTGAGATCGGCTTCCTGGCGCCCGCCTATACGCCCATCGCCTGGCTGACCGGAATTGGCTTGATCGGCGACGAGTTTCAGCTTCCGAGAGTTTCTTTCAAGCCATGGATGTACTGGGCCCTCTCCGCACTTTTTCTGGTGTTCCACAACCTGCACGCCGCCACGGTTTATTCCCGCGGCATTTAACGGCGATTGTCAGCGTGCGCCCAAGGCGCAGCTTTTCAAGCACAGGGGCCACAAGTCACAACAAATGCTTTATGCGTCACTCATGGAATTCCAGACAAACCCGATGAAACTCGCACACACATTTCCGGCCCTTCTGCTGCTCGCGATTGCAACCCTCGCCGTCGCGCAGGATGACCCGCCGCCGGAGTCCCGCCATGACTTCCGTTACTCCTTCGCCGCCATCGACGACGCGACGTTCTATAGCGACCTTACCCCGCCGCTGCCGCCGTCGGCCAATATGTTGAAAGCCCCTTCTGTCACCCTGTTTCATAATCAGTTGCTTTTTGAGCCCTCCTTCACTCTTCGCTACCGGTCCCGCTGGACTATCGCCTCGAGCGTGGTGGGCCTCGCGGAAACATATCGCGGCCTCTCTGCCGCGGACTTCGATATTCCTCCGGGCAACACCGCCGCGACTGCTGCCCTTGACACCGCGCTGGAACCCTATACCGGCACGCACACCCAGCTTCGAGTCAAAGAGACTTATGCCGGTCTCTCCGCCGGAGACTTCGACTTCACCCTGGGCCGCAGAATGGTGCGCTGGGGCGTCGGCTACGCATTCACTGCGACCGGCGTTCTCGACCCGCCCCGCGACCCAACCAATCCCACCGACCGCCTGAACCTCAACGAAGGCCGCGACCTGGTCAAAACGGACTTTGTTCACGGTCCGCACGCTTTTTCGCTCGCCTGGTCCACCGCTGCGCTCGCGCCCGCCGCGTCAAACCTGCACTCGACCACCGCTTTCCGGTATAACGTTCTGGTGCATGGATTCGACACTTCGCTGATCGCCGGCGACGACCGCGGCGGAGACGCCTTTGGCGGCCTCACCTTCACCCGCGTCTTCGGCCAGGCCTGGGAACTTCACGGCGAGGCCGCCTGGCGCGAGCAGGGAGCCGTGCTCCTCGGCGCAAAGTACACCACCACCACCGGCATTACCTTCATCGGAGAGTTCTACACTCCGCCCAATATTCCGTACTATTGGGACGGCCTCGTCTCGCCCCTGGCCGGCCGCCAGCATTATGTGTTTTTTACCGCTTATAAGAATCGGATCCGCGAACTGCCCGACTGGAAGCAATGGGATCTGTCCGCCGCGATGGTCGAAAACTTGAACGACCGCAGTTACACCGCCATATTCGATGCCACGCGCCGATTCGGCAAAAGCTTCTCTTCTTATCTGCACCTGGAAGTTCCGCAAGGCAGCAAGACCTCGGACTATGGCGCAACTCCCTACTTCGCGGCCACTTCTGTGGGGGTCCGTTTCCAGCTATGAACAACGAAACCAATCCGCTCATTCCTTATCTCTCCGAGATACGCAAGCAACACCACCGCTACGCCGCTCACATCTTCAGGGCGATATCGATCGCTGCCGGCGCCACGCTGCTGATTTTTCTGCTCTTCCTCTCATTGGGGCGGTTTCGCTTGTCTGAAACCGGCCGCGAGCTCTTGGATGCTTTCATTTATTGCACTCTCATTGCCTTGCCTTCCATCTTTCTTCTCACCCGCATCTCTTATCGGTATACAGCCAGGTTCCCCCGTCTGGTGGTCCTCATGCAGGCCGTGGTCTTGGTTTGCACCGCAATCGCCGGCAGTCTCGCTGCTGGCCTCGTCTTCCGATTCGCTGGACTTGTTCCGCGCAGCGAATATTGGATCGAATTCCGGGCGTCGGCGCCCTTCAGCGTCGTCATCTCGCTCATGTTTGGCCTCAGCATCTCCAGCTACGAGACCCTGCGCTATAAACTCCAGGCCACCGCGCTCGAACTGCGCACCCGCCAGGTCGAGCAGGAGCGCGCCTACAAACTTCTGGCCGAGGCCCAGCTCTCCTCGCTCGAATCCCGCATCCATCCCCACTTTCTCTTCAACACCCTCAACTCCATTGCAGCTCTCATCCCAAGCAACCCGCAGCTGGCCGAAGATACGGTCGGCAAACTCGCCTCATTGCTCCGCTTCTCGCTCAATGCCAACCACACCAGCCTCGTCCCGCTCAGCCAGGAGATAAAGATCGTCCGCGACTATCTTGAAATCGAAAAGACCCGCTTCGGCGCCCGCATTCGTTATGAAATAACTGTCCCCAAAGCTCTTGAAGACGTGAAAGTGCCTCCGCTGGCTCTCCAATCCCTGGTCGAGAATGCGGTCAAGCATGTCGTATCCCAGCGCGCCCAGGGAGCCACAATTCAGATCGCCGGATCGATCGCCGAGTCTATTGCCGGCTCGACAAACTCCAACCGCATCCGCCTCGAAGTCATCGACGACGGCCCCGGCTTTTCGCTGGATGCCATCACCCCCGAACACGGTCTCGGCAATCTCGTTGCGCGCCTCGATCTCCTCTACGGCAGCGCCGGCCGGCTTGAAGTAACTCGCGAGAGCGAAAAAACAGCCGTCCGCCTGTCTTTCCCCGCATAATTGAAATGTCCATGGAAACCGCTCCGCTTCGCGCCTATCTCGTCGATGACGAACCGCTCGCAATCGAGCGTCTCAAGCGCCTGCTGGCCAACTTCGACGGCCTCCACATCGCCGGCAGCGCCACCGATCCCGCTCAAGCCCTCGACGACTTGAATCGCGAATCCATCGACGTTCTCTTCCTCGATATTCAGATGCCTGTCTTGAACGGTTTCGACCTGCTTTCACGGCTCAAGGTGCAGCCCTTCGTCATCTTCACCACCGCCTACGATGAATATGCGCTGCGTGCCTTTGAGACCAACTCCATCGACTACCTCGTCAAGCCCATCGAAACCGCCCAACTGGCCCGCGCGCTCAAAAAGCTCGACCGCCTCCGCCCCGTCGCCAAGCCCGACTGGCAGCAAAGCCCCGATCTCCCCGCCCTTCTCAAGGAACTGGCTGCATCCCTACGCGGGCAGCGCCCTGATTACCCCCGCCGCATCGCCTCCCGCGTCGGCGAGCGCATCTCGTTTTTGGACCTCGGCGATGTGACCCATTTTGTAGCCCACGACAAGCTCACCTACGCCATCGTGGACGGCCGCCGGCACTGTGTCGATCAAACCGTCGCCGAGCTCGAGCGCCGCCTTGACCCCGCAAAGTTTCTACGCATCCACCGCTCCGCGATCGTCAATGTGGACTGGATTCACGAGGTGAACTCATGGTTCGCCGGCAAGGTTATCCTCTCCCTCAAAGATGCCCGGCACACTCAAATACCCGTGGCCCGCGACCGCGTCCGCTCTCTGAAATCGCGCTTGGGAATCTAGGAAGCCGGGTTGAGCGTTTGGTTGTTGGGTTTAAACGCCGGAGCAAAGTTGGGTCTGCTTTCTCGAGATTACGCCGGCTTTCGGCGAATGCCTGCCGCATTTATCACTACTTGCATGCGAACACATCAATCTGACCGGCGACTCTATGTGGTGCCTGGGTGAGGCCAGGACCCTGCAACGGCTACGAGCGTTGCGGCGGGCCACCCTCAACGTGCAAAATCCCCCGGAAAGTCCCGCCTGTCCAAATATGGTGCTTGAGGGTGTGCAACCTACAAACCTCCGGCACAGAACCTTAGCCGGAATAACTCGGAACACAGTTTCCCTCTGCAACCGCTGCGAACCCACGGGCCTGGGAAACGCCATAGGAATTTCGGGGTTGCCGTAATGGGGCCGATGCACTCAAGTGGCTTCTTCCCCTCCGGGGTCCCCAGCGAGCGACGATTGTTCGCTGGGGTGGAAGTAAAAGCCACACTGCTGGAGCTCCGCTACAGAGTGTTAACCCTGAAATTGCTCTAACTGGAGATCCCCACCGCGAGGTCTTCGTCGCAAGGGTTGTAACCGGGGTCGGCAGCGACAGGCTTTCGCCGCTGCGAAGGTTGAATCTCGCCGGCGTTCTTCAGGAGCCGCTCCGCGGAGCGACGGCAGAGGGGGAGAACCCTTTCGAGAGCCCCCTCAGCCTGCGTCTCCAGCACGGCAACCAGGGAGTCCTGCTTACTCTGGACGTGAAGGGTCCGCCCAGCCTCCAGGGCGAGCGCCTGCCAATCGTGCCACTCGCCGGAGGCGGCATGGATCTTCCTCAATGCGGCGGCCAACTTTCCGGCCAGGGGATCGGCCGTGGCAGAGATTTCGGCCAGGTAAAGCGCTTGTTTGAGGCGCTTGCGATATGTGTGCAGGTTGGAGCTGTCGAGGTTGGGGAATTCGCGGGCCAGCTCGCCGAAAATCCGCAATGCCTCTTGTCGGGTAGAGAGTACCCTTGAGGACATTCGAGGCGCCAGCGCTACTTCCATCTCTTTGCTTAACCGGCGCAGCCGTTTGCCGCGAGCATCGATGACGGCCATCAGCTCATCGATCCCCGTCTGGCGGCGTTGCTCCAGCCGGCCTTCGAGTTTGTCCATCTCGCGCAGGCAGCGGGGGCTGAGCTTCGGTCGGCCGTCAGGCGCCCCTTCGAGGCTGTCGCGGAGGCCATCTAGCCTGGCCAGGTACACGTCCGCATCGCGAACCGGCTCGAGCGCCCGCCGCAGCATCTTTCCCTCTTTGTTCCAACGCTTGAACGCACGCGCCGCGGTTGCATCCTGAGCCTGCTCCAGCCGATACTCCAGCGCCACCCGCAGGCGCAACGTGAGGCTGCGCAGGGCATGGACGCGCCTTCGGCTGGGTTTCCGGGCGCATTGGGCGAGCAAATCGCGCCATGCCTCAATCTGGAGCTGCCACTCCGGTTGGAGAGGCACATCAGAATGCCCGTGGGAACGAAGAGAATCGAAATTCATAGAGAATTAACCTTGCTTTCCTCTATTCTGCACCATGCGGCGTCTCCCGGTCTGTGCCCAGAGACAAATAGCTGCACCGCGCCCGCCAGCCGGACCGGCCTGTGTCTTGCTCGAACGAAAGTTCGAATCGATACTCAAGCCCGTCCGTATTCCGCTTTGACTCCCTGGAGAAGCGGGGGTTGCATCCCGGCAATCGGCTCTTGCGCCGCGGTGCTGGTTTCCATTGGCCAGTTTGGGCGTGCCCCGCTTTCCAGGCGCCCTTTGTCCCGATCTCGTGCGTTTATAGCAATTTCAGGGTTGCCGTAATGGGGGCCGATGCACGCAAGTGGCTTTCTCCCCAGGAAAATGCCGCCTTGCTGCACCTTCTCTACAGCATGTTAACCCTGAAATTGCTCTGGGCTGCTAGGCAGAATTGGGTCAGATTCGGAGTCGTCCATGACTCCAGAACTAAGACAGCAGCTTTTTTGCGGAATAAGGTCTGGGCCTATAAACATGTTGGGCTTACGGGCTGCTGGCTGGACCCATGCAGGCATGAAGGCAAGGCTGCTCATCCAACCATTCAGCACCGCTACCGCCGCATCCAGCCCAGCGTGATCGGCCGCTTCAAGCTGAGTGTGCATGCGTTGAAGTATCTCACCGCTTGCATAGTTGATTCCGGACTGAATCAGAGGCCATGGCAAATACAAGGCGCTGTGAGCTTGATCAGTCTGCGTCCTTTACGCAGCGAAATCCGAGTGCGCCAGAGCGGTCATAACTCGGCGCCATTAAAAGCAACTTGCCATGCTGGTCGTTTTTGAAAGCCTGTGGGAAGTACCAGATGGAGCCCTGCGGTTGGTAGTGGCTGCCTCCGCGCAAAACGGCCGCTCGAGTATGCTCGTCATTGTACTCATCGGTCCACTGCCAGACATTCCCCACCATGTCCATCACTCCGAACGGGCTCGCACCCTTCGGATGCGCATCGACATCGCTTGCAGGAAGCATTACGCGCCCCTTGTCTGGAGTCGGCGCGGGCGCGTCCTTCGGGTCGTTCTCCCAAGGACACGCAAGCGGACCTCCGCTGAGTACAGGCGCCAGCCAATCGCAGTCACCCCACGGGAACCTCCGGCCATCGTTGCCCTGCGCTGCATATTGCCACTCCCACTCGTGGGGAAGTCTCTTCCCAGCCCACTTGGCATACTCGCGAGCATCCTCAAGTGAGACCCAGGTAACGGGCTTGTTGGCCCAGCCGTCAGGATACATCCCTTCCTTCCAGTCCTTGAGAAAATTGCGGTCGTCCTTCGGGTGATAGTGAGACGCATCGAGGAATTTCTTGAACTCCGCATTCGTGACCGGATACTTGTCGATGTAGAACGGCTTGATTTGCACACGAGACTCATGGAAACGCCGAGGATCATTTTCCCACGGATACTGTACGTCTACGCCAACATCATTAAAGCCCTCAATCTCGATCCCCTCGACCTTGAACAGAAAGTCGCTGGCTTCGATGCGAATCATCCCCTCGGGAGTGGAACTCGATGTCTTCGACCGCTGGATCTCGACCATTTTTTGAGTTAGTGGCTCCCACTCGTGAGAGAAACTCGCCAGAGGCTTTGCCGTCAGCAGCTTCATCTTTGCCATCAGTTGCTGGGACTGGGCATCAGGATCGCCCGGTGTGGCAAGGATTGCGCCATAGCCGTGGGCCTCGGTCGCGAACGCGAGCACTGACATGTCATCTTCCCGAACCGGCTTCAATTCAACGCCATGGTAGAGATCGAAGTACCGCACTCCATCTCTGTATGGCACCGTCATCTGCCGTCCATTCACGTCGTACTCGTTGCGGTTGACTATAGTCCATAGCGTCTGGTCCCCCAGCGGCCAGCGGCTCGCGAATACGCCGTACATGTGCATCGGATAGAACGGCTCCCAGTTCTGGCTCGTCAAGAAAGGTGCAACCGCACGCTCCATCGTTGCGACGCGCCGCGTTGCCTCGCCGTCGCGGGGAGTTACACCGTTCCAGATGCCCCAGACGTTTTCCCAACTTTCCCAACCTTCTCCATTGAAGAACGCGAACTGCAGATCATCCGTCTTGTCGCGAACCCAGCGCCCCTGAATATTGACCTGGTGGCGTGGTTCAAGCCAGCGGTACTTGTCTACCGTCGGAACAAACTGGAATTGGTATTGTCCCCAGGTAAGCACATTCCAGGCGAGAGCTTCGTCGTGCGGGCCGCCTTCCGGTTCGAACGCGAGTGGATGATTCACCTTGTCCGCTGCCAGTGGGAACGCCAATGGGACGCCATCCTGCGTGTCGCCATTGATGCCGTCGGCGTCGATTTGCTTCATGAACTCGGCGATCGCATCAGGCCAGGATGTCTCCGGATCTCTCGTCCCCTGGTCCCACATCATCATGGGGAACAAAACTCGAACGCCCCGGCGATGAAAGTCTGCAACCATCTGCCTGAGGCCTTCAACTCCGCCTGGCATGGAACGCACCATGTCGTGCTGGTTGCGATCGTCTATGCCCATGTTCGGGTATGTTGCCCAGATAAGGACAGAGTCGATTCCTCCGTACCGTTTGTCCACATCGTCCAGGTACCGGTCAACCGTGTACTTGCCGGCCACGGGATCATAGAAGTACCGGTCATGCACCATCATCTGAGGCTGCATGAAGCTGGACTGCGTCCACTTCAGCGCGGGCGACTCATACCGGGATGCATCGTAGCCTATGCGGATGCGGCGTTCAGCGCGCCAATGCGTTATATCAGTCAACCATTCATGATAGTTTAATGCGGTACAGGGAATGTACGGCCCCTCCTTTACGCCACGCATCGTCAAGCAGACGGGCGGGGGAATCTGCTGGCTTAAGGGGGCGTAGTTTGTGTCCTGCGCGTGGACGGGCACTGCAACAACTGCCGCCAGAAGCAAGAAACCTGGCGACCGCTGGATCGATCGAGTTGATACTTTCATAAAGTTCTCTCCTGGAGTAAGTTGGGAAGTCCTACGGATCTATCCTAAAGATGCGATGGCCGTATCCGGTTAGCTCAAAACTCAACGTCCCGCTGCTGACGACTGCCATTTCCCCGGATTCCAGGTCCTGGTACCGGCTTCCATTGATCGCTCCGGTGTCCATTTCTGCCGCAATCGACTGTGAAAAAAAATTGAAGATAACCAGGATCCGCTCCGACTTATCTGCTGCATAGCGCAACGTAGCGTAGAGGTTTTTGTCATGGTTCGTTGCTATGCGCCGCCGCACGCTGTTCTGGTACAGCGCGGGATGATGTGCCTTGAGCTTAAGAATATCTGAGATGCCCGATGCAGGGCGAATGATGGCTTGGCCGGAGCCGCAGTAACACGGCAAATCGCCGGACGTCGCTAGCAGGCCCTCAGCCAGGCGCTGCTTCCCTGGGTCTTTGAAATCGAGTACGGGCTGGATAAGTATCCCACCGGCAGCGACCACAGGGTCATGGTAGTTTCTCAACGCCTGCTCAAATATGGCAGGATCTTCGGCGTTGATGCTTTGCAGCATCAACCTTCTATCTTTCTCCCACCAAATGTCAAGTCCTTCAACTTCGTGGTAGTGGGCTACTTTCAGTTATGCCGCTCTTTCTGCCCTCCGCTCATAGGATTCCCACAGGGCAACCAGGTCTTCGACTTCCCAAAGATGATCTGTCACGCCAGCGGCCATTGCCGGGCTCACGCGCAGCGTGCGGTGAATCTTAATGAAGTTGTACGCGAAGTAGTTTAGCGCAGTCGCAGCCGCATGGTTCTCCAGTTTCCGCGAGAATCCATTAGACAGCCGCGTGTAGCGCCGCATATTGGTCCGTACCGTCCAATTCTGGCGCTCCACAAACGAAGTGCTGATGTGCTTTGGGTCCGGATTACCTTGCACATCCTTTGAGGAGCAGCCAATGCAGCGAGCCGGAGAATAGCGCGTCTCATTCTCCTGAGGGGCACGGTAAATCTTGTGCAATTGCGCAAAATCCACTTCGGAACCAAATGCATCCTCGATCACATTGACGTAGGTTCGAAGGGCATCAGTCGTGATTTGCACTCGCCCCTTAACGCGCTCCGCAATGTCACTCACGAAGTCCTGAGCGGTCGCTAGATCGCGCTGGCCAAGCCGCCAGGACGGAACCAGCTTGCTATCCGCATCCACGCATACCCAGAGCCACACATCCCCAGCGTCAGGATTCATGCGGGCAATCTCTTCCGTCCGGTTCTTTTCTTTGCAATAAATCCACGACCACATCTCGTCAAGTTGCAGCCGTTTGCAATGAAGATTGCGGAAAATGCGGTCCTGATAGTCGGCACAAACGTCTCCAACTTCGACCAAAAGCCGCATGACGGTTTTCTTAGCAACTCCGGTCATGCGAACGGTTGAACGAATCGAACACCCTTCGATCAGGCGTCCGATCACTTGGCCACGCGTGATATTGTCTAGGCGATTCATAGTGTTCTTATTCTACTAATGCGCTTTAGCATCTGTCAAGCGACAAGTGGCTAGAAGCCTCGTATTTAGCGGAATTATGCTAAAGCGCAATGGATGAAAATAGGGAACGAACGCTACGAGTCTCATGTAGGCAGAATCCCCCAACCGGCAGATATGGACACGCGTCGCATCTTTTCAGTTGCGCGCAAGATGCACATTGTGATTATATTGTTAGAGATGGTCAGTGGTGGATTCGGCTTCTTGGATTCCGGCCCGAGGACCGAACCCACCACTAGGGAGCGAGGTGAGCGTATGCGTAGATGACCGCCGCCCGTAGAGGGCGGGGGGCGGGGAAACCCGCCCCCATACAAATTCTCGCGCTTTCGTTTGTATATCACGTTTTCCAGTTCATTGGAAGGAGAATTTATGGCTTCAGAAAAACTGGACTCTACATCACTCAAAGCCTCTATCGAGGCCAAGATTTCTGCATGGCAAGCGGTTTTAGATGCCCTTGCGGTTGCGCAGGCAACCGATGTCGCAGACTTTGGCGTAGCAGCAACCTCAGCAGTGCCTGGGGATCTCGGACGCCCGATTGATTTGCCCAAAGGCGCGTTTCACGGCAAGAGTGTGCCGGTATGTGTGGAGCTGTATCTCTCTGCCGGCAAAGTGAAAAGGACGAACAAGGAAATTGCCGCGGCGCTTAAAAAGGGAGGCGTCGAATCCAATGCAAAGGATTTTGACACCGTGGTCAACGGAGCACTCTTTGGCCTCAAGAAAGCCGGCAAAGCCCTGCGCTTCGACGATGGCTGGGGACTTGCGGAGTGGTATCCGGCACACATTCGGGCGGTCACTCCCGTCGTGGGCAATGGGTCGAAGAAGACAGCGAAGAAAGGGAAGAGGAAACCGGCGCGAAAATCTACTACAGCTAAACCCGCTGTTGGGCCTTTGGCCGAGCCCACGGTTAAGTCGACTGCCAAACCGCCAAGCCCGCCAGCAGCCAAGCCGTCTGCGCGCATAGATGAACTGCTGCATAGTAAACCGGGCATGGAATATGGACTGGACACAATCGCACAAACCCTTGGATTGGGTACGAAATTTGTTCGCTTGACTCTTGGGAAATTGGCCAAGGCTGGAAGGGTAGAGAAGACGCCAGAGAATATGTACCGAAGTGCCTGAAAAGATGCAGAACGAGAGGTACAGTGAATGAAGACGAAGTCGGCTTTCAACGAAGCAAAACCGCTCACCGCCGAGGCCGGTGTCAAGGCGCGCGAACGAGAAGTAATGGACAAGATGGAGGAAATGCTCGGCCTGCTAGACGAGCGCGATTTCATGGAGGCGCTTTCCGAATTTCTCGAACTCACGCCCGGGGAGCCGCGTTTTGAAGCGGCTTTAGAAGTTTGGCGCTCTTTGCAGAAGCAACCTTCGCATCCACAAAAGCAGTGAACTCTGCCACTCTAGCGTTTTTCTGTTCTTCGTTGAAACCCAAACTAGTCAACTGTTCTTCAAAAATACCCGCGAGTTTCTGCAATCCCGCTTCTCGCTTCGATTTGGCCGGTGATATTTTCACCATTTCCTTATTCCTATTCCATCGTGCTTTAGCTGCCTGCAAGGCCCTAGCCTGCCGCTCCTCGGCAGTCATCGTCACTAAACGCCGTTTGCCACCGATTTTACCCCCTTTACGCCCCATTGCCGACATTACGCGGGAAATATCAGCCTGGCTTGTCGCACGGGCTCTGATTGGGCGCTCTGACGCTGTCGAGCGTTCGACCATCAGGAAGGCAGCTTGGTTCTCATCGGAAGGTCTCTTGCTAATCCGCTTTGGCATGAATCAAGTATTTCATAATTCTGCGCTTTTTCCAAGTTCAAAGTAGCCCACTACCGCCGGTTTCAGGGCGCAACTTCGAGCCTCCCGCACAGTGCGCAAGCGAGAGCGCCAGCCTGTTGTTGCTGTTGATGAATGGCCTGACCGATCCCACCGCGGCAGAGCAGCGATCCATTCGCGCCGTTGCGGCGTGGTTCAAGAAGACAGCAATCTGCGGCCAGCGATGGGAGCGCACGCCGGAAAAACGCCGGCTTGTCGCCAGTCCAGACGATGGGCCCACCTGGGCGCGCTACTATCAGATCGGGACGGACATTCCTGTCTTTGCGGACCGCGACAAGTCCATTCACGACAATGTGAATAAGTTGTTCAGGGAGCGGCGAAACGGCTACAGTTGGTTCAGCCCTGATTCGCAGCTTGCCCTGGACCGTTTTGACAAGTGGAGCACGGAACACCCGGAGTCCAAATGAAGTGAAGATTGACAGCAGCCTTGCTTTCGTCGTTTTGCTCGCCGCAATGGCGGGCAACACTTGTTTCGCCGCACCCGCGGAAGAGTGGCCCTGGTCCGACCGTGCGGCGAACGCGGCGATCGAGCGCTGGCCGGATGGCCGCTTTGTGCCCGCCGGCGCTCGCTGGGCCTGGAACTACGAACTGGGCACGCTGCTGGAAGGCGTGGATGCGGTGTGGCTGAATACCGCCGATCCGCGCTACTACAACTACATCAAGAGTTCGGTCGATCAGTTTGTCGGCCCCGATGGCTCTATCCCCACCTGGAAGGTGGAAGAGTATCAGCTGGATAACATTCTGCTGGGGCGCCAGCTTCTGCTGTTGTACGGCGTCACGCAGGACCAGCGCTACGCAAAGGCCGCCACGTTGCTTTACCAACAGCTCATGCATCAACCACGAACCCCATCCGGCGGATTCTGGCATAAGCAGAGATATCCAAATCAGATGTGGCTGGATGGGCTCTACATGGCGGAGCCTTTCTATGCCGAATATGCTTCCACCTTCAATCATCCTGAAGCATTTAACGACATCACCCACCAGTTTGTGCTGATGGACGAGCATGCGCGCGATCCGAGGACCGGCCTGCTCTACCACGGATGGGATGAGTCGAAACAAGAGCGCTGGGCCGACAAGCAGACCGGCGTCTCCTCGCAGTTCTGGGCCAGAGCCATGGGATGGTACCTGATGGCGTTGGTGGACACGCTTCCCTATTATCCCGAGGAAGATGCGGGACGAAAGGAGCTGGTCACCCTTCTCGAACGGGATGCCGCCGCGGTGGCGAGGTACCAGGATGGAGCTACCGGGCTCTGGTACCAGGTGCTCGACCAAGCCGGTGCGAAGGGAAACTACCTGGAGTCCTCGGCCTCCTGCATGTTTGTTTACGCACTGGCCAAAGGCGTGCGCCAGGGCTATCTTCCCCAAGGTTATCTGGCCACTGCCGAACGCGGATATAAGGGAATTCTCGATCACTTCATCGAGGCTGGCCCCGGAGATTCGGTGTCGCTCACCGGAACGGTGAAGGTCGGGAGCCTTGGCGGCGATCTCTACCGGGATGGAAGCTACACCTATTACATCGGCGAGAAGACGGTGACGAACGATCCCAAGGGAGTTGGAGCTTTTCTGCTGGCCAGTGCGGAGATCGAAAACGCCCAGAATGCGAAGCTGGGGCGCGGCGAAACGGTCCTTCTGGACGCCTGGTTCAACAGCCAGAAGCGGCCCGATGCATTCGGCCGGCAAATCTATTTTCATTACAAATGGGACGACATGAGCAACAGCGGCTACTCACTGCTGGGTCACATCTTCCGCAACTTCGGCGCGGAAACCAAGACGCTCTATACAGCACCCACGCTCGCGGCGCTTCGCCAGGCGCAGGTCTACATTATCGTCTCTCCGGATATTCCGGCGAGGAACCCGCACCCGCATTATGTGCAGCCCGAGGATGCGGCGCAGATTGCGGCATGGGTAAAGGCTGGCGGTGTGTTAGTGATCATGGAGAACGATCCGGGGAACGCCGATCTCGACCACCTGAATCTGCTGGCTGAGCGGTTCGGCATTCACTACAACAATGTGCTGCGCAATCAGGTGGACGGGAACAAGTTCGAAATGGGGAGGATTGCGGTAGATGGCGGTGGTCCTATCTTCCGCGACCCGCACACCATCTATATGAAAGAGATCTGCACCATCTCGGTGAAGTCTCCGGCTATCTCGGTGCTTCGCGACCGCGGAGACATTCTGATGGCCACGGCGAAGTACGGCAAAGGAACTGTCTTTGCCACGGTCGATCCCTGGCTCTACAACGAATACACCGACGGCCGAAAGCTTCCTGCTGAGTATGACAACTACGCCGCCGGCAAGGAACTTGTTCGATGGGTTCTCGCGCAGATACCGCGCCGGCCTTAGGGCGAGACGCATAGGTCAAATTCTTTGGGAACAAAAGCCGCGACGTTTCGCTGTGCATAAATGAGTTCAGTTTGCGATTTCCACGCTTCCGGTCGTTCTTCGCCGTTCCTTTGTTGCTCTCTTCCTCGACTTTGCCCGCTCAGGACACCCGCAAAGTCACCGAAGCGCGTATTCCAGCCACGTGCATAACACTGGAGCCGGTATCGCCGCAAGGCGCGGCGTGATTTCATCTGAGGATGAGCGGAGGTTGGACACGGAGCGCATCCAGCATGCGATCGACAACTGCGCCGCGGGCAAGGCTGTTGTGGTGCGCGCCCATGGACATAATCCGATCGGCCTCATCACTCTGCGCTCCGGCGTAACTCTCGTGATGGACGCAAATACTTCGCTGGTGGGTTCGCGCGATCCGCGTGTCTACGATGTTGCCCCGACTGCATTTCCGCGCGGCGGTATTTCTCCGATTATTACATTGCCGGGAACGTCGATTTCATCTTGGGCGACGGCAAAGCTGTCTTCGATCACTGCGAAATTCATAGCACGGCCCATGCCGGGGTATATATTACCACACAGGCAAAACACTATCCCGAGGAAGACTCCGGCTTTGTCCTCAACCGGTGCAGGCTCACTGCCGGCCCGGACATAACGAAGAGTGTAGACCTTGGCCCGGCCGTGGCGTCCTTGCACGATCTACGGCGCTTTGGTGGCCAAGGTGAAGGAGTAGCGGCAGGAGTATTTGCGCGCCAATTTCGATTTCACTCTCCGTTATCGAGCCGTCCAGCCGCCGTCCACGATAAGAATCTCCCCATTCACATAACCCAACCCGCCCGCCGCTCCTGTTACCAGCGCAGTCTTCCCATCCAGGCGGAAACGGTCGAGAATGCTCATCGGTTGCAAACTCCGAGTACACGAAAGAGGGTAATTCAAACCTCGCCACAAACGAATACAAGCATGGATCCCGCTCGGCGGCGCCGTGACCGAACATTACGCTGCTCGATCGGGAGCGAAGTTGAACCCTACCGCAGGTTATGCACTCCGCATTGTAGGTTGAAGACGTCAACTTTGAAGCCGTGGTGGTTGCGCTTGCTCGCTCCGGCAACCTCGGTGCAAGACGGCTCCTGACGGAAGCCGGTTACACGCTCGGCCTTGCGCTGGCCAACCTGGTCAACGTTTTTAACCCGCAGATGATCGTAATTGGAGGAGGCGTCGCCTCGGCCGGCAATCATCTGCTAACCCCAGCCCGCCAGACGCTGCGTCAATGGGCGCAACCCCTTGCAGCGAAGCAGGTGTGCATCGTTTGCAGCCGCCTCGGAGTTCGGGCCGGCATTCTCGGTCTGGCCAAACTCTGTTTCGACCGATATACGCAATGAACACCCACGGCGCTGCTCCCAGGACCGGAACGCTGGTGTTGCTCGTTAATGCCTGCATGTTCATCTTCGGCGTCGTCCTGTTGCTTATGGGTTCGCTGCTTCCTACCCTGCATGTCAGTGGCGCACATGCGGGAGGTCTCGGATCTCTTCCTCTTGCCGGCGTCTTCCTGGCTACGGTGCTGACAGGCCCAATTTTTGACAAGGTTGGAGCAAAGCCGGTTCTTGTCCTCGCGCTGGCTCTGATTGCAGCTGCTCTGGCCGTCATGCCATCGCTCTCCGGATACGGTGTCTAACCGATCGTAGGTCACGATGACATGGAACTACATGGGGACGACATGGTGCACGAGAACATCGGTCGTCATGGGCTGGCGGTGGATGTTTATGGTGTACGCGCTGGGCCGGGCTCGATGTACGTGCAGAAGTGTGATATGACCACCGAAATGGATTGGCAGAAAACTGGATGCTGGTGAAGTAGGGCGTTTACTGCGCGGCGAAGAAAGCCTACATCCAGCCGCGGAGGCTATAGCAGGCGATCTTGGCAGACTCGACCAGCATGGTCTCGAAGGCTGGGGAAGAGCCCGTTCCAATGCTCGGTAGCGTGAAGCGCTTCCGGGGCTGCCATGGGGGTGACTTCAATGCCGAGTTTGCGGAAGACGCGAATCGCCCTGTACATGTGAAAGTCGCTTGTGAGCAGAACCTACTTGCCGGGCATGCCCTGGATCAGACGCGCCGTCTCGATGCCGTTTTCGCGGGTACTGGTAGATCGCCACTCGGCGACCATGACTTCGCGAGGAACGCCGCAGGCTATCAGGAGGTTGAGGATGCGGGGGCCGCCACCGCCGCTGATCATAATTTTCTTGAAGCCCCTGTTTGCCATGAAAAAAGCGCCTGGCGCGCACGCCAGTAAGATGAATAAGAGATACCGCCTCTGTCGTCACCAGCGGCGCTGAGGAGCATGAGGACGTCGCCTTTGGGCTACTCGATGGGGCCGGAATAGGCCAGTGCCCACCACGAGACAATGGGAGTCGACATCACCAGGACGGTGATGAGTCCGATGGCCGCGAGCAGACGGTCTAGCAATCGGCCAAGTATGCGCGCGGCCGTCATGCGCAAAAGTCCTGACGGTGAAACGGCAGGTTATTGGGCATGTACCGGCGCCTGACGGATGGATACTAGGGATTCGAAGATCTCGAGCAGTTCTGCCGCGACGGCGCTCCAGCTTCGGCTCCAGTGTGCGGAAATGGCCATTGCGTTCCAGGTTCTGTCGAGGACCGATGCGAGGGCCTGAGCCAACTCGGCCGGCTCACGAGGGGGCACAAGTCGTCCGCACTCGTCGCTCATGATCTCGGGGATACCCCCGACATTTGTGGCGACGACAGGACGGCCACAAGCGAGTGCCTCAAGGACAACGTTGGGGCAGCCTTCCATGTAACTTGGCAGGGTGACCAGATTCGCTGCCGCCATCCAGACGGCGACATCGTCGAAGGTACACTCGGGCAGCGCGTGGATGTAGCTGGCCGCATTGTTGGCCTGAATGGCGCTTTCGATCAGTGGCCTGTCCGGCCCCTCGCCGACCATATACACATGCAAGTCAGGGCGAAGAAGACGCAGCGAAGCCGCCGCCTCGACCAGTTCACGCAGGCCTTTTTTCGCGTCCATGCGCCCGATGTAAACCACGGCCTCTGTGGCCGGGTCGATGTGCAGCTTCTGCCTCGCCTCAAGACGATCTCTGACATGGAAGACGGAGAGATCGCAACCGCTGAGAATGGCGCGGGTCTTCTCCGGCGGGGCGCCCATGACCACAGCCTTCTTGCGCAGATCGTCACTGACCGTGACCAGAAAATCGACCTCGCGCAGAACAGTGCGCGTGTGCAAGGCAGAAATGGGATCGCCGATCCTGTTGATGTCGGACCCAATGCTCATGGCCACGACCGGAACGGAGAGGACTTTGCCGATTTTGAGAGCGGCATACCCATCGGGGTAAAGAAAGCAACTGAAGATAAGATCGGGGGCAAAGCCGCGCACGTGAGGCAGGAGCACACGGGCGGCCATCCAGCCGTTCAACGGCCGGGAAACCAGGGGCAGGGCGGGATAGTCGTAGTAGTTCGCCTTCACATCCGGCGGGCTATAGGAAGCGTCGAGATTGTCGTAAGTCCGGCTCCGTGGCTTGAGCAAAGACGGATAGGCGGCGTTGGGATAGAAGACCAGCACATCTGCCTCGCGGGCAAGCACGCACAGCGTCTGATAGGCAGATCGGCCCTGCCAAGGCTCTGCCGAGCTGGGGAAATAGCGCGTGACGACTGCGATCTTGAGCATGACTATTCTCCCGTTCCGGCAGGCTGGGCGGCCGGCGCTTGTGACCCGCCCTCGTGCTGTCTTCCGGCGATGGAATGCAGAAGTGCGGCGTAGCGCTGCGCGAGAACCTTGCGTTCGTACTGTGCGATCTTCCCGAGATCCGGTTGAAACGCGGTGTGCAGCGAATTGCCGCGGGCCGCCGCGTCGACGAAGAGCCGGCGGATACCTTCAACATCGCGACTGCCTGCCCACCATCCAGCCCGCAGCTTTTCAAGCGAGCGTCGCACTTCGCCCCCGGGATGAACGGTGGCGAGAATCGGCTTGCCTACGCCGATATAGTCGTAGAACTTGGCCGAGACATTCAGCGGGTCGTGGGTGATGAGCAACGCATAATCGGCCTCGTTGATTGCGGCCAAAGCTTCATGTTGCGGAAGATAGCCCTTCAACTCCACCATGTCGCCAAGTTGCAGAAGGGCGTCGCGGAAGCGAGGCTCCTCGATGTGGCCAATGAAGCGAAGCCTGAATCGGGACTTCAGTTCGGGGGGCAACGATTGCAGGGCTTGAACCAGTAAGGTCGGCTCGGTTGAGGCGTAGACTGTGCCCACGTAGGTAACAACGATCTTGCCGTCGGGACGGGGATTTGCAGACGGAGCGGAGCGGCGCAGCCTTGTGGCGTCGAATCCGTTGGGGACGAGATGGAACTTGCTGTCTGGCTCCCGCGGATAGCGGGCGCGAATCTGGCGGCGTGCGGCCTCCGTGACTGCGACAACGGCGGTTGCATTGGTCACTGCGCTTGCTTCGGCGTTGCTGGCGACACTGCGGGCGCGCTCGCTGCGGCCGAAACTGACCAAGCCGATGGTCGTCGAAAGCCATTCATCACGGAAGTCGACCACGATGGGCAACTGAGGGAACTCCTTGCGGAGTTTCGCAACCAGCAGCACGCTGGAAAAGGGCGGCACTGTGATGAGAACGAGGTCGATGCTTCGCTTCCTTACAATGCGGCGCGCGGCGCGAGTGAGCACTGGAAGCCAAGTTACCTGCGGGTCGGGCAGCAGAGCATCCTGCAGCACTCTTTCCAGGAAGCTTGGCTTCCCGGATGGGGTAGCAGCAGCGGCTGTGGCTGCTGAGCGTTCCCCTCTAGTGATGAGCTTCTTGATCCACTTCTTGATGCCGAATGGAAGGTCGAGCGTGACGGTTCGGTGAACATTGACTTCGGTGGGAACTTCGTTCAAGAGGGTAAAGTCAGTGCCCACGGCGGATGCGTTGCGAGTGGTGAGCACGTCGAGCCGAATTCCTTCAGCGGGCAGATAGCGTGCGAGGCTGGCGGCGCGCAAAACCCCGACGCCTCCGGCAGGCGGAAACGAATAGGTGACCAGCAGGACATTAATGACATTCATCGGCTGGCCTTCACGACACAGACCGCCGCCAAGTTGCGAGAGCAGATAAGAGGCACCACTCCAGTGCAACCCCTGCGCCAGCAACTCACGTTTTCCACCGAATCTCACAACGCCTGTCATACGCCCCGATCCTAGCAGGACACCCCACTTCGACTAAAGGTCGAACGTGCGCGTCGAGAACTTGGCGTGAGTCTATAATAGCTCACGTACGGTGGTTGAAAGAGGAAAAGCACATGTCCAAATTGACGCTCTTTTTCGGCGGCTCTGTTGGCTCTGACCCTCATTCCCCTAACACTTGGTCCGGCATCGGCTTGTTCCTCCTCAACGCCATGGACAGCGCCGGCATCCTCGATCGCGCCGTAGGCATCAAGGTTCCGCCCGTCCGCAACAGCATCCTCTTGGCCAGGAACTTTAACCGCAACCGCTCAGTCTGGCGTGCACACTACTACTTCGATCCCGCATACCGCCGCGCTCTCACACAGGCCGCAAAGCGCGTCTCCGTCACCAGTCCCTTCCTGCTACAAATCGGCCACATGTTCTCCCTGCCGGACGCATTTCCCAAAAAGAAGTGCATCTCCTACCACGACGGCAACCTCCCTGAACGGCTAAACAGTGGTTTCGGCTTTGAAGGCATCTCCCGCCAGCGCATCGATCAGGCTCTCCGCTACGAGGAGCAAGCCGCCGGCCAAATGACAGCTGTCTTCACGTTCAGCGAGTACCTGCGACAGTCCTTTATCTCGGACTACCACCTTCCCGCCGAGCGAGTCTTCAACGTCGGCGGGGGCATCAATCTCACTGACATCCCCTCCGCCAACCCGAACAAGGACTACACCGCGCCCCGTATTCTCTTCGTCGGCACAGAGTTCGTTCGCAAAGGAGGCCCTCAGCTTCTTCACGCCTTTCGCATCGTTCGGGACGCTCTGCCAGCTGCCGAACTCCATATCGTCGGCCCCGCAAAGCTCGAGAACCTACCCGCAGGCGTCGTCTTCCACGGGCGCCTCTCCAAAGCCGATCCCAACCAGAAGCACAAACTTGAGTCCCTCTTCCGCGACTCCACTCTCTTCGTCCTGCCTTCGCTCTACGAACCCTTTGGAATTGCACCGCTGGAAGCAATGCTTTACCAGCTCCCCTGCCTCGTCACCGATGCATGGGCCCTCCGCGAAACCGTCACCCCCGGCTTCAACGGCGACCTCGTTCCCAAGGGTTCCGTTGATGGCCTCGCAACCAAGCTGCTCGAACTGCTCTCCAACCCCGAACGCCTCGCTACCATGGGCCAGCAGGGACGCGACGTCGTCCTCCGCCAATACACTTGGTCCGCAGTTGCAGATCGCATGTCCGCCACCCTAAGAACTCTTCAAGGACCCTCACTCGGAGACTAGCGTGCAATTCGGTGAAGCCACATCTAGAGAGGACATTTCCACCCCTATGAAAATGACCGCAATCAGGAAGGCGTCCTTATCTATCGGCCTATATCGCCAAGCCAGAATTATCTACCGGCTTTTGAGTAGATCCGAGATGGACGAGTATAAAACAGACAGGAAATTCTACTCACAACTGCTTCCGAAAAGTGGCGTGTTGTGTTTTGACGTTGGCGCGAACCTCGGAAGAGTAACAGAGGCTCTGTTGGAGTTGGGCCACAAAGTCATTGCCTTTGAGCCGCAACCGCAATGTGTTCGGGAAATCAAAGCTCGATGCAGCCCATACAAGCACCATCTCCAAATTGAGGAAACCGCTTTAGGCGACACCCCTGGCGCGGCGACCCTGTTTGTCCGCGAGGGGAGCGGCCAATCGAGTCTGAAGTCAACATGGGAAGGCAGGGCTACGGGTACGCTTCAAGTACCAGTATTAACTCTCGACATGGCAATTCAAAGATTTGGCATCCCGCACTACTGCAAAATCGATGTAGAAGGTTGGGAGTTACAGGTATTGCTGGGACTCAGTCAGCCAATACCGCTCTTATCCTTTGAATATCACCAGAACGACGGCATGATGCAAGATGCTTACGCATGCCTCGATCACCTTCACTCGCTTGCCAGGATTAATGTGAATGTCACACCAAGGGAACAATCACAATTGGTCCTCGACGAGTGGTTGGATGTAGATGAATTTAAGGCCGCTTTCAAAACAAAATTTCATGGTAGGGAACAATTCCTTTATGGAGATCTCTACGTAAGAATGCTGTAGTGTCCATCTTAACCTTCCGCCAGAGACAATCCCGTTTGGTTGAAAGTGAGCCACAATTGGGGCAACATGGGCCCCGAATCCGTCCAATTTGGAATACGATTTGGGCGAAGGGAAAAGGGAAGATTGATAAGCCGAAGCTTTATGATTTCAGACACCAACTTGGGCGAACTTTGGGGTCAGATCAGAAGCCCGAGAGCTTCAGATCGGTTGACTGGCTTTGTCTCTTGAAGCTTCCCGATTTGGCAGCATTGCAGCCGAAACCTAGCCAAGCTGTGAGCTGTCCGAGCTTGCGACAGGCCGTACCAGCGCGTCGGCAGCCTCGTACATCTGCCATGCCGTCGCCCAGTGAACTTCGATACCTCTTCGCGTTGCTTCTTCCGCGATCCACTGGAACATGTCGGCGAGCCCTCCGTTGAGTAGCGGCTCGATGTTTCTCTCCTGCGCGCCGTGGGTGAAGAGTTTCAGGAAGATATCGTCGCCGATGGCAGGAGCTAGATCGAACCACTGACGTACCCGCGAGGGCGTCGGCATATCGTAACCGGCAATCTCTCCGGTTTCCAGGCGCGGCATTGGCCGTTCGCCGAAGCGCAGGCCGAGCGGCCCGGTGATCATGAGCAGGTCGCCCTGTCTGCCGCCGCCAACAGTGGCTTCGATTCCATGATCGAATGACTTCGGACGGTTGTCGGGATTGTTTGTGCACCAGTAGATTTGGTTCACAACGCGCCCCTGGGTTGCAGAGGGAGCTGACGGCATGGTGAAGTCGGCATAACAGCCTAGATCGCGCAGCAGGGCAATCTCACCATTAAGGCCGCACCACCTGCGATCCGGACGCGAGTTATCGAGCGCCCAGTTGCCATGGATGAAGCCGAAGACGGTTCGGCCGTCCTGCTGGCGAAGCAGGCCGTGGTCGCCGGCCAGGCGCTGGCAATACTCAGTGACTTTCAAGATGAAGGAGGGGCGCTGTTCGTTGTCGTGATGCAGATGCACTTCCACGTCGCCGACTCCCAGTCGCACCATCTCCGCGATGCCGTCGAGAATATCCCGCCGGTACTCCTCCTGCGGGTAGAAAAAGCTGTATTGGGGACGCTGGCCCGCGGCGTCACGGGGAGCGTCGTCGGCAATGCTCGGCCACTTGTCGCGCCACCGCACCACGCGGCCGAGGGCGGTTTCAACGGAGGCGCCCATGCCCAGAGGTTCGTAGTGATCGGTGATGGCGACCCAGGCGCGCTTCGGCTTCGTGGACCGCACGCTTTTTCGCAGGCGGTCCTTCAGGTACGGCAAAAGCCAGATTTCTGCATGTCGAGGGAGGTTCATGGAATTGACTTGCCCTTTGCATGTCGCCGTAGTCGGCGAAAGGCGCCTGAAACAGAAAAACTGTCCTTGAGTATGGAACGGGTTTGTGGTTCCTGTCAAAGACTTCAGTATCCCTCACAGTAAGTCCTATTGCGTGCCCGAAAAGGCGCCACGCTAAGGAGCCAGTCGAGTAAGAATCTCGGCGATCCGTTCCGACGCCTTGCCATCCCACAGCGGCGGGCGGCCCGTCTGTTTGCGGCCGCCGCTCAGCGCTTGGTGAAACTGTCTCTCGAGCAATTCCCAATCGTGCCCTATCAACACATTCGTGCCAAGAGTCACAGTGATTGGACGCTCGGTATTCTCACGCAAAGTGAGGCACGGCGTGCCCAGATATGTGGTCTCCTCCTGTATGCCACCCGAGTCCGTTATGACAACCCTGGCATGCTTCTGAAGCGCAAGAAACTCAAAGTATCCAAGCGGAGCGATCACTCGAAGATTTGAGTTACACTGCTCCAGCCGTGCTGACCACTTCTGGCGCGTCCTCGGATGAACTGGAAATACCAAGGGAAGTTTCTCGCTCAAACTGTCAAGCACGTGCAGCATCGGCAAGAAAGTCGACTCGTCATCTACATTCGATGGACGATGAAGCGTTACCAATCCAAAAGAATCCAGGGATAACTCAGCTTTGAGCTCTGGGAAAATCTCGTCCGCCTTCGGCAAGAATCGAATGAGAGTATCGATCATTACGTTGCCAACAAGGAACACCTTCTCCTTTGCAATACCTTCGCGCGCAAGGTTCTCATCGCCATCGATAGACGGAGTAAAGAGAAAGTCTGCAAGTTGATCTGTAATCAAGCGGTTTATCTCTTCCGGCATCGAGCGGTCAAACGAGCGCAGACCCGACTCGACATGCCCCACGCGAATACCGATCTTGGAACAGACGAGTGCTGCCGCAACGGTAGAGTTTACGTCCCCATAAACCAGCACCATGTCCGGTTTGCGCGCGAGTACTACCGGCTCAAACCGGCTCATGATCGCGGCAGTCTGCTGCGCGTGAGATCCCGAGCCAACGTTCAGACTTTCTTCGGGATCCGAAATCTCCAATGCCTTGAAGAATACATCCGACATGAGTGCGTCATAGTGCTGGCCGGTATGCACCAGCGACTGCTCGTGCCCTCTCCCCGCTAGCGCACGATAAACAGGAGCCGCCTTCATGAAGTTTGGCCGTGCACCAACCACGTGTAAAACTTTCATTTTGAATTCCCTTTTTTACACCAGGATTTCCATTCTGTTTGCCCCGTTCCGCGTCGGCCTTGTCGTGGTCGCCGATGGTTGGAGACAGATTGAGACACTGGCGTACCCGCGAGAAAGTCGGCATGTCGTAGCCAGCGACCGCTCCGGTTTCCAGGCGCGGCAGTGTTCGGCGGCGGCGCGGGGCCGCCGCGTCCTGAGGAGCGTCATCGGCGATGCGCGGCCACTTGTCGCGCCACCGCGCCACACGACCCAGCGTGGTTTCAACAGAAGCACCCAGGCCCAGCGGCTCGTAGTGATCGGTGATGGCCACCCAGGCACCCTTCGGCTCCGTGGGCGCATGCTATTCCGCAGGCGGTCCTTCAGATAAGGAAAAAGCCAGATTTCGGCGTGTCGAGGAAACTTCATCGAGTTGATTTGCCCTTTGCATATTGCCGTAGTCGGCGGAAGGCGCGCCTAAAACAGAACCACCATCTTTGAGTATCGAACACGCTTCTCTTGTCTGTCAAAAAGACTTTCCGAGCGGGTTGCGCTGTATACTGTCCGTGATCTGTGTTTCGTTGGTTAAGGAAAGACAATGGGTTTGAAGATAGCAATCGTTGGATGCGGCAAGATCGCAGATGCACATGTTGAGGAGATTAAGAAGATACCCTCCGTTCGACTGGGCGCAGTTTGCGACCTCGAACCGATTATGGCTGAGCAGTTGGCCGCTCGTTACGGGGTACCATGCTGGTACTGCGATGTGGCGAGTATGCTAGAGGTGGAAAAGCCGGATGTCTTGCACATTACAACGCCGCCGCAATCGCACCTTTCCCTTACGAGACAAGCTGTGGCGGCTGGATGCCATATATTCCTCGAGAAACCCGTCGCCCTGCGCCATTGCGACGCCGAAGCTATCATCGGGGCGGCAACTGGCGCGGGGCGGAAGCTGACGGTAAATTACTGGCCGAGGTTCGAGGCTCCGGCGCTTGAGCTGCGTCGCCTGTATGAAACAGGAGTGCTTGGCATTCCAGTTCATGTCGAAAGCTTTCTAGGTTATGACCTCGGTGGCGAATATGGGACAGCGTTGAAGCGGGACCCCGAGCATTGGGTACATCGCCTTCCCGGCAAGCTATTCCAAAACGTGCTGGATCATGTTTTGAATAAGATCACTCCATTTCTGGATGATGAAGAACCTTTCATCCAAGCCGTCGCATATCGCGGAAATGCAGGCGGAGGCGAGTCCCGCTCCGGTGAGCTTCTCGATGAATTGCGCGTGATCATTCGGGGCGCGCAAGTAAGCGCCTATGCGACGTTCAGCGCACATGCCCGCCCAGTCGGGCAAACTTTGCGCGTTTACGGAACGAAGAACACAGCCCATGTCGACTTCATGGCGCGCACGGTTGCCCTGGAGCGAAAGCAAACATTCCCTTCCGCTCTGGGCCGTTTGTTCCCTCCGTTCCTGGTTGCGAAGGATTACCTGCGGCAAGGACTGAAGAATGTGAACAGATTCTCGCATGCGCGCTTCCATTTCTTCGATGGTTTGCGCCGGCTGCTGAACGAGTTTTATCTCTGCATCGAAAAGGATTCCCCGCCGCCGATTGCCTACGGCGAGATACTGCGCGTCTCGGCGATGATGGAAAGAATCTTCGAACAGGTTTATCCGGAGGTGTTCGTTTGAAAGTCCTGGTTAGGCACTGTAAACGAATAACATTTACAAGTGATTGTCGAAGCTGGGATGAATCGTGTAGTTCCATTCGCCATGAAATCTGTCGGGCTTCAAATTGACATGGGCAAACTCTTCATCCGTGAT
>Ga0181530_10001773_pt1 | contig 26598 bp, 16 predicted proteins | sample PEATcosm2014_Bin_42_FD_119769 | JGI IMG/M metagenome (GOLD analysis project Ga0181530, IMG submission 119769) | Peatland microbial communities from MTU Mesocosm Facility, Houghton, MI, USA - PEATcosm2014_Bin10_60_metaG | ecosystem: Environmental > Terrestrial > Soil > Wetlands > Peat | place... | reverse complement strand
TAACGTGTCCGAAAGTTATCACCACGAAGACGGTGCTGGCTCTTTTTCAAGTAAAAATACCTTGCTGAAAAACCCCCCGCATCTCGTCAGAATCAGTCTTGACCTCTCTCATAGGGGTCAAACTAGAGTCTTGACCTCTCTTCAGTCGCGCATACAGCGGCAAAATCAAGCGAGAGACAGCCGAAGCGAAGGTCGCGCGGATAATCCGGGAGGAACTCAGAGACCGGCGCTGGAAGGAAGAGGATTTGGAAGAACGCGCCAAGAGCGACCCGGAGAAGTTGGCGCTGGCGGCACGGTTGAGGCGGGAAACGACGCTGACAATTCCAGCGATTGCCGCCCGGCTGCATTTGGGCAGTTGGAAGAGCTTTGCTGCAAAACTGCATCGCTGGAAGAAAACCCATAAACATGGCGGAACTCTAGTTTGACCCCTATCTGACGCCAGCGTCCCCGGTGAAGATTTTTGACCTGCGCGCATTGACACTTTTGGGGTTTCGCTTGAAAAGGAGAGGATCCGGCATTAGACTCTTTCCCTTGAAAATAAAACATTGTCTTTCGATTTTGTTCTCGCTGGCGGCCTGCGCCCTTTGGGCCGGGTCCACCAACGACACGCCGCAATTTGACGAGGTCTACCAGTTGTTGCGCGCCCACTTGAACGGCACCAGCGACGCGGACCTGAACCGCGCCGCCGTGGATGGTTTGCTCGCCCAGCTCAAGTCCGGCGCCATGCTGGCCGGCCCCGCCACTGCGACCGAAGAGGCCCCCGCCGCCGCGCTGGGCAAATCCATTATTTACGACGACTCCTACGCCTATTTCCGCGTGCTCAAGGTGGAGACCAACCTGGCCCGCGACCTCATGTCCTCTTACCGCGAAATCGCCGCCACCAACAAATCTAAAATCAAAGGCGTGGTTCTCGATTTGCGCTTTGCCATCGGCGCTGATTTCGCGGCGGCGGCGGCGGCGGCGGATTGTTTCCTCAATGACGACCAGCCGTTGCTGGAATGCGGCGGCGTCATGGCCCGCTCCACCAAGAAGGCCGACGCGATCACCGTGCCCCTGGCCGCGCTCATCAATTCCGGCACAAGCGAGGCGGCAGAAGGGCTGGCGGCGGTCTTGCGGCAAACGCGCACCGGGCTGCTCCTGGGAAGCCAGTCCGCGGGCCGGGCCAGCCTTTTCCAGGAATTTCCGCTCACCAACGGCGAACGGTTGCGCATTGCCGTCGGACAGATCAAGCTGGGCGACGGCTCGGTTTTCACCGGCGGCATCAAGCCGGATATCGAAGTGAAAACAAACCCGGACGACGAACGCGCTTATTGGGAGCAGCCCTACCTGCTCCCCGGCCAGGCCGGCAAAACCGATGCGGCGGGCACGAACCTCACCGCCAACCCGCCCAAGACCAACGACAGCCCTTTCCGGCGTTTCAACGAAGCCGAGTTGGTGCGGGAACAGCGCGAGGGGACGGACCTGGAAGCCGAGTTCAGCGCCGGCGCGCGTTATCAAACCGACCCCGGCCTCAAGATCGTCCGCGATCCCGCCCTGGCGCGCGCCCTGGATTTGCTCAAGGGCCTTGCCGTCGTCCAAAAAGGCCATGTTGCGCCGTAATCACTTTTTGGGGTGTCTTAATCTTAATCCTAATCTTAATCTTAATCCTAATGCATAAGCGAAATGAGATTAAGATTAAGATTAGGAGTAAGAGTAAGAGGGGAACCCAAGAATGGGAAAAGCGCCCCGGAACGCTTTTCGGTTGACGATTCTTCCTTCACCGCGCAAGGTTCCATCACGCAATGGCAGGAATGAAGACAATTCTCTTTGTTTGTACTGGCAATGTTTGCCGCAGCCCGATGGCCGAGGGCCTCTTTCAGCACGCCATCCGGGGCCGCAAGGATTTCCAGGCCCGCTCGGCCGGCGTCGGCGCCCTCGAAGGCCAGCCGCCCAGCGCCTACGCCGTGCGCGCCCTGCGCGAGTTGGGCGTGGATATTTCCAACGCCCGCAGCCGCATGCTCACCCGCGAACTGGTTGAGGAGGCCGATTACATCTTCGGCATGACCCACAGCCATGTGGATTCCATCAACGCCCTGTTTCCGCAGGCGGTGGAAAAGACCTTTTTGCTGCGCGAATTTGACGAGACCCTGGACGATTTTGAGAAGGACATCGGCGACCCCATCGGCGGCTCCTACGAAACTTACGCCTATTGCCGCGACCAGATCGAACAGGGGATTCTTTCGATGCTCAATTTCATCGAGCAAACAGCCCCGGCGCCCGAGGCCGCCGGCGCCACGCCCGAAAGCCGCATCGCCCTCGGCTCCGATCACGCCGGCTTCGCCCTCAAGGAGCATCTCAAGGCCCACCTCCAGGCCGCCGGCGTTTCGCTGGTGGATTTGGGAACGCATTCGGAGGAAACCTGCGATTACACCGAATTTGGCCACAAGGTGGGCGAGCAGGTCGCTTCGCGCAAAAGCGAACTGGGCCTGTTGATCTGCTCGACCGGCGTTGGCATCAGCATTTCCGCCAACAAAATCCCCGGCGTCCGCGCCGCGCTGGTCTCCGATGAATCCACCGCCGCCCTCTCCCGCCTGCACAACAACGCCAATGTCCTCTGCCTCGGCGCGAAAAACACCCCGCCCGAACTGGCCGTCAAAATCCTCGACCTCTTTCTGTCCACCTCCTTCGAGGGGGGCCGTCACGAGCGTCGTGTCAATACAATGGAAATACACAACCCCACCCCTCTCCCGCTCCGTCTCAGCAGCGTGGACCCCGAAATCGCCGGCGCCCTCTTCCTGGAACAGCAGCGCCAGCAGGAAAACATCGAGCTGATCGCCAGCGAGAACTTTGTCAGCCCCGCCGTCATGGAGGCCCAAGGCTCCGTCCTCACCAACAAATATGCCGAGGGCTACCCCGGCAAACGCTGGTACGGCGGCTGCGAGAACATGGACACCGTGGAGCGTCTGGCCATCGAGCGCGCGCAAAAAATCTTCCGCGCCGAGCATGTCAACGTCCAGCCCCATTCCGGCAGCCAGGCCAACATGGCCGTTTATTTCGCCATGCTCAAGCCGGGCGACAAAATGCTCACGATGGACCTTTCCCACGGCGGCCACCTCACCCACGGCAACAAGGCCAATTTCTCCGGCCGCTTCTTTGAAATCGTCCACTACGGCGTGCGCCAGGCGGATGAATTGATTGACTACGATCAGTTGCAAAAATTGGCGCGCGAACACCATCCCCGCATGATCACCGTCGGCGCCAGCGCCTATCCGCGCATCATTGATTTCAAGCGCATGGGGGAAATCGCGCGCGAATCGGGCGCCTGGCTCCTGGCCGACATCGCCCATATCGCCGGCTTGGTCGCCGCCGGCTTGCATCCCAGCCCGGTCGAACACGCCGATTTTGTCACCACCACCACGCACAAGACGTTGCGCGGACCGCGCGGCGGGCTGATCTTGTGCAAGGAAAAATTCGCAAAGGACATTGATTCCCAGACCTTCCCGGGCATCCAGGGCGGCCCGCTCATGCACGTCATCGCCGCCAAGGCGGTCTGTTTCCAAGAGGCCCTCCAGCCGGCCTTTCGCGAGTACCAGGCGCAAATTGTCAAAAACGCCGCCGCCCTGGCCGCGGGCCTCATCCGAAACCGGTTCCGCCTCGTCAGCGGCGGGACGGACAACCATCTCATGCTCGTGGACGTTGGGGCGCGCGGCTTGACCGGGAAGGATTGCCAGATCGCCCTGGACGAGGCCGGCATCACAGTCAACAAGAACACCATCCCCTTCGAGACCCGCTCCCCTTTCCAGGCCAGCGGCGTCCGCCTCGGAACCCCGGCCGTTACCACCCGCGGCATGAAAGAGCCGGAGATGGCCGCCGTGGCGGACATGATCAGCGAAATCTTGCTGGATATAAAAAATCTTGACACGGCACACAAGGTAAGGGAACGTGTCCGCGAATTAACCGCAAAATATCCCTTGCCATATTAACATACTGTGTTAATTAGGGTTACATGCCATTGCGTTGTGATCGTGCCTGTGGCGCGATTGCGTTGTAGTGTCGCGCCTGTGGCGCGATCACTTGTCATTTTAACATAATAGGGTTATCCTATGGGCCGCTGTGCGGAGGGTGTCCTGCCCGTGTCCCAAATCCGGCAATCCAATTTTACCATGCCCAGAGCAGCCACAAAAAAAGTCGCGAGGAAAGGCCCCAAGCCCGCCCCGCCATCCGTCCCCGCCGATGCCGCCATCCCCCCGGCCCCGCCGGAACAACCGCCCAAGCCGGAGACCGCCCCGCCCGCCCGTAAGGATGCAGAGTCGAGCCTCCGGCTCGACAAAGCCGCGCCCTCCCCTGCCCGCCCCGCCCGTCAGGATGCGGAGCCGAGCCAGCGGCCCGAAAAGGCTCCGCCTTCCCCTGCCCGGCCCGCCCACGCCCACGCCAAAGGCAAGCCCGCCCCGCCGCCGCCCGGCGAAATGAAACTGGAGCCGCCCACCCACGCCATCGAATCCACCGTGCCGGAGGAACCGCACGCCCCTCTGGCCGCCCGGCCCACCGGCAGCCCGTTAAACATCGCCAAGCTCCAGGCCATGGCCATGCCCGACCTCAACCAGATGGCCAAGGGCATGGGGATCGAGAACTTTGGCACCATGCGCAAGCACGAGATCATCTTCCAAATCCTCCAAAAAAACGCCGAGCGCGCGGGCGTCCTCTTCTCCGAAGGCGTCCTGGAAATCCTCCCGGAAGGATTCGGTTTCCTGCGCTCCCGCAGTTTCAATTACCTCCCCTGCCCCGAAGACATCTACGTCTCTCCTTCGCAAATCCGGCGGTTCGATCTGCAAACCGGCAACCTCATCGCCGGCCAAATCCGCCCGCCCAAGGACAAGGAGCGCTTCTTTGCCCTCCTCAAAGTCGAGGCGGTGGACACCGAAGACCCGGACAAGGCGAAAGACAAAACCCATTTCGACAATCTCACTCCGCTCTTTCCCAACAAGCGATACCTGCTCGAAACCACCCCGGACGAACTTTCCACCCGCGTCCTGGACCTCGTCTGCCCCATCGGCAAAGGCACCCGCGGCCTCATCGTCGCCCCGCCGCGCACGGGCAAGACGGTCCTCATGCAACACCTGGCCAATGCCATCCTCAAAAACAACCCGGAAGCCTACCTCTTCATCCTTCTTATTGACGAACGGCCCGAGGAAGTCACCGACATGGAGCGCACCTGCCGCGGAGCCGAGGTCATCAGCTCCACCTTCGACGAGCCGCCCGAACGCCATGTGCAGGTCGCGGAAATGGTGATCGAAAAAGCCCGCCGCATGATCGAGCACAAAAAGGACACGGTCATTCTGCTCGACTCCATCACCCGCCTCGCCCGCGCCTACAACACCATCCAGCCGCACTCCGGCAAAATCCTCTCCGGCGGCGTGGACGCCAACGCGCTGCACAAGCCCAAGCGCTTTTTCGGCGCGGCCCGCAACATCGAGGAAGGCGGCTCGCTCACCATCATTGCCACCGCCCTGGTGGACACCGGCTCGCGCATGGATGAAGTTATCTTCGAGGAATTCAAAGGCACCGGCAACATGGAAGTCCACTTGGATCGCCATTTGGTTGACAGGCGCATCTTCCCCTCCATCAACATCGAACTGTCCGGCACGCGCAAGGAAGAGCTTCTCTACCATCCCGACGAATACAACAAAGTCGTCATCCTGCGCCGCGCCCTGACCGGCGTCCCGCCGGTGGAAGCGATGGAACTCCTGCTCGGCAAGCTGCGAAAACTGCGCACCAACATCGAGTTCCTCCTCAGCATGTCAGTCGGGTGAAACCTGCGACCGGAAAGAAACTGGCATCGCTGCCAACTAAATGGTATAAGAAGCACATGAAGACGATCCATGCGGTCTATGAAAGCGGCGTGTTCCGGCCATTGCAAACGGTCGAACTGCCGGAGCGCACCGAGGTGGAGTTTGAGCCGCGCCCGATTGTGCAAACGGAAGATGACAACGACGGTCTGGACGGCATTGACGCCATCCTGGGTGAACGTTATAAATCAGGCGAACACGACGTGGCTGCCCGCCATAATGAACACCAGCCATGACCGTCTTCTTGGAAATTCATCTTGCAATACCAGAGTGGTGCCATTATGGTTGCGTTGTATGGCAAGCATAACTTTGAAAGACATTCCGATGGAACTGCACGCGCAGTTGAAAAACGAAGCGGCAGCGAATTTCCGAAGCCTCACCCAGGAAGCCATGAGCCGGCTGGAACGGTCCTCTCAGTTAGATGCCGCGCTGACGACGAAGCGCGATCAACAGTGGATTGATGAGGCCCTCGCCAGCGGGCCGATAACGCCCTTGAGCAAGAGGGAAATGAAAGCAATCCGCAACCGCGTATTGACAGGCAAAAAGTGTGGGCCTCCACACCGCTTATATGGGCTGAGGTCGCGAGCACAGGGCGGTGCGAAAGGAATACATCTCACAATGTGGGAATCGTCAGTGCAGCAAGAATGAGCACCGGAATCGTCATAACTGCACAAACTCGGCTGAATGGAGTCCCCCGCAGGTATCCGGAAATCGTCCATAACAAGATTGGCGGCAGCCAGCCAAATTCAGTAATAACGTCCGAATATTTCATGACTCCCGCACCAAAAGTCCAAGTCAAAACCACCCACAAAGCGGGGGCTACCGCAATCCAAAGCAAAGCGAATATCCCGTGGAGGTTTCCTTTCGGCGCCAGAATCCGCTTTTCCAACCAAGCGAATATCAGCACGAGCAGAAAAAGCGCCCCGCCACAAAGAAAAGCAAATGGCGGCAATTGCTCCGCCACATTCGTGGTCACCAAAGGCGACGACGGATTCCAATTGTTGATGTCATCAGGATCATCTCCTCCGGTCTTGGTCTTCCCGTCTGCCCCGCAGGAATATAGATCAAAGGTGTTTGTGTTATGCACGCCAGGGCAACGATACACGTAGGGATGGTCCCAGATATCTTTAGGAATCCGATCAGCGTCCAGGTATTTGTTCCATCTGTCGGAAGGAATATTCATGGGCCGGGCGATAAGCGCATCAAGGCCTTCGGCGGTAGTCGGGTATCGTCCGCAATCATCGCTGAACATCTTCAGCGCGGTGCTGAAATTAGCGATCTCGGTTCTGGTGGCGAAGATGCGAGCTATACCAGCGTTCCCTGCCCAACTCGTCAAGGCCGAAACACCCAATACCAATGTCAAACAAAACAATGTCATAACCCGGCTATATTCCATTAGACTCCGCCGGGTCGGGCGGAGTTACTTGTTTTTGAAAAAATGGTGACTGCGCAAAATAGTAACGCCACGGCGGAAATGACGCAGCCAAGTTGGAACGCGTGATCTTTGTATTCGAGCCGGACTTGGTGGCTGCCGGCTGGGACTTCCACGGCCTGTAATCCGCCGTTTGCGCGCAGCAGTGGAACAGCCATCCCATCCACCGAGGCTTGCCAGCAATGATACCAGCCCTGCGCCACCACCAGCATTGTCCGCGTGTCCGCCTCGGTCTGGAAGGCGCATTTCTCCGCCATGATCGTGCTTGACACGATGCGCGCCCGCGGATCGGCTTTGGCGGAGACTTCTGCGCGCTCGGCCGCCGGCAAATAAACCACTTCGCGCGGCGCGAAATCCGGCCGGGCCAGGGCGGCGAGAGTGGCTTTGTCATCCAGGAATACCGGCTGCTGGCCGATGGTTGCCCAGGGTATGAAATTGGTCCTCGTTTCCCAAACAAACAACTCCGGCGAATACAGCGAGACGCCGAGAAATTCCTCCAGCCGGGGCAGCGGCGTTTCGCCGTAAAGCAGGCCGGCCACCGCGGCCTCTTCCCGCAAGTGAATCGAAAAGAAACCGTTCACCTTGGGAATTTTCTCCAGCAGGTTGCAATCGCTGAACAGCATTTTGCGCTGCCCCAAATAAAGCTGCTCCGGGTCCGGATTGGCCAGCCCGATCATCAGATTCTGCACCGCGCGGCCCGGCATGGCGCGCGATTCGCCCAGGCGCGGCACGGCGCTCCCCGGCGGCGTCAGCGCCGCGTAGTCGCGGACGGGGACGGTTGGGTTTTGGCGCGGGACATGAGTGCAAATGTCCAGGCCGGACAAAAAGAGAAGCGCAAAGGAAAACACCAGTTGTCCCGCCTTTCGCTTAAAGCGCGGCTGATAGAAAATCACGCCCAATCCCGCCGCCAGAACCAGCAGGCGCGCAACGCCGTTGGCCCCCACGACGCTGCGCGAGTCCTCGGCAAACGGCACGCAAAACGCCAGCGCCGCCACCGCCACGGCGATGGCCCCGCCCAGAACCAGCAAAGCGCGCCGCACCCCCAGAGCCGCGCGCCCTTGCAGGCAGACGATTCCCGCCGCCGCCAGCAGCGGCAATGAGAAATTCGTGAGCACCACAAACTTAATCGGGAACCGGGTAAGACCCATAGCGGGCACGAGCATTTTCAAAATTCTAAGGAGCAGGCCGGAGTCGCCCATCGCGAAAAGCACGCCCCCCACAGCCAGCAGGCCCAGAAAGGCCGTCCTGGCGTTGCGGACTTTCAACACCGCCAGCGCCGCCAGCAGCAGCGTGAGGATGCCCGCGTAATAGGAAGTCGTCCATTCCTGGCCCGGCTGCATAAAGACGCCAGTAACCGATCCGCTCATGCGGAAGAGGGGGACGAGAAAATTGGCCGCGCCCCACACCGGCATCGCCCAAGTGTTGTCGCCGGCGGCGGAAGTGCGGTCGCCGTGCGCCAGCAAATCGAGCCAGGGGAGAAGTTGCGCCGCGCTCAGGGCCGTGACGAGCGCCGCCACCGCAGCCAGCCGCCCCGCACCTCCCCAGGAAATTCTCTTTTGCGACAAAGCCCCGGCCGCGAAAACTCCGGCCACAATCAGCCATGTAAAGATGATTATTTCCGGGGAGCCGGTCATCATCTGGCACGCGCCGGCCAGCGCGGCAAAAAGGACGGGGCGATTGGTTCGCCGCAAAGCGCCGTAGGCGCGGCATCTTTGTAGAACGCGACCGAGGAAAACTCTCAAGCTCCGTTCAGGAGCGGCATATTCGGTGTGGAGAGATGTCGCCCGTACGGGGCTTTTGGGTTTTTCTTGGCAGGGTTCTACAGAGATTTCGCGCCTACGGCGCTTGGCGACAGACGACAACATGTTGGTTTGAAACTCAAGATTAAGATTAGGATTAAGATTAGAGGCGCACCGGTCGTTCCAGGCCCGTTCTGCCAGCAACACCACCCACGGCATCCATCCCAGTGCGGCGATGTGGCAGGGCCACATCCAGCAATTCAGCGCCAGCCCGTTCCACGCGAACATCAGGCCGGCGAAGCTGGCGGCGAAACGATTGCCAAACCAGCGCAACGCCAAAAAATACATCCCGATGGCCGCCAGGAAAACATGGCCCAAAATGAAAAAGTTCATCCCCCACGGCATCGGCGCCAGCTCGTAGAACAGCGACAAAGGATAAACCGCCAGCGTGTTCCATTGGGCCAGAAACGGTATGCCGCAGTTGTTGTAAGGATTCCACAACGGAACTTCGCCGCGCCAAAAGCAATCCCGCAAATACCATGCGACCGGAAACCCGAACTGCCCCGTGTCGCGGTAAAAGAACGCATGCGTGCAGGCAAGGATGTCCGGATACGAGACGAGCAGGAGCGCGCCCAGCAGCAGCGCCAGCCGCGCGGCGGTCAACTCCCCGTCCCATTCGCCCTGTAGCGGCGGTCCATGACCGTCGCAAATTGAGCCGCCGTCCGCGCGCGAGCCGGGGGTGTCAGAGTTCATCGTCGAAACATGCTCCTGGGTTAGCGCTTTTCAAACGTCCCGCACCGCCGCTGATTTGGCGTCACCGGACGGCGTGTCCAGTGTTCTTCGATCTGCTGCTGAAACGCAATGCTGACCGCCTTGGCTCGCGCCTGAAGCCAGCCATCCTGCTCGCGCCGCAGGTACACCCCTTCCATCGGCGTGCGCCCGACGGCCGATTTGCCCAGCAAGGCGGGCAGCCGCTTCATCGTCATACGGCCTCGTGCCACTTCCGGGACGGAAACCAATCCCTGTTGCCGCAGCCATTCATTCCGCCGATCCACCGACCAGAAGCGGCGTGAAGCGACTTCAAAAATGTCGAAGCCGAGAAACCAGTCCGGCAACGCATCATAAGGAACAGTGTGTTTTGCGTAACACCATTCGCCAAAAAGCATCAAGCCGCCACGCAAGCCCTCTTCCAAGCCGGCGCGATGTTCCGCCAGCCAGGGCCAGAGCGGATTCCACTGCGCGTGGCTTCGGCCCGGCGTCAAATAATTCCCCCGGCTTTGCGCGCGCGCGCGTCCATCCGGGCCAAGAGAAACGCCCATGTTCGCCCCGTCCACCTTCTCCTCAACGATCACTTCGCCGGACAGGAACTCGCCGGCCTCCTCGCGCGAGAGCAACTTATCCTCGCGCGGATGCCCTTCCCCCAGCCAGATCAAGTGGGGCGTGTGCGGAAATTTGTGGAACTCGGCGCTCATGTGTAACGGATGATTTTGCGAACGTGAATGACTTCCGGTTATTGAAGATTGGCCAGCATGGCTCGTTTTCCGTTCAGTTTGGCCTGCCGCCACTTCGCGTGGCCGCTGTGCCGTGAATCATCCTCAATTCTTCGTCCTCATTGAGGGCGGTTTCAAGCAGATTCCGCCAAACTTGTGCATTGGCCGCACGAGTCCCATTCGTCCCATTCCTCCCGTATGCCCCTTCCAATTTCCAAAAAAACGCCTTTTGCGCCGGGCAAGACGTGCTATGTTGTGTCCAGTCGTAATGAAATCAACTTGTGCAGTGACCGCGGTGTGTTTGGTCGCCGGCCTCTTGGCCGGATGCCGGCGCGATGATCAAATACAAACTTATCAGACGCCCAAAGAGACGGCAGCGCCGGCTCCGGCGGCCCCCGCAATGTCCATGATGGCCGCCAACGCCACGCCGCTCCCCGCCAACTCCGCGCCGCCCCGCTGGACCACTCCGGCCGGCTGGCAGGAAGTGCCGCCCAACGGCGTCCGCCTCGGTGATTTTGTGGTGCCGGGACCGGACGGCAAAAAAGCCGAGGTGACAATCACCTCGTTTCCCGGCGATGTGGGCGGCGCGCTGGCCAACGTCAACCGATGGCGGCACGAGGTCGGCCTGGACGACATCGCGGAAAACGAGGTTGTGTCCGAGAAGGCCGTGGTGGATTCCAACGAAGGAAAACTCTACGAGATGGCGGGCGCTGCGGAACGAACGGTCGTGGCCATGATCCCGCGCGACGGCGATTCGTGGTTCTTCAAAATGCGCGGGGACAAGGACGTGGTCGCAGGCGCGAAACCGGTTTTCCTTCAGTTCTTATCATCGGTCCATTTTGGCGGAAACCAGCCGGCCGCCACCCCGGCTGATCCGCACGCGGGCATGGCCGGCATGGGCATGGGCGCGGGTATGCCTGGCATGACTGGCATGACCGGCATGGGCGCTGGCATGGCCGCCGCCGCTTCCGATGCGGAACCGAAATGGAGCGCCCCGGCGACCTGGACGGAAACCACTCCCGGCCCGATGGTCAAGAAGAGCTTCTCCATTGCGGGCGAAGCCAGTCAGAAAGCCGTCGTCACCATCAGCGTTTTGCAGGGCGAAGGCGGCGGGACGCTGGCCAATGTCAACCGATGGCGCGGCCAGTTGAGTTTGCCGCCCATCGCGGAGGACGGGCTGGCGAAAATCACGGAATCCTTGGAGGCGTCGGGCGTCAAAGCCCCGATGGTGGATTTCACCGGCACGGACGCCGCCAGCCAGCCCACCCGCATGGTCGCGGTGATCGTCGCGCACGGCGGCCAGACCTGGTTCTACAAATTGACCGGCGCCGGCGCGGTGGTGGGCCGTGAAAAGGACGCCTTTGTCAAGTTTGTCCAATCCGTCCGCTACCCCTGAACCATGCTCAAGAACTGCGTGAATTTCCTGACTTCGTTGCGCCTGACCGTGGTGTGTCTTGGCCTGGCGATCATCGTCGTTTTCGTCGGGACGCTGGCCGAGGTGCGGATCGGGCTTTACGCCGCGCAGGCGGAGATTTTCCGCAGCTTTTTTGTGCATTGGACGCCGCGGGGAACGCATCTCAGGATTCCGGTTTTTCCGGGCGGCTGGCTGGTTGGCCTGGTGCTCCTGGCAAATTTGCTCGCGGCGCATATCCAGCGATTTCAATTCAGCAAAAAGAAGATCGGCATTTTGCTCGTTCACGCCGGCTTGATCTTCCTTCTCGCCGGCCAGTTCTTGACAGAGATGTGCCAGGTCGAAAGCCAGATGCGCCTGCCCGTGGGCGCTACGATGAATTACACCGAGGACAGCCGCAACCATGAGTTGGCGGTCGTGGATGTCACCGACCCATCCCACGACAGCGTGGTGTCCATCCCCGAAGCCCTGCTCGCCAAGGGCGGGGAAATCATTCCTCCCGGCCTGCCCTTCACGTTGCGCGTCGAGTCTTATTTTCCAAACTCAAAACCGACCGGTCCGATGACCGGCGACGCCGTAAGACTGCAAGCCAGCCAGGGAATCGGACAGAAGCTTCTTTTCGCGCCGCTTCCCAATGCCGAGCGGATGGACGACGAAAACAGGCCCACGGCGCTCATCGAGGTGCTGGACGGCAAACAGTCGCTCGGCGACTGGACGGTGTCGTATTGGCTGGCCCGGCCGCCGCTGGCGGAGGAATTGCAGGCCCAGTTCGGCGCGATGTTGAAGGTGTCCCTGACCGAGCCGCAAGGATTCCAGGTGGCGGGGCGCACATATCAATTGGCGCTGCGCCCAACGCGGTATCCCAAGCCTTACTCCATCACGTTATTGGAGTTCAAGCACGACACTTACCCCGGCACCGACATCCCGAGCAATTTCTCCAGCAAGATTCACCTGCGCGATCCGGCGCGCGGCGAGGACCGCGACGTGCTCATCCGCATGAACTCTCCGTTGCGCTACGGCGGGGAAACATTTTATCAGGCCAGCTTTGAGGAAGGCGACCAGGTTTCCATTTTGCAGGTCGTGCGCAATCCGGCCGCCATCACGCCTTACGTGGCCTGCACCCTCGTGGCGACAGGTTTGATCGTGCAATTTCTAATGCACCTGATTGGTTTCGTCAGGAAGCGGACGCAACAGCTCCCGCCAGTGCCGGCCGCCGCGAAGCCGCAAAAAATTTTGCAACCGGCGCTGGCCGGAAAAAGGAGTGACCGATGAAGAAATGGCTGCCCTGGATTTTGACCGGCATTTTTGCCGCGTGGTTTTTGGCCGGCGCTTTGCCCCCAAAACCGTCGAATGGCTTCAACGTGGCGGACTGGGGCGGATTGCCCGTGCTCCTCAACGGCCGCGTTCAGCCGCTGGATACGGTGGCGCGCAACTCGCTCCTGGGCATCAGCGGCACCTCCACTGTCCGCGACACCAACGGCGCCGCCATCTCCGCCGCCGAATGGCTGTTGGAAGTGATGACCAAGCCGGAACTGGCCGATCAGCGCAAAATTTTCCGCGTGCAACATCCCGACCTGGCCGGGAAGCTCGGCGCAACGACGGAGGGGCTGGCCAAGTTCTCCTTCAACGACCTGACCAACCAATATCAATACATAAGGGACCAGGCGCAGACCATTTTCGACGCCGAGAATAAAAGGGGCGAAGAGGCGGAAAAAGAGCGGACCGCCGTGCAAAAAGACGTGCTGCATTTGTACAGCAGCATCCAGTTGTATTATCGCCTCAAGAGCAGCCTGGAGCCGGAGGGCGCCGGCGATTTTGAGAAGGAATTGGAGGCTTACCAGGCCGCTCTCCCCGCGGGCCGCGCCGCCCTGCAAAACACGGACGAGGGCAAGCCCGCCAACCAGGAGGACTTGCAGCGCATCACTTTTTCCTTCCGCCGCTACGAGCAGCTTTCGCAAATCGCCTATCCCTGGCTGATTCCTCCCGCGCCGGGCCAGCCGCGACCGGGCTGGGCCAACATGGGGACTAACCTGATGGACGCCGCCGTTTCCGGCACGGTGAGCGAGCCGGCGATGGACTACGCGAAGATGGCAAGCGCGTTCTACGCGGGCAAGCCCGGCGCGTTTAACCAGGCGCTGGCCGATTACCGCGTCTGGTTGCAGTCAAATAAATTGTCCCCCGAATTGGGCGCGGCCGGCCAGGAATTCTTTTTCAACCAAATCCAGCCGTTTTACATGAGCATGGTGATTTACGTCGCGGCGCTCATCCTCGGTTGCCTCTATTGGATCAACTTGTCCCCCACCCTGCGAAAATCGGGATTCTGCCTGCTGGTCCTGGCCTTTGCCATTCACACCTTCGCGCTGCTGTTCCGCATGCACCTGCAAGGCCGCCCGCCTGTCACCAATCTGTATTCCTCGGCTATTTTCATCGGCTGGGCGGCGGTGGTGTTCGGCATTTTTCTGGAGCGCATCTTCAAGCTTGGCATCGGCCTGGTTTGCACCGGGTTTATCGGCTTCATAACTCTGAACATCGCCCATCATCTGGCGTTGCAGGACCTGTGGACCACGGCGGGGCGCGGCGATACGATGGAAATGCTGCGCGCCGTGCTGGACACCAACTTGTGGCTCTCCACCCATGTTGTGACGGTGACGCTCGGTTATTCGGCCATGTTTGTGGCCGGGCTGCTGGCCATCTTTTACATCCTGCTCGGTTTTTTCACCCGTTTGATTACGCCGGAAATGGGCAGGACCCTGGCGCGGATGGTGTATGGGGTCGTCTGTTTCGCAACCTTCTTCAGTTTTGTGGGAACGGTTCTGGGCGGGATTTGGGCCGATCAATCCTGGGGCCGATTCTGGGGCTGGGACCCCAAGGAGAACGGGGCGCTGCTGATTGTGCTCTGGAACGGGATGATCCTGCACGCCCGCTGGGGCGGGATGATCAAGGAACGCGGGCTGATGGCCATGGCGGTCTTCGGCAACATCGTCACCAGCTTCTCCTGGTTCGGCGTCAACATGCTCGGCATCGGCCTGCACTCTTATGGTTTCATGGACGCGGCGTTTCGATGGCTGATGGTTTTCGACGCCACCCAGGCCGCGCTGATCATTCTGGCGTTGACGCCGGCGCGCTACTGGGCCAGTTTCAAGACCGCCACGGGGCCGCCCGCGCGTCCGCAGGGAGCGCCCGCCTCCGCCCCGATTTGAATGTGGCGCTCTTGACGATGAACCGGCGAATGATGTCATATATAATGTTCGGGCTGCTGTTGTGTCCGTTGCTTCTCACGGCGGCGGAGCAGGCCCGCCTTCCTTACGAGTTGATTTACCGAATCCAGAATACAGAGGCCACCCTGAGCCGGAGCTTTACCAACCTGGACATGCAATTGCTGATGAAATCCACCTTGCCGGAGGTCGGAATCCGGGACTTGATCGTTTATATTGACAGCAAGGACGGGCATATCCCGGTGGCGCTGAACCCGACCAACGGCGGCTTCACCCTGCCCATGCGGGACAGCCTGGTGACGGAGGGGGCCTTTGTCGTGGCCAACCAGCCCAAAGGCACCATGAAATTCGAGTGGTATATTGGATTGAAGGTCGTTGACGTGCCCACCAACGGCATGCGCTATCGCGATTTGATGCGCCCCCTCAAAGACCTCGAAGAAATCCGGGGTGAAATGGAGAAGATTCCCGGCGCGCCCGAGCTGCCGATTTACGGGCTAAAATTCATCTACGCGCCGGATCAGGAAGCCTCGGTGGTGGTCCATGCGAAGAGCGCCGAAAGGGTGTACAAGACAAGCCCGGCCCATCTGCTGGTCATCCCCTACGAACCGGCCTTGCTGGAGGAGAACCCGGTGGTCAGCATTCCCATTCCGCCAAAAAAAGTCGGTGTGGCCGACCCCGGCTCTTGATATTTCGGCCGCGCCGGCTCACAGAGCAGACCGCTGGATGGAATACAATGAAATAGCCGCGAAAAGGCTCATTTGTGATTTGCTTTGGACCCGACGATAGCCCTCATCATCTGAGTTCGCTCCTGATCGAAAGCGTTTCCCCGCACAACGGCCACCGCGCGCGCAAGCCCGGCAATCGCCGGTGAGGCGGTGGAATAGTAGTTCCGGGCTTCCAACTTGGCGCAGCGCCCTGCTCTTCAATCCCGCCGCCGGCAGTGCCAGCGCGAGGCCTCCTCATGTCCGCCTCCTGTCTGTTTTCATTGCGGTTTCACCAGAAATTCCACAGTGCGGGTCTTTTGTACTGCGACGGCGACATTCAGATATGTCGCCGAAGACGTGACGGCGGTGACATTCAGATACTTCCCCCGAGACGTAGGGTCAACTTGAATGAACTCAATGTAGGTTCGCGCATTTGGCCCAACCGAGTCAGGCGCTGTCAGCACGTTCCCCACCTCATTGGCCACCTCCACAATGTCGGCTATGACACCGGGCGGATGCGTGGGAAGTTCCACTTCGACGCAGTAGGTCCCGCCCCAAGGTGCATGTCGCTGGTGCCAGGCATCCGTCAGAGTATTCCGGAGGACGATTGGAATTCCGCCCAGATTGTTGGTCAGGGAGGTGCCGTTGGCAGGGGCATAACTGTAGTTGCCCAAATGTAATACCGGCAAATTCGTGAACGTGACCAGTTCACTTTGGAGAAATCCAGAAGTGCGCTTCAAAGTCAGGGTCAGTCTCCCCGCTGCCTCGTCGGGCCAGAGGGCCGAGTAAATCCCGTATCCATCAGGGCCTGCCGGATTGCCAAAATCCTGGTCTATGCGATTGCCAGTTGCATCCGTAAGCTCCACTTCAGCCACCGTCCACTTTTCATCTTTGGATCGGGGTGATTCGAAAGTCAGAGAAAAGCTGTACGTGGGGTCCCCTTGACGGGCCGGGGACAGAGCCTTGCCGAAACTATTTAGGCGGACCTTAATGTCCTCCCCAGCGGACTTTACTGCCGGCAGCGTCTCCGGCTGCCATTGTGGGTAGTTCCCAAAAAGTGGATTGCGGAATTTCAGGCGACCCAAGTTCGTCAGGCGCCGCAAGTCCGGGATGTTCAGCGCCGCGCCAATCCCCGGGAACTCATCCAGCCTGCATTCCAACATCTGGCTCCGGCGCGGCACGACAGGAAACCAGAGAATGAGAAAACCCGGCGGCCCCTTGAGGTTATTGTAAACTGAAGTCCCCGTATCGCTGCTAAAATTTGCGAGGACTTGGGTGCCGGCCAAGCCCTTTTCGTCCGCCAGCACTCCTTGGACCGCGAGAGACCCTTCGGCTTGGAAAGGGAGGCTCGCGTTGGAGCCGGTGGGTTCCAACCAGATAAACAGCCCTGGGGCCGTGCGAACGGGGTTAAGCTCGCCAGGAAGAACGTGGTTCGTACCCCCGCTCGCGCCCGCGAACCGAAACTGATGCCCGTCGGAAAGCGTGATAATCTGGGTCGAATCCGCAGGCGTGACAGCCTGTCCGGCCGCCGCCGACGCCAGCGTGAGAAAGTTCGTGTTCTCCAACCCGTTCAAAACCTCCGGCGACAACGCCGCAACCTGGAATTTCATCCCGATCAACTTGTCCCGCACCGCCTTGGATTGCCTCGCCATCCGGTAAAGCTCCGGCTCGATACTGGCGATTTCCTCCTCGGAATACTTGTGCTTGCTAACAATGGCGTCCAGATAACTGGTGTCCGCTTTCTCCCTGGCCATTTCCAACGATGCGATCAGCGCCAATTTCGGTTCGCCGATCTTCTTCAGATTTTCTTGAAGTCCGGGAATGTTCTTCCCCATCTCGGAAAGGAAGCCTCCACCGTTGTCTTTCCACAGCGCGTCTCTCCACAACGCATTCTCCAATTCCAACGCCGTCCAAACCGCCTGCTCCGAACCATCGGCATCTCGGACAAGATCATCAAAGTTCAGTGGCGTGCCAATCCTGTCCGATGCCTCCACATAGAGGCTTGCCGCGGATCGTTTCCCGGGGTCGGGATCACTCAACGCCGCCCTGACCTCAGCAAGGCTGGGCGTCCCATTTGCGGGTTTGCCAAGCTCAAGTTCCCAGAATCTTATCGCCCCGGCTCGAGCGAAGGGCTGCGGGTTGTTGTAAATCAGGAGCTTTGGAAAAATAACCAGAGGCCCCTGCCCCCGCACAGGTTGAATGTCAAATGCCTTGGTTGGATTGGAGGCGCAACAATAATCAAGTATCTCCCGCGCGGAAAAAACGCCCGCTGGCAAATCAACATCATAGAGCCAGAAGAACGGAATGGGCGGTTTGCCCGTTGCCGGGTCAATGTCCATGTCGACCTGCACCAGGCCCATTTCTATTGCGTCGTCTTCATCTATGACGTTCGTGCCCAGCAGCCCGCACAGCGGCAGATAAACATCCCGATACATGGGAATATGGCTTGCCCCCGGAGCTACCCTTACCTTCAAGCTCAAAATTTCCTCATATTTCACCCGCTTCGGATGAAACCAGATAATCCCCGTCTCCTTGCTCTGCGTATAAGTCATTGCGGGATATGCGGTCAAAATCGCATCAAACAACTCCTTGCCGGTCGTCTTCTCCTTGTGGAAGGCAAAAGGTCTCTTAAGCGTCTCATCTGAAATCGCCGCGACATCCATGTACAGATTGGCGCGCAGCAGATACTTCATGACAAGTTCATCCCAAGCAGCCCGGAAACTGCCTGCTTCGATCTGAACATCATGAAGATCCGCGTTCAACATGGCCTCATCCCATTTGGAGTGGAATTGGCCATTGCCGCCCTGGGTGCCGGCCGCCGCCCGCCAGCCGGCCAGCGCGACCAGGCACGCCGCCAGCGCGCAGGCCACCAACACCGCCGCCCGGCGGGTTAGTCCGCCATGATTGTTGGCGTTATCCAGCAGCGCCCGGAGCCTTTGTTCCAGGCCGCTTCGCCGGGCCACCGGCAGCGCGGCGCGCGGCGCGGCGGACAATTGCCGCGCGATCTCAAGCAAATGCCCGGCGTAGTCCGACGCGCGCGTCTCTCCGAGCGCGACGACCAAGTCGTCGCAGGCCCGCTCCCGTTCAACGCGCATCCGCGCGGCGGCCAGCCAAGCCAGCGGATTAAACCAATACAGCGCGCAGACCACCGCCGCCAGCGCCTGAGTCAAACAATCGCCCCGCCGCACATGCGCCACTTCATGCCGCAACACCAGCCGCAGCCGTTCCCGCTCCCACTTCGCCGCGCCCGCCGGCAACAAGGCGGCGGGCCGCCAGAACCCCCACGTCATGGGCATCACCGGCGGCGCGGTTTCCAACAGGCGCACTTCCCGGCGCAGACGAAACTCGCGCAAAACCGAATCCCGCAAGCCGAGCACTTCCGGGTCCCTCACCGGACGCGCGGCGCGTTCGATTTTCCACAATCTCCATCGCCGCTCCAGCCAAACCAGCAGCGTCAGGACGACCCCCGCCGCCCACCCCGGCAAAACCAGCCGCCGCCAGGAAATCCTATTCGTCGTATTCGTCGTATTCGTCCTATCCGCCGCCGTGGCCGGCGACCCCGAAGGCGGCATCACGGCGGATGCTTCCCCTGCCCCTGCCCCGGACGCCACCTGTGCAGCCTCGCCCCTCTGGTCCGACACGCCCGACGTTTGAACATCCGATGGAACCGGTTGCCTCCCAAACAATTCCCCAGCCCACGCCGGCCTGCTCCAGCGCGGCATCCAGACCGCCGCGAGCGGCAGCACAAGCACACACGCCAGCGCCGCCAGCCAGATGAAATGCCGTGTCGCGGCGGCGCTTCGGCGGCAAAACACCGCCAGCGGAACGGCTGCCGCCAAGATCACAAAACTCTTGCCCGCCGCCTCCAGCAGCGCGGCGGAGACGCGCGGCGATGACAAACTCAATGCCAATTCATGCAGGGTATTCATGCGTTTATCGGCCCTCCTTTCGGGCCTGGGCGATGATCGTTTGCAACTCTTCGATGTCCTTCGGTGAAAGTTCGCTGTCCGCGTCTTCCAGCAGCGCCGCGACCGCCAGCGGGGCCGAGCCGCCAAAGAAAGTGCGCACCACTCGGCGCAGCGCCGAGCGGCTGGCTCGCGCGCGGCCCTCCGTCGGCAGATGCACGTAGCGCAACCCCTGGCGGCGGTGCTTGACGTGCCCTTTTTCCTCCAGGATGCGCAGCAACGCGCGCACGGCGGAATAGCCGGGGGCGTCGGGCAGGGCGCTTTGCACCTCGGCGGCGGTGGCCTGGCCGCGGGCGTGGAGGATGTCCATGATCTGGCGTTCGCGCCGGGTCAAATGATCGTCATTTTCCTTCATAGAATGCTAAAGGTTTAGCATAACCGCGCGAAGTGTCAAGCCCCAAAATGCTAAATTTTCAGCAAACAGCGCGGCGTTCCCCCGCCCTCTGCAATTGCAATCCGTCGGTATCGCGCAGTGTCGCGAAGATTTCACCACCGATTTTCACGGATTCCACGGATGTGGGTAGGGACGCCTCGCCGAGGCGTCCGCAGGCCGGACGGCTCGGCAAGCCGCTCCCAGCCCGGATATTTCACACTTTCGGGTTCGGAGCGCCGATTTTCAATCGGCTTTCAGCGTAATCGCGACCGCAAAGCCGACTGCAAGCCGGCGCTCCGGATGGTTGGCGTTTCGTGCGACGTATGAAATATCCGGGCTGGCGGGGACAGAAAGCCGCCATTGTCCCTTCCACCGCTGGGCAGCGCGAGTGGAACCCGAATAGTGCGGCGCTCTGCCGAGCGCCGCTACGCTTTCCGCGCAGGCTTCCATGCAATCTCCTATGTATTGGGCGTTCCTTGCCGCAATGCACCATATATGGTGGTTGGTGTCTCCCGCGGAGCCGCCCCAGCCCAAGACGGCTCGGCGGGAGCCTCGCCCTACCGTCAAGGCCAATCCGCAATCGAGTGTTCTATGAGTCAGAAATATGCGTAAGTGCCTAATACAACGCCATTTACAGACGGACATGAATAATATGCATATTTCTGCATATTTCCGTTGACAATTCCAGCTTATGCTCTATAATTTCGACAGCATGATAAGGCATAAGGAAAGGCAAAGGCTGAAAGCCGGGATGTGGGCTGGCGGGATGGAGTGCTGGTGTGTTGGAGTGTTGGGAAGATGGCCGGATCCACAAACCCATTACTCCATCACTCCAACACTCCACTGCTCCATCACTCCGTTGGGCTTCTTGAAGGAACGCTGCCAAAGTTAAGGTTAATTAAGGCTAATTAAGGCTAATTAAGGTTAATTAAGGTTAATTAAGGCTAAAAAATGGAATTTTTGAGAAGATGCGGCAAAAATTGCCGGGAGGAGCCAACGGAATGTTGGAGTGTTGGAGTAATGGGGGGGGTGGTCAAATTTAGCCACTCACCACTCCGCCGCTCCAGTCACCGCCGCGCCAGGCCAATCAAGCCTAATCAAGGCTAATCGTGTTATTTTTATGACTCGGAATCGCGAAAAGCCCAGAGCGCGGCCAGGCGCAACCGGAGGAATGCCTCCACGGATTTCCCGGAGAAGAGGGATTTTTCAACGCAAAGCCGCCAAGTCGCAAAGACGCAAAGAAGGAATCCCGATTCCGAATCGGGAGCGCCTTTGCGCCTTCGCGCCTTTGCGTTTAAGAACGGCGTGTCCATCGGTCCTAAGATCTTCGCGAAATTGGGCGATTCTGACGGATCGCAGTCCAAAGGAGTATTGGAGTGATTGGGTAATAGGCAGGTGGTCAAATTTAGCCACCCTTCCCTCCATTCTTGCGGCTTCTGCGCCTTCTCGCGGCCAATCCGCAATCCGCAATCCTCCGCCGTGGCGCTCATCTGCGCTTAATTCTTTGACGCCTCGCATGTCTTCCCTTAGCCTTTCCATGCTGAAAACGCGGCCCCGCCGCCGGAGGCGTCCGCGGCTGGAACGAGTTTTATGAAAGGGGGCGCGCGGAAGTTGGTATGATTAAATATATCATAAAGAAAATTGTCGGTTCAAAGAATGATCGCGACGTGAAGAAGCTGGGTCCGATGGTCAAAAAGATCAACGAGCTTGAAGCGGCGCTGCAATCGCAGCCCGAAGAGGTTTTGCGCGCAAAAACCGCCCAATGGAAGGCCGAACTGTCGGCCATCCAGGAGCCGGAGGCGCTGGCTGCCCGGCTGAATGAGGTTTTGCCCGAAGCCTACGCCGTCGTCAAAAACGCCTGCCGCCGTCTCGTCGGCACCGAGATCATCGTCCGCGAACATCCGCTGACCTGGGAGATGATCCCCTTCGACGTTCAATTGGTGGGCGGCATCGCCCTGCACCAGGGCAAGATCGCCGAAATGGCGACCGGCGAAGGCAAGACGCTGGTGGCCACCATGCCGGTTTTTCTCAACGCGCTGACCGGCCGGGGCGTCCATATCGTCACCGTCAACGATTATCTGGCCGCGCGCGACAGCGAATGGATGGGCGCGGTGTACCGGTTTTTGGGCCTGACGGTCGGCTGCATTATCCGCGACCAAACGCCGGCCGTGCGTCGCCAGCAATACGATTGCGACATCACTTACGGGACCAACTCGGAATTCGGCTTCGATTACCTGCGCGACAACGGCATGGCCATGCGCCGCGAGGAGCAGGTCCAGCGCGGGCATTATTTCGCCATTGTGGACGAGGTGGACTCGATCCTCATTGACGAAGCGCGCACTCCCTTGATCATCAGCGGCCCGTCGGTGCTGGTGATCGAAAATAAATATGACCAATTCAAAACCGCGGTGGAATCGCTCGTGCGCGCCCAGGAAAAGCTTTGCGCCCGCTTCCTGTCGGAGGCGCAGGATTTGATGAAGAAACTGCACCCGGCGGACGGCTCCAATCCGTCGCGCCCGGAGGAGTTGGAATCCAGAATCGGGATGCTGCTTTTCCGCGTCAAGTCCGGCTGCCCCCGCTCGGCTGATTTTCTCAAGGTGCTGGAGAACGCGGAGAACCAGCGGTTCATGAACCAGGCCGAACTGGAGCTTCATGCCGATCAATCCAAGAAAGCCCTTTACGCCGAGAAGGAGGAGCTTTTCTTCGCCATTGACGAAAAGAGCCACGACGCCGACCTGACGGAAAAAGGGCGCAATTTCATGCGGCCCCAGGACCCGGACGCGTTCCTGCTGCCCGATCTGACGGTCAAGTTCCATGAGATAGACAGCGGCCCGGAACCGGACCCGCGCAAGCGGCTGGAATTGAAGGCGAAAGTCCAGGCCGAGTTCGAATCCAAAGCCGGCGACATCCACACCATCTCCCAACTGCTCAAAGCCTACAGCCTTTACCAACTGGACGTTCATTACGTCGTCGAAAACGGCAAGGTCATCATCGTGGACGAGCACACCGGACGGCCCATGTACGGCCGCCGCTGGAGCGACGGCTTGCACCAGGCGGTCGAAGCCAAGGAGAGCGTCGAGGTCGAGCGCGAGACCCAGACGCTGGCCACCATCACCATTCAAAATTATTTCCGCCTTTACAAAAAGCTCGCCGGCATGACCGGCACCGCCGAAACCGAGGCGTCCGAATTTTTGGACATCTACAAACTCGGCGTCCTGGTCATCCCCACCAACCGCCCGGTCGCGCGCAAGGACGCCAACGATTCGGTCTATAAAACCAAACGCGAAAAATTCAACGCCGTCCTCAAGGAAATCACTTCCATACACAACCAGGGCCGCCCCATTCTCGTCGGCACCGTCTCGGTGGAAACCAGCGAGCAGGTTTCCAAGATGTTGCAGAAAACCGGCATTATCCATTCCGTGCTCAACGCCAAATTCCACCAGCAGGAAGCCGAAATCGTCTCCCGCGCCGGCCAGCGCGGCTCCGTCACCATCGCCACCAACATGGCCGGACGCGGCACCGACATCAAATTGGGCGAGGCGGTGGCCGGGCTGGGCGGACTGCACGTCATCGGCACCGAGCGCCATGAATCCCGGCGCATTGACCGCCAGTTGCGCGGGCGTTGCGCGCGCCAGGGCGACCCCGGCTCGTCCCACTTTTTCATTTCGCTGGAGGACGACTTGATGCGCTTGTTCGGCTCGGACAAGATTGTCAAGGTGATGGAGCGGGTCGGGCTTGAGGAAGGCCAGGAGCTGGAGCATTTTATGCTTGACAAATCCATCCAGACGGCGCAAAAGCGGGTGGAACAGCAGAATTTCCAGCGCCGCAAACGCACGCTCGAGTACGACGACGTGATGAACAAACAGCGCGAGGTCATTTACGGTTTCCGCGACGAAGTGATCAACGCGGAGGACGTTCGCGACCGGCTGATGGACGTCATGGAGGAAGCGGTCATCGCCAAAGTCCGCGAACTGACCCCGGATAACGCCGAACCGCAGGAATGGGCGCCCCGGCCCCTGGCCGATTGGGTCAACATCAATTTTCCCCTCGGCGTGCCCGAGGACGAAATCATCAAGGCTGGCAAGCACGGGCATGTGTTGCCGGTGGAAGGCTCGGCCTTTGCCGGCCTGAGCATGGCCCAATTTTCCGTCTGCCAGTTCATCTGCAAGGCGGTGCGCGACCTTTACGAATTGAAGGTCAGTTGCGAAAATCCCGACGCGCTCAAGGCCGTCGAGCGTTACATCATCCTCGCTTCGGTGGACAAGCTGTGGCAGGAGCATCTGTACGGCATGGACAGTTTGCGCGAGAGCGTCGGCTTGCGCGCTTACGGCCAGCGCGATCCGCTGGTGGAATACCAGGCCGAGGCCTACAAGGTTTTCGAGGAGTTGATGACCAGCATCAAAAGCGAGATTTGCCGCAACATCTTCCGCGGCGCCTCCAGCCTGACGGCCCTTTCCCTCTTCGAGAGCCGCAAACCGTCGAGAACGACCCATCAGCAAGTCAGCTCCTTTGGCACCGGCCAGCCGGAGTCCGCCACCGCCACCGCCTCCACCGGCGGCAAGAACGAGAGCGACATGGTGACCGAAGCGACCGAGTATGAGTATGGGCCCAAGCAGGCCCAGGCCCAGGCCAGGGCCAAGCCTGTCCGCACCGGCCCCAAAGTCGGCCGCAACGACCCCTGCCCCTGCGGCAGCGGCCGCAAATACAAGCAATGCTGCGGCAAGAACGGTTAGCCGGCGGAGCGCAACCCATGAGCGTGTCAATCGAACACAAATCGGTCAGGTTTTTCCACCCGATGGCGGGCGCGCTTCGAGGAACTTCTTCAACTCCTCCGCCGTCTTGCCGCCGAAACCCGCCACCTCCGCGATCTGCTCCGCGCCGGCCAGACGCAACCGCTGCACGGAGCCGAATTTCTTCAGCAGCGCCGCCTTGCGCCGCCCGCCGATGCCCGGAAATTCGTCAAGCATACTCTCGGAGATTTTCTTCAACCGCAGTTGCGCGTTGTAGGTGTTGGCGAAGCGATGCGACTCGTCCCGCACCCGCTGCAACAGCTTCAACGCCCCGGAATCAGCGCTCAATCGCAGCGGCTCGGTTTCCCCGGGCCGGTGGATTTCCTCGTATTCCTTCGCCAGGCCGATCACCGGAATCCGCGTCAATCCTATTGTTGACAGTTCCCCCAGCGCCGCGTTGAGCTGCCCCTTGCCGCCGTCAATAAGAATCAAGTCCGGCAGCGCGGCCGCCTCCGCCAGCAACCGCGAGTACCGCCGCCGCACCGTTTCGGCCATGCATGCGAAGTCGTCCTGGCCCGCGACCGTCTTGATGCGGTAGCGGCGGTAATTGGAGCGATCGGGTTTCCCGTTGCGGAAGCTCACCATGGAAGCGACGGCGAAAGTGCCGCTGATGTTGGAAATGTCAAAGCCTTCGATGCGAGCCGGATTGGCCGGCAGGGCCAGCACTTTGGCCAGTTCCGCCAGGTCCTCCTGCGGCTCGATGGCCACGGGAAGGCTGTAAGGCACACGCGGAAACTTCCGCGTCTTCTCCACCGTGCGGCGGAGGTCGTCCAGCGCGTCCCGGAATTGCGCCGCCTTCTCAAAGTCCTCCGCCGCCGCGGCCTTCTTCATCTGCTCTTCCAGGTCGCGCTCGATTTCGCCCGTCTGGCCGTCGAGGAAATCGCACGCCGCCCGCGCCTGGAGGCGGTAATCCTCGCGGCTGACATTGCCGATGCACGGCGCGGTGCAGTACTTGAGATGGCCGTAGAGGCAATGCTTGTAGTCCTCATCCCCCGGGGTGAGGGGGCGGCAGCCGCGCAGATTGAACTTGCGGCGGGCCAGGGTGAGGGTGTGCCGCGCCGAGGCCGAATGCGCGAAGGGGCCGAAGTAGCGCGCCCCGTCGTCCTGCCGCAGGCGCGTGAGCATGAAGCGCGGGATGGGGTCGCCGAGGTTGATTTTGATGAGAAGAAAACGCTTGTCGTCGCGGAAGCTGATGTTGTAGCGCGGCTGGTATTCCTTGATGAGCTTGCCTTCGAGCAGGAGCGCCTCCGGTTCGCTGCGCACGGTGTAGGTGTCCAGATCATGCACCGCATCCACCAGCGCGTTGAATTTCAAGTCCCATCCCAGGCGGCGCGAAGGATGAAAGTAGGTGCTGACCCGCTTGCGCAGATCGCGCGCCTTGCCCACATAGATGACCGTGCCGAAACGGTCCTTCATCAGGTAAACTCCCGGCTTGTGCGGCAGGTCCCCGATTTTTTTGCGAATCTGCTCCGTCGCGGGCATCCTTGTGATTCAAAAGGCGGAATTGTCTGGCGGCCTATTTCCCAAAATAATCCGGCGCGTTGCCCGGCTTCCATTTGATGTTGCAGCCGATGCTGGCGGTCTGGATGGCCGGCCCGGGCTTTCCCGCCAGCACCGCCTCCAGCGCGGCCCGCAAATCCCGGCCCGTCACCGG